>Ga0182027_10015025_pt1 | contig 10680 bp, 15 predicted proteins | sample 712E1DmetaG_FD_121300 | JGI IMG/M metagenome (GOLD analysis project Ga0182027, IMG submission 121300) | Permafrost microbial communities from Stordalen Mire, Sweden - 712E1D metaG (Illumina Assembly) | ecosystem: Environmental > Terrestrial > Soil > Wetlands > Permafrost | place: Sweden...
CACGTCAGCTTTGGCCACGGCCGTCGTGGCCGCGTCGGCCTGCTTTTGTTCCTGCCCGGCCACGGCCGCCGCCTTCACGTCCGCCGCGTTCTTCTCGGCGTCGCGCTGCTTGATCAGCCCCAGCCCGCTGGCCAGCGCGCTGAAAAAGTTGCCAATCGCTTCCCACATAAATCTGGTCACTGATCACTGACTGGGCAATCACGCCAGGATTCCATCCCGCAACGCCGTCAGGGCCGGGACCGCATACGGACTGGCGTCGGCAATGTTTGGCGAAACGACCGCGCCAAAAAACGCCTCGTAAAGATCCAGCCCGGCCTGCACGCCGCCGCTCACGTCCGCCTCATTCGGCATGGTGGCGTCAATGGCATTGAGGTCGGCTTGAATCTGGGCCGGGGTGATCTGCCCGGCATCCAGCGCCACCGTGAGCGCCTGTTCGAACGCCGAGAAATAAATCACCGAGTTGGTGTCCGCCTTGATGCCCTGCTGCGTGCCGATGGTCGCGGCCACCTTGATGCCGTTATAGACATCGTTCGTCTTCACCGCCCAGGAGCCGATATAGACGATGCCGTTCGTGTCCCGGCTCAGAACGCCGGACGGCTGGCCCGGGTTGACCGTGGTGCAGCCCGCCGTCGCCAAGGCTATGGCGGTCAGGCCGGTCAGAAGGAGGGCGAGTGCTGCCGCGCCTGGGAGCGCCGACTTCGGTGATTGGAGAGATGTTCCCCCATTCTCCGCGAACGACTGCCCCATCTTGGCCGTGAGCGCGGCGGCGATAAGACCGAGCCACTTCACATCCAGGTCAATCATCTGGCCGGTCTTGATGGACAGCACGGTCCACACCGTCATGATGGGCACGATGATGAGGAGCACGGCCACGCGCATGGTGCTGGGCGCGCCGTCGCCGTCCGAGATGAGCTGGAATAGTTTGTTCATGGGATTTGGGGGAAAAGCGGCAGCACGGAAACCGGAACCGGGCGCGCGACACGCCCGACGGAGGAAGGGCCTCCGGCTGCCGGAATTATTCTTGTGATGGACCGGGTCGCGTTCATGGCCCGTGATTAAAGCACAGACCGGCGAATTCCCTAGTTGTGCGGCACAACCAATTTGCGGGGGCGGAGCGGAGAAGCCGGAACGACGATGCGCCGGCGCCGGCAAAACTTCAAGGGGATTTTTCCGGCGGAATTATTTCGGACGCTTGCCGGTCTGCACGGCGGGAAGATCGGTGGTGCTGGCGGCTTCCGCGCCGGTGCCGGATTCGTTACCGCCATAGGTGCTCAGGAAATCTCTGACGACATTGTTTGTGAACGTGATCATCACCATTTCGTTTTGTACGTTCGCGCCCCCGGCAAATGCGCCCACAACAGGAATGAACGTGGACGCTTTGGGTGTGGCGCGGACAAATATATAATGGAACATCACCACCCCGTTGCCGGTGCTCGTGATCTGGTCGGGCGAGCCGAGCAGTTGCAGAACCTGGGCGCGGGTGGTTTCTCCACTCCTGATTTGCTCAACCTTGGCCTGGTCAATTTTGCGGCCGTAAGAAACGCATCCGCACAGCAGCGCTACCGCAACAAAAGCAAGGATCAGGTTTTTCATAATTGTGGACGAGTCGGGCTTGATTTTTTATCGGGCGGGTTCAGACTGCGCCCGGTTCCTCAACCAAATTCCGGGAAAGGTGTATCTATGAACGCGCGTGCGATTTTGGATGACGAGTTGAGGAAAAAGGTTGCTCATTTGGACGTTGATCAGATCAGGGTTTTGACGGCTCAACTGGAGCGGGAGCTTTTGCAGTTGAAGATTTTCTTGAAAGTTTCCGGTGGCCAAAAGGTTTCGGGTAAAACTGCTCATGCGCCGCCTCCAGCGCGCCGACTTTGGAACTGACTGCTGGCCGTAATTTTGCCGCGGCCAGGTTAAGGTCGTGAAGCCGCTCCCAAAAATCCTCAAAGGCATCGGTGGCCGGGGCATCGGGCAGTGCCATTGCTGCCGGAATGGTTTCGTTTTCCCCGATTAGCCAGCCCATGGTAACGCCCAAGGCAGCGGCGAGTTTTTGAATCTGCTCGAAGGAGGGCAATGACAGTCCGCGTTCGTAGTCGGAAATGCTACGAGAAGATATGCCGGAAAGTTCGGCCAAAGCAGGCTGTGTCAAATTGAGGCGATTCCGCCTTAAAAGAAGACGTTCCTTGAACCGAATCTGCTCGTTTTCCTGACTCACATTTTTCTGCAAGATTTTTGTTGACGACTCACATGAGTCTGTGTAAATTCGCGTTAACAATACACGGCATGCAAAACAAAGCAAGAAAAAACGGTTGCGATGATTACTCAAAATTGCGCGGCAGTCTGCTGCATCGAGGGTACACCCTGCGAAGTTTTGCCCATGAGTATGGTTACGCTTATACGAGTGTGGTGGCCGCCGCGCGCAGGGATCGGGCGGGTGTCGTGACGGTGAAAATTCGCAAACACCTGGAGGAGGTCGCTTATGTTTAAACGGAGTGAGGCTTTGCAGACGGTGTTGGACGAGTGCATGGAACTGGCCGGGCACCTGCCGCACACCCGCCGGGTTGCTTTGTATCGTGGACTCGCAGAACTCTGTGGCGACGCACACGATGCTGCAAGATTCCACGAATTGGCTGCGCAGGAGGTTAAACTCGAATGCCAGCGCCGCCGATTGCAGTGCCTGCTGAAATTTCCAGAATGGTTCACGGAGGTCGCATGAGCAAGAAACTCAACAAGGCGGAAATGCTGGCGCTGGTGGGGGCGGAATTATTGGGCCGCTCCGAAATGTGTTACCTCAACGACGCGCAGGACATCGAAGCTGCTGAAATGGAGCACAACGCCGCACGGGTGCGGGGTTTTATTTTCGTGCGGCAGGGAAAGGCGTTTTTCGACGGGACTTATCAAGCCGCGTCAGTTCCCTCTCAATCTGCCGATCCAGACGTGCTTCAAGCGCGGCGAATCGCTGACTTAATAGTTCCACAAGTCCTTCAATTTTGGCAAGGCGCGTGTCGAGTCCGGCGGTCTTCATCCGGCAACGGTAAACAGGAAATCGCAAACCGCAAATCCCAAAAGGAGGCCTCATGAGCGCCGACACCCTTCAAGTTACAATTCACACGACCGGCTTCGAAGCGTGCCTGGCTGCAACCCGCCGGCTGCGATGGTCCGTTCAACGCTGCCTCTATTGTTTTGACTGGCTGAAGGTTTGTCCGGGCGACCTGATACGGTTGAATCCCAACCTGCTGCGGAGGGCCGCATGAGTTTGCTCTCCTACCTGTTCGATATTTTGCACGCGACCGACGCCGGCACGCTGCACGCCTATCGCGCCGATGCGCTGGCGGATGACATGCTCAGTTCGGACGAGAAGGACGAAATCTGCCGCGCCGTTGACACGCGGTTCCATGAGTTGAACAAACAGGCCGTCGGGCCGGGCAAGGCACGCTGGTCATGAATATTATTTCCACCACAAAGAACGCAGAGAACGCAGAGAAATTCCGCTTTGCGATCTCTGCGATCTCTGCGGTTAAAAGGTTTGCGCCGGGGTTTAGGGTTGGGTCAGTGGACGGCCTCGATCGGCAGGCCCCCGGCGCGCTGCAAGTTGCCTGTCGATCACTTCTGACCGTGGCGGCTGGCCGCGGCTGCGTCCATCACCAGCAAGGGGCGCGTGGTTATGTTTCCACGCGCTCCGCCCCCGCTTTTTTTACACTTTCAGCCCGCGGCCAGCCGGCAATCACTTCTGGCCGGTCCCTCCATCCCTTCCGTCGCGAGGCTGGAAAACCACCTGGTATGGCCCGGAGCGCGCACCTTCCTCACCGTGTTGGTGCGCGCTCTTTTAATTTTGGTAGGGGACGAGGTCACGAGTCATGAACGCCGCCCTCGTAAAGATAGACGTGGCCGCCGCCGACCTCGGCAAGAGCGTCAACACGCTTTTCGAGATGGCGGAGGGCGGCACGCTCATCGAGCGCGGCCTGCTTTGGGTGTTCGATTTTTCCAATGGCGATACTGACCGCCGGGATTTGCGCTTCTGGCGTCCGGAGATCCTCGTGTGCGCGAATAAGGACGTGGCGCTGCACACGAAGTTCCGCGGCTGGGAACTGGACTGGGTGCTGGCGCGCATCCTGCCCGTCAAGCGCACGAACTTCCACGCCGGCGAGGTGAACCAGCTTTTCCAGTTGCGTCCGCGCACGCGCATTGATTTCGGCGAGGAGTTGAACGGCAAAATGAAAGGCGGCTGCAACTTTTATTCGCGCGCCGTGCTGGTGAAGTTTTTAACCGCCCGCTGGCTCGGGACTGGTGGGGCGAGACTCCGTCGAGCCGATAAACCACTTTCCGCGCCGGAGAAGGACACCGTCACCCGCCGTAACGCACAGTGCGACGACGCGAGCATCCCGGCGCGGAATTCAATTTTAAAAACGGAGGTGCCACATGGCGCGGCCGCTGGCCGGGAAACGCGAAGTCGCGAGGAAAACCGGACCCAAGGCCGCCTGAATCAAAACATAAACCACCAGACAAACGGGCCGGCTGCACAAAATCACAGGCGGCCCGTTTTAATTTCCGTGGCCGACGCGATGCTGCGCCGCGCATTGACTGGAGAAACATGAACCGCGCCACCACCATCAAACCCATCCCATCCGAACTGCCCGACGCCACCGTGCCCATGCGGTTGATGGTTCTCTGCCTGACGCTCGGCGACCTGACCAACTACATGAACTTTTTTTGTCCGCAGCGCCGCTGCCAGGTCTGCCAGGCTTGGGCCGACCTGCAATCGTGGTTCTGGAAACATCCGCAGAACACCAAAAACAATTAACCGCAGAGAACGCAAAGAACGCAGAGACATGAACCCAGACCCCAAACGCCAGACGACGCTTCCCCCTCTCCTGGGGGAGAGGGCCGGCCCCGTGGAGTTGGTCCCGTTACTCCACCGGGCCGGGGTGAGGGCGGACGCAAATAACAAACATGAATCCCGACCCTAAATTCCACGCCGCGATTGACCAGGAGATCGTCTGGAAACATCCCGAGCTGCAACGCTTCGCCGTGGCGCTGGTCCGCCACGCTCTTTCTCCCTCTCCTGGGGGAGAGGGCCGGGGTGAGGGCGGAACCTTTACCACGGACATCGTGCCGGACGCCGAGCGCGGCACCGGCCAGGGCATCGCCGGGAGCGTGGTCGAGTTGTTGAAAAACGCGAACGTCATCCAGCCCGTCGGCCACATGAGCGGCGGCGAATGGTACGCGCTGCGCGTGAAATCCAGCCGCCCCGACCGCAAGAGCGCCTGGTTGAACGTTTACAAACTCACCAACCGCGGGCTGGCCGAAGCCTTCCTGCGGCGCCACGGCAGCGCCGTGGCCAGACCGCAGCAGCAACCCGAATTCGGCCTGCAACTGCCCACCAACCTCGCCGCCCTGGCCAATTGAATTTTATGCAAATTCAACAAATTGATCCCCAAAAACTGAAGGTCCACCCGCTGCTTAAACATGTGCCCGACGAGTGGGCCGATGATGAGAATCCGGAGTTCGTGGACTTCCGGCAGAACATTCAACAGAACGGAATCGTCCAGCCGTTGTTGGTGGCGGGGGACAAAATCGTGGATGGCCGGCGGCGCTGGCGCGCGGCAAACCTGCTCGACATTCGCAGTGTGCCGATGATTTTGGTGGATGAATCGCAGGTGGCTAGCATCATTGTGGCCAGTTCTCTCCGGCGGTCGTATAACAGTAAGAGTCATCGCGCCTACTCCCTGTTTTTCGTTTTCGAGCCAGCCTACAAAGAGGCATTGGCCCGGCACCAGGAAAGGTTGAAAAGTGGAAATCAGGGCGACCATTTAGACAAATTCCGAAATGGTCCCACGGTGACCGATATTGCCCGCCAATCCGGCTGTTCGCGCGACTACATGGACGATGCCGCCAAAGTCCACGAACTCTTCGCCGCCGACGCGGAATTAAAGCAGCAATGCGAACCGCAAATCCTTTCCGGCGACTGCACGCTTGGGGCCGTCATTGCCGGCGCTGCCGGGAAAAACCTCAAAGGCCAGAAACGTCCGGCAAACAAACCGTTCTACATCCTGGAGCGCGCGGCCGTCGGCGTGATCAACCAGATCGAGGCGTTGGATGAACTGACCAAACGCGACGACCGCGATGAATTCCGGCGCTTCCTGTCCGACCGGTTTTTAGATTTCCGAAAATTCGACGCCGCGAAATGCAATGCCGCGGCCAAACGATTTCGCACCCTGGCGAAGGAGTTCGAGTTTCTGGCCAAACGCGCCGGAAAAAACGAGGACTGACCAATCATGGACTACTTCCTTAAACCATTCTCTGCGACGGCCAACAATTCTCCACCGGGCCGGGATGAGGGCGGTCGTAAACTTCTCACCCCTCAACCAATCCCCGTGATGAAGCGGCTCGCGCACGCCAAAGGCGCGGAATGGTGCAGGATTTTGCGGGATGCCCGTCCCTACCTGGCCAAAGGTTACATCTTCGAGGAAGTGGCCCGCATCGTCGGCACGTCAGCGCCCACTTTGAGCCGCCTGGTGAAAAAGTTCGGGTCGCTGAGCGACATCGAATTAACTCCGGAAAACCTCGCGCCGGAAAAGTCCGGCGGCCGCGAATGCGACTGGGAATTTCTGTTGAAGGATGAAGGTGTCCGAAAAAAGCTCCTTGAACTTTACGTGGCCACGATGGGTTCATCATCCGCGCAGGCCGCGAACGACCGCCGCACGGCCAAGATTGCCAGCACGCTGCGCCACTTCACCTACGAGCCGGAGTGCCCGGACAAATTGAAAACAAAACTCATGGACGGCTACCAACCTACCGCCTTTGTGAATTTCCTGCGCGGGTCGGTCACGCCGGAAATGGAAGCCAAGGTGCGCGGACCAAAACATTACCAACTCTACGGTCCAAGCAGCGTGCGCGACTGGACCTGCCGGCTGCCGAACGGCGACCGCTTTGAATTTCCCGCCACCTACGGCCTTTCCGCCGACGACATGAGCGTGAACCATCCCTATTTCGTGGAACGCAGCGATGGCACGACCATCCTTTCGCGACAGGGGCTTTTCTTCCTTTGGGCCAAGCATAAACTTTTTCAAGCCGTCGAGTTGGTGGCGCGCGTCCGCGAAAGCTATACCGCCGCCGACATTCTTCGGGGGTTTTACAAAGCCTCGCTGGAAATGGGCGGCGTGGCGCCGTTCGTTGAGTTCGAGCAATCCATTTGGGCCGCACATATGATCTCCGGCTGGAGGCGCGACGGTGAATGGTTGATTGAAGAAACAGTCATGCGTCCCGGCATGGCCAAAGAACAGATGGACATCATCGTGGCCGGCCTTGGCCTCTGCGGGGTGAAAGTATGTTACAAAAAAAGCGCGCACACCAAGCACATCGAGACTCACTTCAATCCGTTTCAGACCGACCTTGCCGTCATCGCCCGCCGGTTCCAGTGCATCGGTCGTTACGCCGGAGAATATGAGTATCCAGGCAAACAACTCCGCCGCGTCCGCGCCGGATCGTTTCACCCCCGCGACCTTCATTTTGCGCCGCAGGCCGACATGGCCGATTGTATTTTCGAAGCCTTCAAACGGATAGGAGAGAAACCCAGTGGCATAAAAGGAAAAACCCGTTACGCTGCGCACTGGGAAGATTTGCAGCGGGTGGGTTTGCTGCCGATCAACGACCGGCTCTTTGCCGCGTGCCTGCCCGGTGAACTTAAAAAGACCACGCTGCGCGGCGGTTACATTAACGTCACGCTGCGCGGCCAGGACTACCAGTACCGCGACGAGAGATTCGCCGCGCTCGGGGATGGCTACGAACTGTTTTATAAAATTGACGAAACAAACCCGAACGCCGGCAGCGCGGTATTCAACCGCACGCCGAAATCCAACTCCGCCAATTTTCAGGGCTGGCAGCCGGGCGAGTTTATGTTTTGTGCGCCGCGGGAAATTCCCGGCCCGAAACTCGAAGTCAGCAGCGCGCCCGCCGGCGTTGAAATATTCACCATCGAGGAACGGTACGGCGCCGGCGCAGTGGATCGTGGGGACACCATCCGCCGCAGCCAGGACAAATTTGTAGCCACCCAATTCCGATCCATGCCGCGCCCTGGTCAAATTGCCGTGCGCTCCGCCACCGCCCGCGACGGCCGCGGCAACGTCATTGAAGTCACCAACCATGCCGGGGTAGGGCGCGACACTCCGTGCGCGCCGTCCCAAGACGCCAGACGCCAGATGCCAGATCCCAGCACCGCCCTCCCGCCTCGTCCCACCACCGCGCGACCGGCACAGTTGCCCTACTCGTTGCGCAAACTTTTACAGGAAGCATAAACCAAATCGGGAAACACAAACCGGAGGAACAAAATGGGAATGACAATCAGTCTCACCGAGACGGGCACGATGACTGCCAGCGTTCTCGAATTTGCGCGCGTCGCGCGGGCCATCACATGCACCGGCGAACGCATCGAGCAATCAAAAAAGGAAATCGAAGCAACCAAGACGCGGCTCTCCGAGCACCTGCGCAGGTTCAGGGCCACGCTGAAATGTCAACAGCGCCGCCTGCTCGCGCAGCAGAAGGAGTTGCGCCGGCAAATGACCCGCGCCAAGTCGCGTTAACCCTCAACTCTCAACTCTCAACCATTATGGACAACGGGCAAACAGTCAACGACCTCGTCAAACGCTTCGTCGCGCACCAGAAGGCGCTCGGCCTCACCGATGCCAGGTTCGCGGCGCGATACAAGGAATATCTGGGCAGCCACAAGACCTGGCTCAAGCTCAAGGATAACTCGTGGGCCGGCCATGTGGCGGAAAATCGCATCCTGCCCAAACTGCAGAAGTTCGCCGAGCAGCTCGACGGCGCGCGCAGTTTCGATTCCGATGCGTTCTTTGAAAACCTGCCATACGTGGTCCAGATGCAGGCGCAGTTCGAGCGCCTGCTGGCCTCGCCGCTGGACATTCGCGGCCTCATCTCGCTCGCGCCGCAGGGCGTCGGCAAAAGCTGGCTCGCCAGTTGGATTTTGGAGCGTGAGACCGGGTCGCCATTCTTTTACCTCCGGCTGCTGCATTCCTGGCGCGAGAAATCCTACCAGCTCGCCTGCGCCATCACCAAAAAACTCGGCGGCAGTCTCACGCGCAATCCCGGCGACCAGATGACCGAGCTGATCAAGCACGCGCAGTCGCTCGGCGAGATCGTCCTGATCATTGACGAGGCGCACAACGGCGGCATCGTGCTGTTCAAGCTGCTCAAAGACCTGATTGACGAGACACCCATGCGGTTCGTTTATCTCGGCTTCCCCACTGAGTTTGACGTGATCGTGGGCCGGAGCAGCAGCGCCATCGGCGAAAGCCGGCAGACCCTGCGCCGCTGCCTCCAGCCGATCCATGATGACTACCGCGACGGCATCATGGCCGGCGACGTGGAAATGTATCTGGCCGGCCACGGCTTCAAGCGCAACGCGGAATTAAGGGCGGTGGCCAACGAGATCCAACCATTATGCACCGCCCGCTACAACCTCACCACACTGGCCAGCGCCATCCGCGACGCAAAAGACCAGGCAGAGGACGAAGACCAGCCCCTCACGCTTGGCATGGTCACCAACGCTGTAAAGGCGCTCTGCTCCACCGCCGCCCAACGCCGCGCCTGGCTCGAAACGCCGGAGGTGAAATCGTGAGCGCGAAGAAAAAAGAACGCACCTGTCGGCGTTGTGGTTGCACAGAGAAAAAAGCTTGCCCCGGCGGCTGTAGCTGGTTTGCCGATGACCTTGATATTTGCACCCGCTGCGTTGCGCCACTGGAAGCTGCCTTGTTTTGTGAGCTGGGAGACAACATCGTCGCCGCCGAAAACGGATTGGACGGAGCCAGGTCGGATCTGCGTCACGCCAAAGGCCAGCTCGCGATCTTCACGCGCATTCTGGAAAGGGTAAAGCCGATGGCGGCTAACCCTCAACCCTCAACCAAAAACCCTCAACCATTATATGAGCAAATCACGAATCAAAGTTAACCTGCCCACCATCGCCACCCGCGACGAGGCCGAGGCCGTCATGAACGAACTGGCCCTCACCGCCAACAACCTCCGCAAGATAATCGCCGGCCGCGACGCCGCGGTCCTGCGCGTCACCGAAGGCTATGCGAAAACCATTGCCATCTGCGAGGCGTCGGTCAGTGAAAAGACCGATGTGTTGCGCGCCTGGGCGGAGGCCAGCCCGGACCAATTCCCCAAGGGCATCAAGAGCCTGGCACTGGCCGCCGGAACACTCGGCTTCCGCACCGGCACGCCCAAGCTGGCGCTCCTCTCGCGCGCCTGGAATTGGGAGAAGGTCCTGACGCAGGCGCAACGCCTGATTCCGGCATTCATCCGCAGCAAGCCGGAATTGGACAAGGAAGCCATCCTGAGCCAGCGCGACGAGGAGATCCTGCAATACGCCATCAAAGCCTGCGGTATGAAGGTCGTCCAGGACGAATCCTTCTACATCGAGCCGAATCTCACCGACACCGATGCCCGGCAGACTGAAACCGTGGGGAAAGGTTAAAATGTTCCTGAAAAATTACACATCAAACGTTCCGGTGTCGAAGACGATCTCCCGGATCGAACAGGTGCTGATTCGGTGCGGCATCAAGGGCATCACCAAGGAGTATGCCGGGACCAGCGGAGAAATTGTTGCGCTGACATTCCGAATTGTCCTGGACGATGGGGCGCCGCTCGAAGTGAGGCTGCCGGCCCACG
>Ga0182027_10015028_pt1 | contig 10680 bp, 7 predicted proteins | sample 712E1DmetaG_FD_121300 | JGI IMG/M metagenome (GOLD analysis project Ga0182027, IMG submission 121300) | Permafrost microbial communities from Stordalen Mire, Sweden - 712E1D metaG (Illumina Assembly) | ecosystem: Environmental > Terrestrial > Soil > Wetlands > Permafrost | place: Sweden...
GCCATCACGAAATACTTGGGCAACCACAATCAAAACCCACAGGTGTTCGTCTGGAGCGCGCCGGTGGAGAAAATCTTGGCGAAGATCGCCAAATGTAAAGAAGCGTTAGACGCACTACACTAGCGCAGCTTGATCCAGCCCCACCGGGCTCGTTCGGTAAGGAACCGCGTGTTTTCCGCCAGCACGAGATTCCTGGGGGAACCCGACGGCCATTGCAGGATCTGGTCTCTCCAGTCGCGAACCGCCGCGCTGTATAAGAGCTGATGGGGATAATCATGGCCCCACTTCGTCAAACATTCCAGCGTGTCGATTGAAGACGTTAGCAAATACAGGTGGGGATACGTTTGGAGCATCCGTTCAAGGTGCTCGGTGACGGCAGGCGTAAGGGGGCCGCGATAATTCAGGATGGAACCCAGCGCCGGCCGGGACAGGGCATGGCGTTCCACCCAATCCAGATCCGCCTTCACGCCCGCCTGCCAGAGGACCGGGATCAAGCGCGTCTCCAACCACTCGGCCAGGGGCGCGGGAAAACCCGACGCGCACTCGGCGGGCTTAATCTGCGCCGCCAGAAACCGTCCCGCGGTCCACAATTCGGCGTACTGCGCGATTTGTTGCGCGAGCGTGTCCTCATTCAAGAGGACCCGGCCGACAGGATAAAACTCCCGGCCGGGAGCGCGCAGGGCGCCCAGCCATTCCGCCGGAATCGTCTCGGTGGACGGCACGACGATCGCCCGCTCAATCCCCTTCTCCCGCAACAGCGCCTCCGCCTCGGGCAGCGAAGCCGGCAGGGGCAGGCAGGCATCGACCCTCTGCTCGATGGCCCGCACCTCGGGCATCCACGCATCCATATGCTCGAAGGCTTGGCCGTCGCAAAGGATCTCGGCGGTCAATTCCAGGGTGGGCGACGGGCCCCTGAGATCAAACGTCTCATCAAAAAACAATTCCGAATCGCGCCAGACGAGGCAGTGCATGACCGGGTGCGCGGAGTCGGGGCGTAGCACCCGGATACAAAAGGCGCTCGTTTGCAGGCGCGGAGCGGGATTCAGAACCGGCACGTCGCCATTCCAATACACCGCCCCGTCGGCGCGCAGCTCAAAAAGGCATGGCCCATCGGCGCCCAAAAAACTGAAGCGTAGCGAACCGCATCCCTTGGCGCAGGCTCCCGAGACTTGAGTCTCTTCTCCGAGGGGAATCGTCCTTACGACTTTTCGATCCGCGGTCCCGCGCCCGCCGGCCCTGGGGGTGACGTCGCCGGAGTGCGACTGGATCGGCCCTTCCGCCCGCGGGGGCGCCTGGACCGGCTTGCGCGCGGCGAGGCTGATATTCCTTCCATCCACGCGGTCCAGAATTTCAAAGCCCGCCTCTTCGAACAAAGGTTCGGTGTTGCGCAGCGTGTAAGGAATGGTTCGGGTCGGGTCGCCGGCGGCTCGCCCCTCGGCCCGGCTGATCAGCACGAACGTGCCGCCCGGCTCCAGGCAGCGAAACGCTTCGCGCAGGATGCAGCGAAAGGCGATCGGCGTGAGATAGTCCATGCATTGATGCGAGAAAATGACCTGCTTGCTTTCCGTCTTGAGGTAGGGAAAAGGGTAATTCAGGTCGTGGACATGAACGTTCAATTTCTTTTCCAGGCAGATATTCAAGAAGGAAGGACTATATTCCAACCCGCTGTAGACCGCCTTCGGGTGTTTGGCGCGGATCAGTTCGCCAAACAGCCCGGGTCCAGAACCGATTTCGAGGATCGAGCGAAAAGTGGGCGCAAATTTTTCAATGTACTGCAGCGCGCCGGCATACCAGGAGGGCTCGCGGCCTTTATAATAGCCCGGATCGGTCGATTCCGTGTTCCGATTGTGGCTGGTCATGAAACTGTGCAAATAGCCGCCGGGTTCATGAAAGATGGTGTAACGCTCCAGATAACCTCGCGGATCGCACTTGGTTGGCCTGGTCTTGGCGATGACCACGTCGCCGATTTCAAAATCCCCCTCCCCCGACAAGCGCACGGCCAGAACAAGACGCTGGGCCTCGGAATGGGTCATAAACGGCACGGCGACGCTTCGCGTTTCGGGAGTCAGCAAGACGCGATCGTGGCCCAAGCGGTCATCCTCACTGTATTGAATCAGCCAAAGGCTGGCCCGATTCTTCAACCCACCGATCGTGGCTCTCAATTCGAAGCATTGATTCGGCGGGACGGTCAGATAATGGAGTTGCGGCACGGAATCGAAATAGGCGTCTTCGCGCGTCGCGAGATAGGTGAATCCCGGCTCGGGAGGGCATTGATAATGAAACTTGAGCGTTGAGTTTCCCTCACCCCCGTTCAGCTCGGTAATGGCCGCGTTGCCGGAAAAATACAGGGGCAGGCTTCGCGGTTGACCCTTGTCCGCGATGTTGAGGGTTATCGCATTGTCGGGTTCATATTTGAGATCCGCGGGATCCATGAGCCGCGCGTCGCCGTCTGCCGGATTTCTTGATAACGCGAAGACATAATCCTGGCGATCGGAGGAGGCGATCTCCCGGCGCAGCCGCTCAGGATCGAGCTGCTTAAACGTGACGGGCTGGATCCCTTTCATGCGGACGACTTCCGCAAGATAGGTATCGAAATCCTTGATCAAGGGCTCCCGGACCCCGCTGATCCCGGCCCACTTGGATTCAAAGAGGAAGTCGTCCGCGGAATCCGGGGTCGGCTTGAACACGTACTTCATGAACGAAAAACTGTGCATCATGAAATCCAACGCCGGCACATTCTCCCGAACGGCCAGCCTGGTGATTGCCAGCGCTTGGGGCAAATCCAGCCAGTTGACGTCAAGCTTTCCGTCCAGCTCTTTGTCGTTGTCGAAGAGCCGGAGATAAGTGACCGGAAATTCGATGATGTCTTTATAGGTAAAGGGAATATTGGCGGGCAGGCCGGGCGGCAATGCCTTGTTGGCGGGATGATTGAAAAAGCGCGAGGAATCAAAGCGGAAACCGGCCGCCGACACCGCATCCAGCGTGTTGGTATTGACCGCATACGAGCCGCTTCGGTATGAGATCACTTCGGCGCCGATCCACTCCTCAAGTCTTTTTTTTTCCTGGGAGATGAATTTTAGTTGCAGGGCTTTGGAGTATCGGGTGATGTCATATTTGATGTCCGGGTGTGTTTCATTGCCATGGACGTGCAGGCCGACTTCATGTCCCCGCCGGTGGATGTCGCGTGCGATGTTGGCCAGCACCGACTCGCTTGGGTAGGCGCCGACCGAGGTGGTATTAAAGAAAAAAACGCCGCGCAGCCCGTGCTTTTCAAGGATATCCATGATCAGATAAACCCCGGGACGCCCCTCAAGCCCCTCACCCGTGATCATGCGCGGAACGTCGAAATAATTATCCTCGGTATCGACGGTCACGAAGAAATAGACACTCATGGGGCGTTCGCTTTTCTTAAATGATTGCCAGGACCCTCGCCTGTAGGAATCCTCGAAGTCCCAACCCAGGCGGCAACGATTTCGATTGGACAGGCCGAAGACTACGAATGGGCACTGGCGTTATACTCTCTCGTCCTTTTCTGGTAAATCTCAATGACCTCTTCGACGGGGCCGTCGGCAACAATCTCCCCGTGATCGAGCAGGACCACGCGCGTGCAGAACTGGCGGAACGCGCCGATATCGTGCGAGGCAATGACAACGGTTTTGCCCTTCATGCGATAAGATTCCAAGAGATTGGTGCTGCGCTGGCGAAACGCCTGGTCGCCAGCGTTCATGACTTCGTCGAGCAGAATCACGTCGGGATTAATGTGAACCGCGACCGAGAAGCCCAAGCGCGCTTTCATGCCCGAAGAATAGGTCTTGAGCGGCGCGTGAATGAAATCACCCAGGTCGGCCATGGCGACGATCTCATCGATCTTTTCAGCCACGTATTGGGGCGATAGCCCCAGAAAAGTGGCATTATAATGAATATTTTCAAGACCCGTCAGGTCCGGGATAAAGCCGCTGGTCAAATCCAGAAGCGTCCCCACCTTGCCTCGCACGGTGACTTCGCCGCGGTCGGGCGCATAGATTCCGGCCAACGCCATCAGCAGCGTGCTCTTGCCGGCGCCGTTGCTTCCCAATAGGCCCACGATCTCCCCCGCCTCCACGCTCATCGTAATCCCGCGCAGCGCCCAAAAATGGGTTTTCTCATTACGACCGGCTTGCGCATCTTTGCGCCTGCGGTCGAGCATCTGCACCAGATATCCCCGCAAGCTCAGCTCCTGGCGGATGAACTGGATGTTGAACTTCAGCCAAACATTCTCAGCCTTGATACTAACCATGTCTCACGTTCGCTCGCTTACAAATACTTGGTATAGTGACGCTGGCCCTTCATGAACAGCATAAGCCCGGCAAAAAAGCAGATCACGGCCATGCCAACGAGATAGAATGGATAAAAGCGCAAGGGAATCTGGTAGCCGTCGATCAGCACATCCCCCCCCGGCAACAACATCCGCAGATAGATCAAAAAGCCGGCCAGCGGATTGATTAGAAAATACAATTTGTGCAAGTGGGCGGGGAAGCTGGCCTGCACCTTGATGAAGACCGGGGAGATAAAGAATTGCAACCGCAGCAGAATGGAGACGATGTCGTTCATATCGCGAAAGAACACCCCGATCGCGGCCACGATGTAACAGAGTCCCAAGGTCATCAGCAGGAAAAAGAAAAGCCAAACCGGCAGCAGGACGACTTGCCAGGGGGTAGGCAGCGCCTCCGTCGAAAGAAGCCGAATACCCACGAAAATCAGCATGTAGGCGCTCAGGCCCCAAACCACGTCGTGGATCTTGTGCAGCACGATATAGACGGGAAATATGGCCAGCGAGAGCGGGAATTTCTTAACCACTCCGCGATTGGCGCGCAGGCAGTTGGTACTGCCCGTAATGGATTTCGTGAAGATATCCCAAGCCAGCAAGCCCGACAGCAGGTAGAGACAGAAACTGGCATTGGTGTGGCGAATATTGCGGAAAACCAAAAACAAGACCATCATCATCAGCAGGGGATCCAGCAGCATCCAGACATTGCCGAGCAGCTTGTCGCGGTGCGCGGTGCGGATTTCCTGGTGGATCAGATAACTGATGATCCGCCGGGAGCGCACAATCTGGCGGATTTCACGGAATATGGGAGGCAAAGTCATTTATGTAAACCCAGCTGCTTTTTTCACCTTCAGGCTCATCACCCTCAACTTGAACGGTCCGGCTTGGTGAGTTCGGCCGAGGCTCCGCAGACCACGTGAACACAGCATCTCTGGACTCATGAGGCCATCTTCCCTCGCCCATCATCGCTGTTTAATAGCATTTTGTCCCTGATCGCCAACCTTCGCATAACAGGCCATAACTTCACTAAGTGTAATGACTTCGGCCAACTTTTGTCAATTGGATTCGCGCCGCGGGGGCCAGCGGAACAGGAGGATTTCAAAGTTTTGCCGCTCCCTTGAGCAAAGCCACGGCCAAGGTTCGAGACGATTGGGAGGCGCGTCTGGATCCGCGACTGCGCAGGGCCATGGCCCGACCAGCCGATAACAAAAAAAAACTGTGCCATCCGGAAATGATTCTTGACGATCGCCCTAATCCCAGAATTGCGGTTTGGTAAAGCGCTCAATCAACATGCGGAGCCAGGCGGCCGCAATCCGAAGCGCGGCGGCGCCGTAGAAGAGGTGTTCGAGGCGCTGATGCGGCGCCAGGCGGGGGCTGAAGAGGGCGCGACCCAGCCGCTTGCAGGCATGCCAAACCAGATCGACTGCACGTAGTGATCCGGGTAAGAAAAGATCTTGCTCCAGGTGGAATTTCAACATCCAGCCATCGCAAATCGAGCGCCAAAGATTGAAGAGCGTGAAGCGGCTGGTTTGGACACAGTGATCGACCACGGCCGCCGGCTCGATGCCGACGGCGGCGCCGAGACGCTGAATCTGGAGCGCCGCGACCATTTCTTCGCCAAGGTCGCAGCGTCGCCCCCCCCGGCCGTAACCCGCTCGAAACCCGCCAATCCGGTACAATAAGGCCCGCCGGGCGCTCCAGTTGGCGCCGTAAGGGAACGCCATCCAGTCGGCGGCGCGCACGAGCCCCGTAGCCTTGGGCTCAAAGTGACTCCAGAATCTCAAGAAAGAGGGGTGATACCAGCGCGGGGCGGGGCAGGGAGGCTGGACCAACACGGGGCCGCCCACGACGCCCAGATCGGGGTTGGCGTCAAAAGCCGCAACCAGCGCGGCGAGCCAGTCTTCGCGGGCCAGCGCGTCGTCGTCAAGAAAGGCGACAACTTCACCTCGCGCCTCGGCCAGACCGGCATTGCGCGCGAAGGAGAGGCCCCGGATCGGGCAAACCACCAGGCGCAGCCGGTGGGGCTCGCTGGGAAAGAATTCGGTTTGAAGGGGCGTGATCACGTCGCTTAAATCCTGAGCGGGCTGATTGTTGACAATAATCAATTCAAAGTCCTGGTGCGGCGGTTTCTGCTCACAGACCGAGCGGATCGAACGAACCAGCAGCTCCGAGCGGTCACAGGTGCAGATCACGACGGATGCTTTGGGGCCGCTGGAGAATCGGGACTCCGGCGCGTTCTCGATCATTTGGGCTTGGCGCGCGAGGGCCCTGATGACCAGGGCGCCGCGCAGCGTCGCGAGGCTCGAACAGGCGAACCAGCCCTGCCCCACGAGGGGAAGCCGAAGCGGCTGGGCCTTCGGGGAGAGCGCCACGCAAAGATCCCACGAGGCATCCACATCCATCGGCCCAATTTCATCGCCCACGTAGACGAGCGCCTTGAGGCAAGAGGGAGGGAGCAAAGCCGGCGGGAGTGGAATCCGATCGAGGTGCGAGACGAAATGCGCGTAAACAGTCGGGAGCCACAAACGGGGAAAGGATTGGATAGCTTTCGATTGAAAATCAAGGTCCAAATCACCGGCCTGAGCGATCGTCCGGCGAAGCGCGGCGGCCTGGCGCTGGGCCGTGGGACCCAAGTCCGTCTGGATGAACCAGCCAAGAGGATAGGAGAACAGGTCGCGGCGCAGCTCGTCGAAGAGAACCGACTCACCGGTTTGCCGGGCGCGACCGAAATCCTTCTCACGGGCGCTGAGGGACTCGCCATGGATGCGGTATTCGTAAAGGGCCTTTTCGAAGGCGGCGTGGCGCAACGTCAGGCATTCGTTGACGCGCATGAAGAAATCGTAATCTTCCCATGAAAACTTGCTCTTGTCGTACGGGCCGATCAGGGCGGCGACCCGGTCGCGATAGAGAAACGCGCAGCCGATGTAGTTGCCATCGACGAGGTTGAGGATCGAGGTGTCGTAAAGAAGGCGAATATGGCCGCTGCCGGGCGGATCCTGAAGCACGCGGCACCAATCGGAATTCTCCAGCAAGCGGTCGTGTTCATCGATGACATCATAGTCGGCGTAAATCATATCGACGCGGGGACGGGCTTGAAGATCGGCGATAAGCAAGGCAAGGAAATCGGGTTTAAGGTTGTTATCGGCGCTGGTCCAGGTCAGGAACTGGCCGCGGGCGACGGCAAAGCCGCGGTTAAGCGCCTCCGGCAGTTTCTGGTTTTCTTGATGAATGACGACCACGCGGCTATCACGGCGGCGATATTTATCGATGATTTCCGCGGTCGAGTCGGTGGAACCGTCGTTGACGAGGATCAATTCAAAATGGGAATAGGTTTGAGCGAGCACGGACGCAATCGCCTCGCGCACGTAATCCTCACCGTTATAAACGGGCAGAACGATGGAGACCAGGCCCGGTTCGGAAGGGCAGCGAAAATCAGTGAAGTCGGTGGCGACCTGCTTGAGCCGAAGTTTTAAGAATCGCTGCCACGCATGGTTGACCCGTGACATGATCAAGGGGCGCGAGGCCAGGTTAAGACGGGACATTAAAACTACCTCTCAAACGTTGTAACAGATTCATCGCACGCACGTTAAGATATTTTTAGGGTTGGGTTGCTCGGGTGCTCAGCATGACTTCCGCGAGGACCGTCGGGATCGTGTTTCAATTGGCCGGATCGAACCTGAGCCGGAGAAAATCACAGGGAGCGTCGGCGAGCGCGGCACCGATTTGCGCCCTCGCCGCCAATATTTCTCGATGACAGTGCCAGGGATCATGGATTAGGATGTGACGGAACATGAGTCAATTCTGTTGACCAGGATTTTCTATCTCCCTCCCTCAAGATGGAAGCAAATGATCAAAGTCGCATTGGTTTTTGGCACCCGGCCCGAGGCAATCAAGCTGGCCCCCGTTTATCTCGAACTCAAGAAAAGAAAGACGGTCTTTCAGCCGCTCTTGTGGCTGACCGGCCAGCATCGTCAAATGCTGGATCAGGTGATGCGCGTCTTTGACCTGCACGCCGATCGGGATTTTGACCTGATGAAACCTGGACAGACCCTGACCAGCTTGACCCACGCCGTGTTGGAAGCCACGACGAGCGCCTTTGCCGAAGAACGGCCCGATTGCATCCTCGTTCAAGGCGACACGACCACCGTTTTCGCGGCCTCCCTGGCCGCTTATTACGCCAAAATCCACGTCGGCCACGTTGAGGCGGGGCTGCGCACGCCGACCAAGTATTCCCCCTTCCCCGAAGAGATGAACCGCCGCCTGACCACCCGGCTGGCCGACCTGCACTTTCCGCCCACCCAGCTCGCGCGCGAAAATCTTCTGCGCGAAGGGGTCTCGGAGGATTGTATCTGGGTCACGGGGAACACGGTGATCGATGCGCTGGCGATCGTCTCGGAGCGGGTGCGGCGCGAGCGGCCACCTCTTCCCGCGGGCCTGCCGCCGCGAATCATCGACGGCGACGGGCGCATGGTCCTAATCACCGGCCATCGGCGCGAAAGCTTCGGGGAAGGGTTCGAGACCATCTGCCAGGCGATCGCCGTACTGGGGCGCCGCTATCCCGATTGTGAATTCGTCTATCCGGTTCACCTCAACCCCAACGTTCAGGAACCGGTTCATCGTCTGCTGAGCCATTACCCCAACATCCACCTGATCAAGCCCGTCGAATACGAGCCGTTCGTCTGGCTGATGAACCGCAGTCACCTCCTTCTGACCGATTCGGGGGGCATCCAGGAGGAAGCGCCGCACCTGGGCAAGCCGGTGCTGGTGATGCGCGAAACGACCGAACGCCCCGAGGGGCTCGACGCCGGAACCGCAAAACTTGTTGGGGTCAATTTAGACCAGATCGTAAATGAGACGGCGCGGCTCTTGGATGACCCGGCCGCATACCAGGCCATGAGCCAGGCCGCCAATCCTTTTGGCGACGGGAAATCCGCGCAAAGAATCGCCGATATTCTCGAGCGGCAATTTCGGCCGGGAAGCCGCCTCCACGACCCCGAGTGCTGATTCCGCCCGGCCTCGTGATTTTCCAAGGCCCTCAAAAATCGGGATCATCCGGCGCGGGCTAGACTAGAAACGATATGAACGCTCCATGAACGATCGCGTCAGTATCCTCATTCCCTGCTATCAGCAAGTCAAGCTTTGGCCTCTTTCAGGATCAGATTGCCCGTCACGGAGGGGACGTCGGGGCCTTGGCTTGCCTCGGCTTCAGCCGCTCCTCCAGCTCGCGCACGAACGCCCGGCTGCCGCGGGGCCGGCCGGTGCGCGTCGCCTCGCGCAGCGCCGCCGTCTCCTCGGCGCGCAGCCCGCGCATAGCCGGCCATCAAGGGGGCAAAGAGTCGCCAATGAAATGCCATCGGAAACAATGTATAATATTTTCTTCATGCTCATGAAGCGCAAAACCCTCGCCAGCCGTGTTCAGCATGAGCTTTGATGGTATCGGAGGCTGGGCCGCAAAGTCCATGAAAAACCCTTTTTGAAATGCCACGCAAGGGGCGGCGCAGCATGAAACAAATCGACCAAAAAGCATGCCGGGAATATTGGGAGAAGAACCTCGATCCGCAAAATTTGAAGGACACGACCCAGGCGCGGGACCTGGCGCTCGAATGGGAATTATATAATTCCGATGAGCAGCGCTTTGCGCAATCGCGCATGCCCCGCCTGCCCGGTTCACGCTGCCTGGAACTGGGCGGGGGCCTGGGGACCCATGCCATTTTTCTGGCCCAAAAAGGGGCGACCGTTTATGTGGTTGATTTTTCGCGGCCGCGCCTTGACGTGCTCTCCCGGCTGGCGCGGGAATTGGGTCTGGCGGAAAGAATCCTTTGCTTCAATGCCGCCGCGGAATCGCTCCCCTTTCCCGACGATTTTTTCGATCTGGTCTACACCAAGTCGGTCTTGATTCACACGCAGTTGACGCCGGCGCTCAAGGAATCCCGGCGCATATTAAAGCGTGGGGGCCGGGCCATTTTTGTCGAGCCGAGCCGGCAGAATCCCTTCGCCGTGTTATACCGAAGGCTCTTCGCGCCCAAGGAATGGGCTAGCTTTACCCGTTATTTCGACGCGGAGTCGGCGGCCGAAGTCCTGCGCGTCTATCCGGGCGCTGAAGTCAAGTTTTTTTACATCTTTGGATTTCTGGCCTTCATTTGGAACTTTAAATGGCCCTGTCTGCCTCTGTTCAAGATAAGCCTGGCACTGAGCCGATTGATCGACCGTCCCCTGCTGGCGCTCTGCCCTGCGCTGCGCAAGCTCGGCTGGTTTTATGTGTTCGTCGGCACCAAGAATGATTAGGAAGAGGCCCGTTGTGAGAACCTTATAGCGCATTCTCAAGCGCTTGGACCACCCGGGCAATATCCTCTTCTTTCAGCTTCGCGTAAAGC
>Ga0182027_10015030_pt1 | contig 10679 bp, 7 predicted proteins | sample 712E1DmetaG_FD_121300 | JGI IMG/M metagenome (GOLD analysis project Ga0182027, IMG submission 121300) | Permafrost microbial communities from Stordalen Mire, Sweden - 712E1D metaG (Illumina Assembly) | ecosystem: Environmental > Terrestrial > Soil > Wetlands > Permafrost | place: Sweden...
GCCTGCATTTCAAGCTCCTCAAGAACATCGGCAGCCTTTTCTTCGTCTAATGATGAGAAAACTGACATACTCGATTTTTTTCCCATATCTTCAAGTATATCAGCAATATCCGATGGATGGAGAGTATGAAGCTTTGAATAACTCTTTGAAAGTCTTATATTTAAATTTGAATGATCAATAGCCTGTACATCATCCCATAAAATAAATTTAGCAGGAATGTTAACACCAAAAACTGCAAATAAACTTTTTATAGGTTGCGATATTCCGATTCTTCTTAAAAGACCTTCAATTCCTATATCAACCGCAATGGCAAAGGTGCCTGTTGCGACAGTTACAAGACGAACATCATTGACCCGCACAAGCTTGCGTCCGTTTAGATCAACTATCTGTTTATCAAGTATATTCTCTACAAGAAGTAGTCCATTATTAACCTCGTCATCCTTTAATTCGACCAGATCGCCACAGGTGACACTTAGTTTTTCCCTTGCCTTAATGACCCTGAATGAACTGAAAGAATAGAATCTGGTCTCTTTCATGATCTTAAGCTTAACTCCAAATACCTGCTGTCTGGTTGAATCGTTTTGATCAGCGGCGGTAAAAGCGCTTATCAACAAATCTTTTATAACACCGATAGCTTCACCATCAATATCAAAAGCTTCTTTACCTATTAATCTACTCAGATAAAATGTTGTGAATGCTGTCATGATCACCTCCTTGTTTTTTGGATACTTAAGGAGGCTCGTCAAACAGGACGTGCGCCCCCTATGTATCAGGGTTTTAAGAGAATATTCGCAGGTCCGTCGTCCATTTAAAATTATGAATTGATTTGCGTTGCAAAAATATGTTTCACATTTTTACTTTCCAAACAATAAGCAAAATTTATAGAAGAATTCTGAAATTAATTTTCAACAGTCAATTCTGACATGGTTATTAACCTGATAATTTTACTTTGAATTATCTTTAGATTTAAAATATGCCCATATGAAAAACATCTTTTTTCTGTTGATAATGATTTTTTCAATAACCTGTCAGGTTAATGCACAGAGTAAAACCCGCAGCTTTTCTCTCACATTTTTAATCACTTCACCATCATTGCCTGATGATTCAAGTATTTATATCTGTGGTAACCTTCCTCAACTAGGTAACTGGGATCCTTCAGTCGTAAAAATGAGAAATACCGGTAATCATACATGGTCATTTAAGATTGAAACTGAATCTGCATATCCTATTGAGTACAAATATACTCTGGGCTCATGGCAAAGAGAAGGTTCTGAGGCTAACGGGCGGCCGCTTTCAAATTTCAACATAAAAATCAAAAGTGACACCATTATCAAAGATGTCATTCTCTTCTGGCTTAACGGAGCGAATAAAAAAGTTAACGGAAAGATAACTGGTTCAGTAAAATACCATACCGGTATGAAGGGCAACGGGATACCTGACCGTGACATTATTGTCTGGCTTCCTCCAGATTATGGGAAAAACAGAACCAAACATTATCCTGTCCTTTATATGCAGGACGGTCAGAATATCTTTGACCCCGCAACAAGCGCTTTCGGTATTGACTGGCAGGTGGATGAAACATGCGACAGTCTTATCAGAAACAAAATTATTGAACCATTGATTGTTATAGGTATCTACAATACAAAAGAAAGGATGAATGAATATATCCCCGGGGCTGAAGGAACAGCATATATGGATTTTGTTGCAAATACAGTTAAACCGTTTATTGACAAAAACTATCTCACCCTGACTTCAAGAAGAAACACGTTTGTAGGAGGCTCATCTGCAGGTGCTACAATCTCCTTTATGCTGGCATGGAATTATCCAGACATTTTTTCAAAAGCATTCTGTCTGTCTCCTGCCTTTAAGATTATGAATATTGATGTTGTAAAAGATGTTCTGAATTATTCGGGTCCCAGGAAAGATCTGGCATTTTATTTCGACATGGGCGGGAAAGGGCTTGAAGAAAGACTCCGTCCGGGATTTGATGAAATGATTAAGGCGCTCGAACAAAATGGTTATAGAAAAAATAAAGATCTTTTCTGGCTGGTAGTACCTGAAGCTGAGCATAACGAGACAGCGTGGGCAAAAAGAATGCCCGGGGCCTTAAAATTATTGATCAGATAATAAAAGGTACTAAAGCTTTTCTTCTAAGTGGATATTCGGGAAAATTTTCCTTATACCATTTATGAGAAGATATTGCACGCGGGAAAAGATTTGCAAAAGTGAAAACTGCAAAAGCCAAACCGGGTAAAGACCATGTCATCACAGCCCATCCAGACCATTCAATAATTTCTCCAAAATAATGAGGAGAAGAAATATAATTGAATAGCCATCCTTTCGGTACTATGTATTCGACCGGATTAGCTCTTCTGAGATTACGTAATCTAATATCAGCTGATTTATTAATTACGAACCCGAATAAAAAGATTGAGGCTCCTGCAATAAACCGCCAGTTAATAAGCCAGGATAAAGAGTATAATGAATGATAGAAGACCCCATAACCATTAACAAATCCGTTAAGACAGTTAAAGATAAAAGCCATTATTACTATGATAAAAGGATATGGTTTGTCCCTGCCTGATTGTGTAAAAGGATAAATAAATGAACGGTCAATATAATGTGACAACCAGAATGCTATAAAAATATATTGCGGTAAACTCTTATGAAAAGAGGAAAAGAAAAAGTACGTCATTAAAGCAGGAGAAGGTAATTCCATTATCATCCAGGCCCACTTGGCAGGAATTGTTGAGCCCCAGCCTTTTCTTAAAAACTTACCATATGGAGCAGGAATAAAAAAGAGCACAATCAGAACCAATACAGCAAATGCAAAGATGAGAATGAGTAAAAGTGAATAGATTTTAGCCATTTTCAAATTTAGTCAGATTTCTCTCAAAACAAATTCCGGAGATATTTATTTTGATTCGTTTTTATCAGTACATATACCTATTTTTATTCACTCTTTGAAAATTAATACCTTAGAATCATAATATTTTTTTCCGGAACATGCCAAATTTTAATATATTTGGCACCCGGGACCAATCTAAAATCAGACAGTGGGAATATTAAAAGACAAACTTTCGATGTATGATGCCCCGCAGAAAGCTATGGCGGCAGGCATTTATCCTTACTTCAGGGAGATAGAATCAGAACAGGACACAGTTGTAACAATAAAGGGTAAGAAAGTTCTGATGTTCGGTTCAAACAGTTATCTTGGACTTACAAATCACCCTAAGATCAAAGAAGCTGCAAAAAGAGCTATTGATAAGTACGGGACAGGTTGTGCAGGATCAAGATTTCTTAATGGCAATCTCGATATTCATGTTGAACTTGAGAACAGGCTGGCCGAACTTGTCAACAAGGAAGGCGCACTCTGTTACAGTACAGGTTTTCAGGTGAATTTAGGCGTGGTTTCTGTGTTAACAGGCAGAAGCGATCATATCCTGCTTGATGAGCTTGACCATGCATCTATTATTGAGGGGAGCAGACTCTCTTTTTCGAGAGTACTTAAGTTTGCCCATAATGATATGAAGTCCCTTGAAAGTAAACTCAAACATTGTACCCACAACAGTATCAAGCTCATAGTTGTCGATGGCATTTTTTCAATGGAAGGAGACATAATCAAATTGCCGGAACTGGTTAAGCTTGCTGAGAAGTATAACGCAACTATAATGATTGATGATGCTCATTCACTTGGTGTTCTGGGAAAGGGCGGTTCAGGAACAGCATCTCATTTTGGACTTACTGAAAAAGTAGACCTTATTATGGGTACCTTTTCAAAGTCATTTGCTTCGCTTGGTGGTTTTATTGCTTCAGATAAAGAAATAATAAACTACATAAAACATAATTCCCGTTCTCTTATTTTCAGTGCCAGCATGACTCCGGCATCGGCGGCATCTGTTCTGGCTGCTCTCGATATTATGGAATCCGAACCGGATAGGATCCAACATCTCTGGGATGTAACAAATTATGCCCTTAAAGGATTCAAAGCAATGGGATTTGATACCGGCAAATCAGAATCACCAATTATTCCATTATTCATCCGCGATGATGTAAAAGCACTTAAGCTTACACAGATTCTGCTAGGTGAGGGAATCTTTGTAAATCCGGTTGTTTCTCCGGCAGTTCCGAAGGAAGATTCCCTCATCAGATTCTCTCTGATGGCAACTCACACAAATCAACAGGTTGATGAAGCTTTGGAAAAGATTACCAAAGTGGCTAAGACACTAAATATTCTGGTTTAAATTACTTCAGAAAAATACTTTTTTGTTACACAGAGTGACACAGAGAAGAGACGGAGTTGCACAGAGATGTTTTTATATGTGACACTCTGTGTGTCCTCTGCTGAACTCAGTGAAATTTGAACAATTTAATTTATTATGAAAAAAGTTGTACTTATATCCGGAGTTTCATCCGGTTTCGGTAAACAGATAGCAAATCTTCTTTCTGAAAATGGGCATATCGTTTATGGGACAGTAAGAAAAGACATTCTTTCACCGGGTAATGTTAATGTGCTGAAAATGGATCTTATGGATCATGTGTCAATAAAAAGAGCCGTCGATACAGTTCTTGAAAAAGAAGGCAAGATAGATGTTCTGATTAATAATGCGGGAATGCACACAGGTGGTCCTATTGAGAATGCTCCTATTGAACATATTAAACTTCAGATGGATACCAACTTACTTGGAATGATCCAACTGACAAAAGCCGTTCTGCCGGCTATGCGAAAACAGGGAGGTGGTTTAATAATCAATTTCAGTTCTATAGGCGGATTAATGGGTTTGCCATTCCAGGGATTTTATTCTGCAAGTAAATTTGCTATAGAAGGAATCAGTGAAGCATTAAGGATGGAGGTGAAACAATTTAATATTAAGGTTATCCTCATCAATCCGGGTGATTTTCATACCAGCAATTCTGCCAATAGAAGAAATTTTCTTGCTCCGACCGGTACCGATGATCCCTATGGATCACAATTCAGTAAGACCCTGGCAATAATTGAAAAAGATGAATCAAACGGATGGGCGCCGGAAGTATTGGCAAAAAAAATGGTAAAGATTATCATTTGCAGGAATCCACGACAGAAGTACATAATTTCATCTTTCGAACAAAAGCTTGCAGTTGTTTTAAAATATATATTACCCGGGCCATTGTTCGCGAAGATCCTGCAGGATCATTATGGGATCAAGTAATATTAAGGTTTTCTGAAAAGTTTCTTTCTAAAAATCAGGGCCTCTAGCTATTTTGTGCTACCGACAAACTAATTCCATCAAAATGAAACTAAAGTTAATAGCCGTTATTTTATTAATGACAGGTTTTGCATCAGCTCAGAATGATCGTACAGGAATCTTTCAGTATAATTCTGATATTGGTAACCCTGCTCTGAAAGGTGCTGGTTCATATGATTCGGCTAACCAGGAATATTCCCTGAAAGGAGGTGGATATAATATCTGGTTTGAAAGAGATGAATTTCACTATTTGTACAATAAAATAAAAGGTGACTTCATTTTTACTGCAAACTTTGAATTTACAGGGGAAGGCAAAATTGCACACAGGAAGACGGGCATCATGATAAGGGAATCTGATGGTGGAAATGCTGCGCACATTTCTGCAACCCTGCATGGTGACGGATTGACCGTTTTGCAATGGAGGGAGTTGAAAGGCGCTTTCATGAGAGACCCTGAGGATGAAATTTTCGGAACAAAGAATAAATATGGAATACTTCAGATAGAAAGGACCGGAAATAAGATAATAATGAGAGCTGCTCATTTCGGAGAACCATTACAGGTTATAGGGTCACATGAAATGCAGAATCTTAAGGATGAAGTACTTGTTGGAATTTTTATCTGCTCCCACGATCCCTCTGTGATAGAAGAAGCCAGGATTTGGAATATCAGAATTGATAGGCCTGTCAGTGATAATTATAATCCAGGCAAAGAAGGATGGCTTGGCTGCAGACTTGAAACAATGAATGCTTCAGACGGTAAAAGAAAAATTATTTATGAAAAACAAGGAAGGTTTGAAGCTCCTAACTGGATGCCTGACAGCAAAAAGCTTTTATTCAATATGGATGGAAATATCTTTAAAATACCGTTTGATGGAGGGACACCGGAAAAACTTAATACGGGATTTGCAGACAAGATTAATAATGACCACGGGATTTCTTTTGATGGCAAACTTCTTGCAATAAGTAACCAGCGAGAAGGTTTACCCGGTGGCGGATCAACTGTATATATCCTTCCTGTTGAAGGAGGGACACCATTCCTCATAACCGAAAATACACCTTCATACTGGCACGGGTGGGCGCCAAACAATAAGGACTTAGTATATGTAGCACAACGGAATAACATCCCGATTTATAATATTTACCGGAATTCAATAAGCGGGGGAAAAGAGGTTGCTCTGACTTCAAACAAACCAGGAGAACATGTTGATGGATGTGAATATTCACCCGATGGGAAATTCATCTATTTTAATGCAAGTTATTCAGGTACAATGCAAATCTGGAGGATGAAACCTGATGGATCGGGATGCGAGCAACTTACCTTTGATGAATATAATAGCTGGTTTCCGCACATCTCACCTGACGGGAAATGGATAGTATTTATTTCATTTCCGCCGGATATCGAAGTGATTTCACACCCATCTTATAAAAGAGTAATGCTCCGATTGATGCCAGCATCAGGCGGGGCAATAAAAGTAATTGCATACTTGTATGGCGGACAGGGGACCATTAATGTACCATCGTGGTCCCCCGACAGCAAAAGCATTGCATTCGTCAGCAATTCAGGAAAACAATGATGTCTTAGATCAATATCCGGACCATATTAATGATTGCAGGTATTACATCAAAACGAATTTCTTCACAATAATATCACCGAAGACAGTCTTTAAAAATGGTTTCCCATTTTTCAATCCTGCATTGCCGAATCCGGTATCTGTTGAAATAAAACTGGTGAAGTCTCCAATTCTGGAATCAATGTATATCTCCTGTGAAACAGCATCATAGCGAATCCCTGTCATTCCCTGAAACATAGCATAGCTCGACATCGCCCTTGCATACCAGTGTCCGCATTCATACTCATCAAACGGATTCCTTACCCTCCCATCATATCTATCGCGGGCAGTACGTACTATATTAAGTCCCTTTTCAATCTCACCCATGAACATAAGGTGCGATGCAACCTGGTATTCAAATCCGGTCCATACCTCATTACTGTAAGGAAAAGGGAGAGAGAGATCGTCGCCTTTAGGCCAGGTACATAATAAAAGTCCTCCTTCATTTCCCATAGCATAAGTCGGACGCTGAGGATTTGAATGATCCTTAAGATTTTTTCTGAAATTGTATTTATAGACCGATAGCAGGTGGCTTTTAATTTTAACAGGATCAACAATATCGTTTAAACCGCAAACCTCACCTATCCACGTGCCAAGCACACCATCAGAAAGACATCCGGTGCCATACTGATATTTTGGTCCCTCTTTTTGTAAAATTGCCAGGGCTTCGGGTGAATAATTGCTATTGAATGCTCCTTTGGATACTTCAACCGGATCTGCAGCACTTAAACCTGTCCATTTAATTTTCTGGAAAAAATATTCCCCGTTGTAAAGGTCTTTCTCCATTACCTTTCTGCCTTTATCATAAAGCCCCTGATATTTGCTTACATCTTCTCCCAGAAATTTTCCCATAGTCGATATTGCCTTCAATGCTCCAAGATAGAAGCTTGTACACATGCCATCGGGCCCCCAGAATTCGATATCATAAGTATTATGATGAGGTTCCTCAAGTGTTCCTGTTGATCTCGGGTCCCATGTCCTGATACAGTAATCCATACTCTCAACTACTTTTGGATACATTTTCTTTAACCATTCTGTATTACCGCTAATGCGCCAGTCACGGTACATCTTCATAATGCCGCCAAGCTGTCCGTCTGATGCTGCATAGAATGTTGAAGCAACAGGGCGGATTGGCAATGCTGCCCTGAATGTTTGATGACCATTAGAATCCTGACTGGCAAAGAATTCTTCCCCGCGAAGCGTCCGTTCAAGCTTCGGAAATAAGTGAGGAATAGCCTGGGCATAGTTCCAGACATGAGTACAGGAGCCGGCGCAACATCCTGAATTGTCACCACACCCTTCCCAACTCCAGAGTTTTCCATCTGGTTGTCTCAAAACAGTTGGAGATTTAAGGATGGTAAGATTTGCAGCAATTGCTTCAATTACTTCGGGAGGAAGAGTTGAAGCATAAAATGAATCCTTAAACAGAATTGATTTTGCTCTGAGATCATTATATTCTGTTTTCCAGAAGGTTATGACATCCTCAATTGAAGTAAATTTTTTAGAATACCATGGTTTATAAAAAGGATCTTTACAGGAACAATTTGGATCGGGACTTATCTGCCTTGGTTTGTCTGCATCTTTTCCATATCTCAGATCAGTTTCCGGGACATACCATGCCATCATAAGCCTGATTACTTTTATTTCTCCGGGATTCAGGGAAAATGGCACGAAGAGTGATGCACCAGGCGCACTTTCATCAACAGGACCAATATTCCTGGTATCTCCGTTTAAAATTGTCTTCCATGTTATGGTAAGAGGATCCCACCATCCACCACGGAACCAGCAATGATCTACAATGGTATTTGGTTCATTTGTGAGAATTGCAAAATCTCCCCTTGTTTCAGGCTTATCCATTACACCCTCCTCAGACAGTATAAAACCATTCGCTGTTGTTTTGATCTTGTTCTTCCCATTAATCTGACTCATAAAATTTCTGGAATTGTATGAGAAGACTGCTTCTATTTTAGAAGAACCGGTGTTTTTGAAAGAATATTCAATGGCTCCAACGGGAAGACTTGAATTATCAGCATCTGTGGGAACGAATGGACTCCATCCATTTAGGTTTACCTCTAATGGAATATCAGCATCCTTTAATTCGATTGAAGCAAAAGGAAACCTGGCAATAAATTTTGCATTTTCAAATCTGGGCAACCCATAGCTTGTTCCGGGAGAACCATTAGCTGAGTTTGGCTGTCCGAATTTTTTCCAGTCAGGTACCTGCCCTTCAAGCACTTTTGTGCCGTTTTTAATGCCTTTCAGAGAGATAGCAGCGAACATGCAGGGCTCATTAAAAACTTCAGGACGATTACGTACCGACATGTGTGAGATTGCTCCTGTGCCTTCAATGCAGAACATTCCGGCTCCTATTCCTCCAACCGGGAAGGCTATCCTGTCAAGGTATTTACCTGAATAATAACCATTGTATTCATGGCCTCCAGTTCTATCATGTACCGGGTTTGAACAAGAGAATAGCAGGCCGAAAGAAATGAGAATTATTATATACCAAAAATTATATTTATTCATCTTAGTTGTTTTTCATTTTTGAAGTATCCCTGTCGTCATTTCAATATAATTAATTCACTTCAAGTCCCTGCCAATCAGGCAGTTTTGGGAATTTTGCATGTGGTTCAGCCTGGTACCAGTAGCAGACCGAAGATATATCGGATTTTTGAGCTAAATATCTGCCTCCCTTATGCCAGCCCAGGTCTTGTATAGTTATTTTCAGATCTTTATCGAAACGGATCGGATCCATAATATGCCATCTGTAAAGGCCAAATCTTTGCATAATATTATAGTGTCCATCACCACGGATCACCTGGCATAATCCGGAATATGGAGTACAGAATTCAGTATAATTTGATTCAGACAAACCCGCCTGGTTCTTCTTATTGGTATCAAAATCGTAGGAGCCGCAGAAATAATCTTCTGTTCCCGTTCCACAGATCGTTGGAAATTGCGTGTCGCCATCGATATAGAATTTAATTTCTCCCTCACCCCACCAGCCATTGTTTTGTACTCCCCATGCCAGGTAAACTCCTACATATTGCCCTTTCCCTTTTATGCCTTCATTTATACTATAGACAGAAGTTTCATCAGGTTTTGAACGGTGGAATTGTGCATGAAAATATCCGGCATCGGAAGGAACTTCTGTAAGGGTATAGTCAATCTGGTAATATACAGTCATAGCATTCTGGTCATCTATATTTTCCATAGTAATCCGGCATTTTTTCCTGAAAGGCATAACCCAGTAACAATTAAAAGCACTTCCGGGGTTTACACATACGGCAGCTGAGTTGATTGGAGCATAACTACCCCAGCCCATCCCGAAGAAATCACCAACAGGGCATTCAATTGATGGTTCTGTTTCATCGTCCCAATAAAACCGGATAATTGAGAAACGCCAGTTGCCAGTGGGTGTCATCCAGATATGCTGGATAGCACCGGGACCGTCTATTACTGCCATAGTAAAAGTCTCTCCGGATTTTATTCGTACAAAGGGATTTAATTTCCACCCCTGCCCAAGATCACGGGCGGCACTTGAAGCATTCGCCACATTTGGTTTATCCTTATCTGTGGGGTTGGCCATGCCTGCCTTACCTTTTTCACCGGTGAAGTTCTCCGGGCTTATTGAGCGGGTTTTAGCATCTGATAACTTGTACAAACTACCCATATTCATATCAAGACCATTGAAATGTGATTGTGAAAAGGCCCACAAAGGCAATAGAGAAATCAGGAACAGAAGCATTACATTCTTTTTCATTTCATTTTGTATAAAGTTTATTACTTGATTTTAAATATTTTTCTTTAATCATAATTCAGGTTGATTAATCAAACTTGAAACA
>Ga0182027_10015031_pt1 | contig 10679 bp, 8 predicted proteins | sample 712E1DmetaG_FD_121300 | JGI IMG/M metagenome (GOLD analysis project Ga0182027, IMG submission 121300) | Permafrost microbial communities from Stordalen Mire, Sweden - 712E1D metaG (Illumina Assembly) | ecosystem: Environmental > Terrestrial > Soil > Wetlands > Permafrost | place: Sweden...
AAAGTTGATTATTTCCAATTCTGCTCATAACAACTTTCAACCATTCATAAATTTTAATCCTTTCGACTCTACATTCATGGTTACCTTTTATGATTCGACAACCCAAAAACTTCCTTTCCTGTTGAACAATTTCAATCTGGCACATCCTGATTCATGGCAGTGGGTTTCTAATGGTTATAATGATGACAGCAATCTTGCTGCCCCATATCCCAAGGTTGTATTGGACTTAGGACAAGAAAGGGGAGCAAACGTTTGGGCCAAAGAAGGAACTGGAGGAAACGGGGTTGCAATGTTCGATGCTCCTTATAGCACTTGGACGGGTATTTCAGAAAATAATAAAAATGATGAAAGTCAATTATTCTGGGTTTATCCAAATCCATGTAGTTCTTCTTTGACTGTTGCTTTTGAATTAAAAAGGACGGAAACGGTGAAAATCACTCTTTATAATCAAATAGGAGAAACGATGGGAATAGTCGCGGATAGGTCATATCCAGATGGCCAAAGTTTGATAAATTATGATGTTTCTAATTTTTCAGCTGGAAGTTATTTATTAACCTTAATAGGAGGTAATATTGTTCAAAGTTGTAAAGTGTTTATAGTTAGATAGATATCTTAACATTATTTAAACTGTATGAATTATGAAAACAAAAAATTACTTTCACAGAAGAGAACTCAGTATTATTTTCATAATGATATTTTGGTTAATATGCTTAAACTCAGCAAAATCTCAATGGACATGGATACATTTTGCTGAAACATCTAATACTGGGAGCATAATAAGCCAATATGATAATACTACATTTAATTATCATTATCTTGGAATTGGGTTTCCCTCAGCATCCCTAGGTCATCCAAATGCAAATTTTCATATATTAGAACCTATTTCCATTTACCCTCTATTTCGAGTTCAAGCAACTGGTATTGGGTCGGTAACAAATTGGTTTGATACTCTAGGTGCTCATTATGGGTTTTATGAATCCAGTATCTCTGGACAACAAGTATTGAATTATTTCCAAGATCCTGTTTTTTTCGGCAATATGCAAATAAGCAATAATAGAGCTTATAAAACAATATTTTTCAGTAGAACAACTTTTGATACAATTGACTTTCATCTCGGACCTGGTAATCCCGGTAATAATATAATTCCTTTAACAATCACCGCTAATGAGATCAGGGTGCGAACAAAATTGGTAACAGATAGTTTTCGGCTTGTAACAAATCCCGGTATAGGATATTTACTTTTATCCGATGCTCATGGCAATGGTTTGTGGACAGATCCTTCTACTTTTAATGATAAAAAGTGGTCTATAAATAGCGATGGCGATCTATATGCAAATCCTGATAGAATAAAAGTAGGTATTGGGTTCCAATCTTCATCGGATAAGGTTTATCAAAGGCTTCATGTAATTGATGGTAATATACTTATCTCGAGAAGCCCAATACAAAAATCTGCCCCTAGCAGCAAAAATGGAAGTATTCTTTTTGCTGATACTGTTACTGAAAATAACACTTTAGGTGAATGGGGGATAGAGTATTCTACCAATAATAGAGATTACACTGCTAACGGTTTGAATTTTTGGAAACCTTTTTCATCTGGCAGTGGCGGGGGTAATTATTATTTATACCTAAGAAATGATGGCAATGTTGGTGTGGGCACAAAGTCACCAGGTGATAAATTTCAGGTAAATGATAGTATAAGTAAAGTTGATATTGGAGCAGGGCCAGATTTTCTAAATTCCAGCAAAGGTAAAAGCAGTAAAGTAGCCTCGTTATTAGGAAATGGTTATATAGGATTCAATGCCGCTTATTCTAATACAAATGGATGGTTAGTTTCAGGTAATGGTTCGTCAAACGCAGGTGGTTTAATTTATAACAGCACTGAAGGTGATATGTATTTCAGTACGATTCCTAATCTTAGTGGTTCTGACAATTGGTATACACAATCAGCTATTGAACTTTATACAAAAATGCGAATTTGTCAACTTGGTGGGGTAATTATTGGTCAAGATTTAGTTGATAATACTGGTACAACTGCTACTCTTGAAGTAAGAAACGAAGGTCCAACTAATATCCTAATCAATGCACTTGATCATAATAGTGTTCCTGGTTTTGCCGGCATCAGTATTAAGAATACTCTTAATGGAGCTATTTGGGGTGTCAATAATACCGGTGTTTTCCATTTGTATGAAGGTGTTACTCAATTACCGATTTTATCCTTTCATAATGGCAAAGTTGGGGTGGGAAATGTTAACCTTGATTTATACTCGGCGGATCATAAATTATTTGTTGAAAAAGGAATAACAACTGAGGAGGTCACAGTAAAAGTAAAGGGAGATTGGTCTGATTATGTTTTTGATCAGAATTACAAATTAAAATCGATATCAGAACTTGCAAGGTATATAGAAACAAACAAACACCTACCCGAAGTTCCAACAAGTTCTGAAGTTAAAAAGGACGGAATTGAAATGGGGAGAATGAATACCCTTTTATTAAAAAAGATTGAAGAATTGACATTATATGTAATTGATCTGAACCAAAAAATTGATTCTCTTGAAAATAAAATTCAAAAGTAGACGAATAAGGAATATTTTAGTAATGAATCTGTCTTTGCAAATTAATTAAATTCCATCTATATGTCAATGATAAAAAGAATATTCATATTTATCATGCCTTTCTTATCTCTTATTGTGCAGAATGGTTATCCACAATGTGATTCTGAGTTTCATGATAATGTAGTACGATTTTCTCACAGAATGACAAAGCCCCTTTTGTCGTATAATTATCAGCAATATTATGATTGGTGGGGGAAAAAAGTACACCCTTATATAAATCTAAATAACTTTATTGAAAATGATCTAAATATTTCTCAGAAAAATTATGTTCATACTATTACTAATAATGAATTATCAGGTTTTGATAGCCTTAAGTCTAATTACTATTCAATGCTCCATAATTCTTCAATCGATAAAAAATATCATAGTATGGTAGTAATTTTTTTACAAAAAAAAGATACACTCCCTTTATTGATTTCTTCTTTTTTGGTTAAAGATACATCTTACGGGATTAGGCAACTTTGTGCAAGATTATTAAAATTCTACTCGTTTGATGACGCTTATAGCTCATTAAAGATTTTAACAGATGATCCTTGTTTGTTCGTAAGACTAGACGCAGCACTTTCATTATCATATATTGGTGAAAAAGCAGTTTCATATAATACATTTATAAATATTTGGGACATGAAAGATCCAAGGATTAACATTAATCAATTTATGTATTTCACTGAGGGAATGCGTAATATAGGTGATGAAACTGCCATTACGTTTTTAACTACTTTATTATCAACTGAAAACCCTTATTGTGCTACAGATGCCTCAATCTGTCTTTTACAGTTGAATAGAAAGGAGGACTGCCTTTATGGTCTGAGAATAATTTTAAAGCAAAACAATGTTGATTTATTCTATACAAGTGCAATGGTTCTATTTAACTATTTTGCTTCTGAAATTGTTAGATCTGAAATTGAACCTTATTTACAAAGTACCAATAGAGACATTGCAGGTTTTTCTAATTTTATTATTAATAACCTATTAAAAGATAAAAAATGAAAGTTATTATCTCTTTTTTACTTATAATCATAATTGATTTAAATTCTTTTTGTGAGGCAAATAATATTATAGGTAATTCTTCTCATCGTACTCAAGTTGATATTATTAATGACACCTCTAAAATGCCTTTGTCTCCTTCTTCTGCTGATTGTCGAAATTTAAAAGTAATTCCATTCAACCAATGTGATCCTTCTGGTAGTTGGATTAATGATTATCTAAATCCGGATGGTTATTGTAATGGTACACTAAACGGAAATAAGTATTCTGTGTGTGCTTTCGGGTGTGCTCTAACTTGTTTAGCTATGCTTATTAATGCCTATGAGCATTCCAATGACCTCAATCCAGATTGTGATCCTCATACATTAAATGTTTTCTGTAATATAATTGATAATCAAGGTAATAATCAAGGTTATGATGGTTGCGCAAATATAATTTGGTCGACTGCATTACAATACCCAGGTAGTAGCACCAATCCACAAGATTATGGATCTTATTCTTCTTTCGATTTAGATGCAATTAAAGTTCAAATAAATAATCAAAATCCTGTAATTATGAAGGTTACTGTTGGTGGTGGCCCCCATTTTGTAATTATTATAGGATATGAAAATGATGGTTACGATAATAATGATTATTATTTAATTGATCCTAGTGGTGGTATTGTTAAACGTTTATCGGCATTTTCTGATGATTGTAATCCTAACAAAGAAAATTTAAGATTCTTTCTAAATTGCAATATAGAATGTCTTCCCCATTCCCTCAAAGTCCATTGTACCAACTGCATAAAAGATGATAGTGAACAGGACGTTGATTGTGGCGGACCTGATTGTTCCCCTTGTAATACTAGCTTAGACGAAATGAATTATAATAGTAGCAATGATTTACAAGCTGAGAATGTTGCAAATCGATATATTAATTTATCAGGAGTTAATGGAACCCTTACTATTGATGGTGATAAACTTTTCCGATGTGATAATACAATTGTAATTTCACCGGGGGTTAGTATACCATTAGGATCTAATGTTCTTTTTTCATTATCAACAGACAGATTTAAATTAACACGTGATTGTAATTATATCTGTATTGATGTTCCAAATGTTGAACAAGAACCAGAATTCCTTGTTTCAACGGATGGCATCACTGAATTGTATCTTTGGTTGTACTATACAGGAGATAATCAGCTTAAAAAGCAATACCCTCCGAATGGACAAAGTTGTTGGTATTTCTGGGATGGGATACATGAGTTGTTTGATATTTCGGATCTTACTCCTTCAGATGCATATAATACATATTGGGCAGATTGGCAAATGCTTGATTGTAAAACTGGTACTTGGCATGAAGATCATGGATGGGAAACTATTCTTGGTTCTGGTAAAAAAGGTGCCTGCCAAAATGATCAAGATACATCGGAAATAGAGCGAGGTAATATTAAATCAAATTTGCAAGTTTCAGTATATCCAAACCCAACTTATGGAATCTTAAACATAGACCTGGACCAAGAAATAGATAAACAAGTAGAAGTAAATATTTTATCATTATCTGGGGTCTGTGTTTATCAAACTTATTTAGCATCGAAGAATTCTCAAATAATATTATCCAACCTTAGCAAAGGAGATTATATCTTACAAATTTATTTACCAAACAATACTTACACAAAAATTATTACAAAATTATAAATGAAATAAACAACCTGTGCAAAGTTGGAGAATCCGCACATATTGACCCCCTAATTACGTTTTAAATTGACCCCCCAGTTACGCTTCAAATTGACCCCCTGATTACGCGGCAAATTGACCCCTCAAAAATAACAGGAATCTTACCTTAAAGCAAGTTTGCTTAATGTTGATGAATAAATCAACATTGAATGTCATGGCAAATAATCCAATTACTATGAGTAAGATATGACATGTTTTGCGGCTTTACTTCCAAAAGCAAGGGAAGAGAGTCATCAGTGAACAGACCGGAGTTGCGCGCAACACGGTAAAGAAGTACCTGGGGATCTTCAAATCGTTGAATGTTCCTTTTGACGAACTCAACAAGTTCAGCGACAGCGAGCTGGAGAAGCTGTTTATCAAAGAGAGCGCAAGAGAACCCACCGATAGGTATGTTCAGTTACATTCAATTTTTCCGACGGTGGATAAAGAGTTGAAACGACGTGGAGTGACCCGTCAGTTGTTGTGGGAAAAATATCAAAAAAACCAGGACGATGCCTTTGGATTTACGCAGTTCTGCAAGTATTACAAAAGCTGGAAAAAGCAGGTTGATCCTGTAATGCACATTGATCACAAGGCCGGGGATAAGGTGTATGTGGATTATGCAGGCGAGAAACTGTATTATGTTGATCCAAATACCGGCGAGATCATCAAAGTTGAAGTCTTTTTAGCGATCCTGGGAGCCAGCCAGCTGACTTACGTGGAAGCGACCATGAGCCAGCAGAAAGAAGATTTTATCGGATCGTGTGAGCGTTCAATGCATTATTTTGGCGGTGTTCCGCTGGCTATTGTAACGGATAATCTTAAATCCGCGGTCACAAAGACGGATAAATATGAACCAACCCTGAACGAGGCCTTTGAAGACTTTTGTGAACACTACTCAATGACAGCCCTTCCGGCAAAAGCGTATCGTCCCCGGTATAAGGCATTGGTGGAAGGGGTGGTCAAAATCATGTATACGCGCATCTATGCCATGCTCAAGCTGGATCTGATCCATTCATTGGAAGAGTTAAACAGAGTCATCAGAACGCTTCTGGAAGAGCACAATAGCAAGATGCTTACCGGAAGGGACTATAGCCGCAGACAGGTGTTTGATGAGGTTGAAAAAGATGTGCTGCAGCCATTGCCGGCCTTCAACTATGAGTTTAAAAAACGCAGGGTGGTTACGGTATCCAGGCTGGGATATGCAGCCCTAGGCGAGGATAAGCATTACTATTGCGTACCCTATGAGTTCAAGAATAAGAAAGTAACGGTTCTCTACAGTTCCGAACGGGTGGATATCTTTCATCATTACGACCGTATTGCAACCTATGAAAGGGACCGTACACCCTTTGGTTTTACAACCACTGAAGCCTTCCTTGCTCCACAGCACCAGTATCGCAAGGACTGGACTCCGGAAAGGATGATCGAACGTGCTACCGAAGTCGGGGAGGATGTTAAATCCCTTGTGATCAAGATCCTTGAAAAGCCTCAGCATCAGGATCAGGCTTTTAAATCCTGTTCAGGAGTTTTGAGTTACACTAAAAAAGTGGGACCGGAAAGACTTAACAACGCATGTCGCCGGGCTCTGGAATATGGAGTGTACAATTACAAAATCGTACAAACTATATTGGAAAAAAAGCTGGATATGGAAGAGATGATAGAGCAACCGGCGGAGACCACATTACCTGAACATGAAAACATCCGTGGAGAATCTTATTTTAATTAACCCCTTTAATAACCAACGCTATGAATGAACAAACCATTGAAAAATTGCGGCGTATGAAGTTCTTTGGCATGCTCCGGGCTTTTAAAACCAGCCTTGAATCAGGACAATTAAATACCCTTACTGCCGATGAACTGATCGCCTTTCTGGTAGAATCCGAATACGACGATCGTAGTAACCGTAGTATTGAACGACACATCCAGCAAGCAAAGTTCCGGTACAAAGCCAATGTTGAACAACTTCATTTTGATATTGACCGGAACCTGGATAAAAACATGATGATGCGTTTTGCAGACTGCAGCTTCATAGAAAAACACGAGAATATCCTGATCACAGGAAGTACCGGAATAGGCAAGAGCTTTGTTGCTTCCGCCTTAGGCAACCAGGCATGTATGCTTGGTTACTCTGTCGTTTACGCCAACGCATCCAAGCTTTTTGCAAAGCTGAAAATAACCAGGGCAGATGGCTCCTATGTGAAAGAAATCGTCCGCATTGAAAAACAGGATCTACTTATTATTGATGATTTTGGTTTACAACCTCTGGACGGTCAGAACCGGAATATGCTTCTTGAAATCATGGAGGACAGACATGGCAACCGTTCAACCATCATTACCTCGCAATTGCCTGTAGCCAAATGGTACGATATTATCGGAGAGCAAACCATTGCCGATGCAATCCTTGACCGCATTGTACATGACGCCCATAGGATCGAGCTTTTTGGAGAATCTCTGCGAAAAAGATACGGAATGAAAAAAGAAATGAATTTAATATCGATGCAATAAATTTTAACTTTGCTTATGGCATTTTAAGGTATGAGAAATGTTGCAAATTGGGCAGTTAACTTTGAGGGGTCAATTTAGAGCGAAACAGAGGGGTCATTTAGGACGGAATATCCAATAATTATTCAAGTTTTATCAATTTCTTAATCGCCGATATTGTATTACTAAAGCTTCTGGAGCGATTTCTTGATGGCTCTAAGAACGGGGAGATTAATTCAGCCACAGTTAATTTAGGTAATGAATCCCTATGAGAATATTCAGGTATTACCCTGAGAAGGTACTTATTAGGTGTTGTTATTCTATCAACATTTCTGATTTCTGCTTTATTTTGATATTGTTCTGGTTTAAATCGTGGATATGCTTGACCAATGGCTTCCAAATCTCCCAAAAACCAAGATTCTAACTCTTTACATAAAATCCTAATCATATACTCACAATGGCAGTTCCCATTAACTAATTCTTGTATATTATTTTTCACATCCAAACAATCTTCACTATCCTGATCTATAGTAATTAAAACCTTTGATCCTGGAATTTTGCTAATTGTTGGCAAACTTGTTTTTAATGCTTTTTCCAAATCTTGTTTTCCTTGATGTGGGTAAACCTGGAAGAATACATCCTCAGGAAGCATTTTTGGTAATAACACATCGAAAACCTTCTTTATAGAGGCTTCTTCTGTAAATATATGAAGCAGTATCATAAATTAGCTCCCTTAATGTAATGATTACGCCATAACCATCCAAGCTGATTTTGCTGGGCTAGTTCTTTAACAACCTCATCTTCTTTCGCAGATTTAATGATTGTAAATCCATTTTCTTTAACCAAGAAAAATAATTCCTCCAATTTTAACCCATTAACAAAATCAGGAGAGTGGCTGGAAACAAATACTTGACCACCTCGTTCTGAATATTCACGAATTTCTTCACATAGTTGTAGTAATAAATCCGGATGTAAAAAATTTTCAGGTTCTTCAATACATAACAAGGGATGCGGTTCTGGGTCGTTTAATAAAATCATGTACGCAAACATTTTAATTGTCCCATCCGAAACATATCTGGCGACAAAAGGATCTTTGAAATTCTGATCCTGGAATTTTAAAACTATTCGCCCATCTTCTGTTTCTTTAGCAGCTACCTGATTAATACCAGGTATTCTTCTAGGCAATTTTTCTAATATTCCGTTAAAAATGTCCCTATGGTATTCAAAAATATATTTCGTAACTTGTGCCAAGTTATCTCCAGTGACTGACAGATGGTTAGAAATACCCACATCAGAAATATTTCTACCATATTCAATTTTAAAATTAGAAACATACCATTTTTCCAACAAAGCCCTAAATGCACTAATGGCTTTAAATTGTTCAAACTGGCCCAATCCTTTTATTGCTAAAATGTCAGGACTTGTAACTTTTTGACTAACTCGTTTGGCTTCTGCACCTTCACTACCATATTCATCTTCATTTATAATCGCATTTCCTTCTCCCATGCTAAAATCTAAAAAATGCCAAGGTGCGCCAGTTCTTTGACCTCTTCGATATTTTAGTATTTCTCTATTGATGAATGCTTTTCCTTCTTTAAATCCTATCTCTAATGAGTAAGTAACTATGGGTGTTTTTTCATTTTCAGGAACCAAGTTCCTGAATTTTATCTCAAATTTTATTAAATCTTTATTTATATCACACCCCCTGGTTATAACTTCCTGAAACCCACCTCGCCTATTTAATGCAATGGTAATGTTATTTTGTAATGCATCACTCAAAAAACCAAATACATCAAAGAAAGTACTTTTGCCTGAACCATTTGTACCAACTAAAACTGTCATTTTTGGAAGGTTCTTTACAGAAGTATTTTTGAATACCTTGTAATTTTCAATGGATATACTTACTATTTTCATAACTCTATATGTTAAGGTGTTCGTTTCAACGGTTTAGGCTGATGAATAATAGTCGCTAAATTAATGATATTTAAGTATTTTGAGGGTATAACATGGAAAATAATATTTAAAACGCAACCCGTTACCTTACAGTATGTTGGTTTTGCAGAAGAAAAAGTAAGCAGTTGGAACAGCAGATGACACCGTTCCGAACCTACATCAATAAGACGATTCCTATGCTGGAAAACATTGTTGACTATTACAGGAACGCCAGTGGTGTGGCTAAGAAGAAGATTCTTGCTTGCATCTTTGACGAAAAAATCGTTTTGGAGAATGGCAGAGTTGCAAGCACTCCCTTTTCAGTACCCGTTCAAGTATTAATCAATGCCAATAAGGTTTTCGGAAAGTCGGAAAAAAAGAAGGAGGTCGAAAATGACCTCCTTTTTGCGTTGGCTCCCCAGACTGGACTTGAACCAGTGACCCTCTGATTAACAGTCAGGCACCTTACCACTCGGTCACTCACCCTAGGCAAAGCTCTTAATACGCTTTCCCTAGGATGTAAATATCTTAAAATTTCTTTTCCTTCAAAGTTAGAAATTTTTCTTCATTATCGTTCTTCGAGGAACAATAATTCTGAATTTAGGGGGTACGGGGGACATCGTCCATCGCAAGATTGCGTGTGGCGGACCAACAAAGTTGACCGTCCACACGCAATCTTGCTATTGAGCCGTCGGGCTCGAATTTAGCCGTGTCGCAGACACAGCAAGTGATGTAAATGAAAGAGGAGAATGAGTTTACAACACTTGGAAGAATGCTAAAGGTAGGGGAATGAATAATGAACATACCGATAGCACCCGATTAAGGTGGTCAATTTGGCTGGATTATCCACTTAGGGTCTTCCTGAAAATGGTTTAACCAATTTCGTAAGCGTAGAATGCAAACAATTTTACCTTGTTTTAAAAACAAGGATTTCCAGAAGGATAGACAAATTGTTAGCAGACTCTCCTTTTGT
>Ga0182027_10015032_pt1 | contig 10679 bp, 9 predicted proteins | sample 712E1DmetaG_FD_121300 | JGI IMG/M metagenome (GOLD analysis project Ga0182027, IMG submission 121300) | Permafrost microbial communities from Stordalen Mire, Sweden - 712E1D metaG (Illumina Assembly) | ecosystem: Environmental > Terrestrial > Soil > Wetlands > Permafrost | place: Sweden...
GAGGAGAGGGAGAAGAAGAAGCGCGCGCCAGCCCCGGTCATCAAAGGCCGGATTCTCCGCGCCCGCCGGGTCCGCCGGCGGCAAGGGAGCCATTGGCGGCCAGGAAGACAAGGGTTCATCTAATGTCGTTCGCATCCTCCATGCCTGCCGGGGGAAGCAAACGGATGGCGCGAAGTTCCGAGCAGCGAATGTGCTCGATGCAACCGCGGCCAAAGTCCACCCAGGCATGGTCCATGCCTATGAAAAAGTCTGTGAGGGTCACTTTCGCAATAGCGCCTCTTCCCGCCGGCTGATTCAGCCTGCCTTGCAATATGTCCTGCACGAACATTCCCGCCTGGATCGGGTCTTGGGTCCGTTCCCAGCTTTGCCCCCCGGCCCTTAACTGTCCCTCGACAGAATCAGGGGCGGCCGGCACAACCCGCGCGACGAGGAGGGCCGGGTTAATGACTTGGCGTATTATGCCGGGCGGAACCAGCGCCTGCGGCGGCCGCATCGGCTCGCCATTATTTTGCGCGGCGCAGAGGGCCTGGATTTCCCGGGCGGGAAGCGCGCGATTATAGATGGCCACTTCGTCAATCAGCCCTTTGAAATATCGGTTCCCGAAACACTCCGGGCAGGTGGTCCGGCCGTCCTCACTGCCGATTGTCAAGTAACTTTTCGGCAGCATCGGCACGAGGGTTCCCGTCTCGCGCATGGGATTTCCCCACGGCATGCCGTCCACATAAAGCTGCAGTTTCGCGCCGTCGTAAGTGGCCGCGATGTGGTGCCATTGGCCCGAAGTGACGGGAGCGCTGCTGCCGTTGGCTTGCGAGGTGTGGGTGAAATTCACGATGCTGGTGTGGCCGCTGGCGTCCATCGGCGCATTGGCGGTGGTGCTGACGGCAAAATTGACGCCCCACCTGCCGCCGTGGGCGGCGTCTATTTCCACCACGTAGAAATCAGACACCACCAGGCCCTGAACTGTGGTCATCGGATTATCCGCGGCGGCTTTCATCCAGAAGGCAATGGTGATCTGATCGGTGAGATTGAGATTGGGCGACTGCGGTATCTTTACGTAACTGTTGACGCCATCCAAACTGAAGGCTTGACCGATCTTGCCATCCGCAAAGGTCGCATTGCCACATAACGCCGCGGTGTTCCCGCCCGCCGGATCGTAGCCGCTGCCTTCGCCGGACCACAACGACACCAGGCCCGGGGGCCACGGTCCGGCCCGGCCCGCCGCCGAGACTTTGATGCTCCGAATCAACTTCACCGGCAACTCGCTCTTGCCAAAGCTCGTTTCCACATGCACTGCCGGGGTTGAGAACTGGACTTCATAAACATCGCCGTTGGTTGCCGTCAATCGCGCCCTGTCGGTGTTGGTGCCCGCATACTCAATCGAGCGGATGCCGGCCCAGGTCAGCTTCAAATCTCCCATCGCCGGGCTGTGGAAATTCAAGGCGTCATCCAGACCTTTCCCAACAACGTGCGAACCGTCCCGCAGTTCAATCGCCAACTGCGCCGTCTCCGGGCCGGCGGCGACGTTCGCCCCGGCTGGCGGCGAAACGCGGACGCTCCGAATCAGTTTGACCGGCATCTCCGTCTGGCCAAAGCCGGTTTCCACGCGCAGGGTCTCGGCGGCCAGCGTGATGGCGAACCCGTCGCCGTTGGTCGCCGTCAATCGCGCCAAGCTGGTGTTGGTGCCCGCAAACTCAATCGAGCGGATGCCAGCCCATGAGAGTTTCATGTCCCCCAGCGCGGCGGAGTGGAAGCTCAAGGCGTCCTCCACACTTTTCCCGACCACGCGCGAGCCGTCCCGCAGTTCAATGGCCAGTTGGACGCGGGATTGGCTGGTCGCGTCGGATGCCGCCTGAACCGGACAGCAACAAAATGCCAGGGCGCACAATGCGCCCAAGAGACGCGGAATGCGGCCCGTCTGGAAGGCGGCGATTATCGGGATTATGGCGCGGAGGGCGGACTTTCCATCCCGGGCCGGAGTGCCGTGGGGCATGAGAGGATTTGCGTTGTTCATAGTTCTTGGTGCTGCATTGTCTTGAGTTCTCACTTTATATTAGACACCCGAAACCCCATTTCATTAGGAGAAAAAGAAGGATTTCTCCAAACGGGTCCGGAAGAACAGGCGTTTTCACACTTCATTAGACGCAATCTTCGCCAATTTGCTCCCGAAAAAAGCGTTCGGCGGAACCCCGACGCGGCGACCGGGCCGGTCGCGCTCCCGAAACGACTGCATTTCGGCAACCCAATAAGGAACGCCTTATCGCTGGCCCCAGCCAAATCGGCTTTGGTTTGGGGGCGGGACCAGGCTGCAGATCGGCCAGTAGATAAAGAACGACCTGCCAATGATATTTTCCTCGGGAACAAATCCCCAGTAGCGCGAATCAAAACTGGTGGCCGTGTTGTCGCCCATGACAAAGTAATGCTTGTCTTCGACGATTCTGCTGTCGCTCGCCTTGTGGAAATGGGGACTGGGGGCGTTCTGCGGCAGCAGCGTATGGCCGCTGTAAAACTGGTCCTTCAGAAAATGGTGGTCGGCGGCGGGAATCTTGGGGTCAAATGAATAGACGTTGGCAAAGTGCGGCGTCGAACTGTCCAATCGCCGGTCATTGATGCGGACGTGGCGGTCCTCGCCGATGCTGACCGTTTCGCCGGGCAAACCCACCAGCCGCTTGATGTAGAACTGGCTCTGGTCCATCCCCGGAAAAACGATGCCCTTGGTTTGGAAGACGATGATTTCGCCGCGTTCGGGCCGGCGGAAATTGTAGGTCAGGCGGTCCACGAACAGATGATCGCCGGTCGTTTCCGCAAAACGGATGATCGGTTCCCCTTTGCGAAACCGTTTGTGATCGTCCAACCCAATGCGCTCCTCAAAGGAACGGTTCGGATCGGAGTCCGGCGTGAACCAAAGGGGGATCGCGGCGTCCGAGCCGTCCTGGTAGCGGACGAAGACGGTTTGCTTGTTAAAGAAGCGCAGGAAATGCTCCGGCGGGCCGACGTTGAGCACGACGCCATCCTGCGGAGCGATGACTTCGTGGTAGATGGCCCCCTGAACGGCCAGGCGGCCCATGCGGTTGAAAAGCCCCGGCATTTGAAAGGCCGGATCATACAGCGGGTCCACCGTCACGCCGAACAAAGTCGGCTGCATGGAACTGGTGGGGATTTTGAACGGTTGCAGGAAAAAAGTGCGGATGCCCATGGCGATGACGATGGCGACGAGAAAGACTTCGATGTTCTCGCGCCATTCAGCATGCGGATAAGGCATGAGCCACTTGTTGGCGGCCTTTTCCAAATGGGCGGCGCTACTGGCCAGCGTTTCATCGTTTGCGCCGGCGTCCAGGGCCGCCTTGGTTTCCCGCAAGGCGGAGTCCATCGCCTGGAGGGCCTGAGGAGAAAGCGCATCGGACTGGGCATCGCGCAACTTGCGCACATGCCCGCACAGGTCGGACGTTTGCCGCGTCGTGGCGGAAAAGAACCATCGTAAAGTCATAACTCAAGGACACAAATACCCGATCCCCGCAAACTTGACGAGAGTGGATTTTGCTCGTCAAGAATAGGAGTTGCAGGCGACGGGCGGGGAGGGGGGGACGTAGGTGCGGCGGAGGTTGCGCAGGTTTTGGGCGGCGCACTCTAAATGGCGCTGCTGCTCAAGGGCTTTTTCGCGGCGGGCAGCCAGGAGCCGGGCGTTGCGCGCTTCCAGGGCGATGAGCCGGGCAACTTCGGCGCGAAAGGGGGCGGCGCCACCGGAAGCCGCGGACGCGGCCGACCCGCCGGATTTCCATTGGCGGGAGGCTTGGTCCAGGGGTTGCCGGAGGGTGGCTTTGTGAGATTGGATTTCGTGGAGTTTGGTCCACGCGCCGGCTTGGATGGCTTGGGATTCGGCGCGGGTCATCTGGAGCCATTGCTTCAGAAGGCTTGCTGTATGCTCCTGCGGGGTCATGGGTCAGCCGGCCAGGGCTTGGAAGAAAGACGGCGCGCTGTCGCGGTCAACGGCCGGGTCCGCGAACTGGCTGGCGGGGGCGGGACCGCGGCGGAGCATTTCGGCCCAACTGTCGCGCAGGACGCGGAGGCGCATGAGGGTCTCCTGGACCGGCTCCTTGCGCTTTTGGAGGTTGGCCTCGCGGAGGCGGGAGTGGAGATAGTTGTAGAGGCGGCGGAAGTTGACGGAGATTTCGCCGCCGGCCTCCATGTTGAGGTTGGCGTTCATCTCGTGAATGATGGCCTGGGCGCGCAAGATGTTATTGTTGACCGCTTGGTTGAGCTGGACGGGGTCGCGGGAGTCGAATCCGGCCAGCGCCCGTTCCAGAAAGCCGATGGCGCCATCGTAGAGCATGAGGACCAGGTGTGCGGGAGAGGCGGTTTGGGTGGCGACTTTGCGATAGGAGTCCCAGGGCTTGACGCGTTGCATAAGCTTGGTCGGGGGCGGTTTATTCGCCATCGGAAATCAAATGGCTGGCGAGCAGGCTGGAGATTTGCCGCAGGGCGCCGGGCGGCGGGTAATTGGGATCGGCGGCCAGCTCCCTGGCCCGGGCGACGGCTTCCGGGCGGCTGGCGGGAATATCCCGGACGGCGCTTTCAAGGGCGCTGGAACTGGCAAAGGGATCGGGCGCCGCCGCGGTCCTGGCCGCGGGGGCGAGAGGTTTTTGAGGAGCAATGCCGCCCATGCTAATGGCGCTCAAATTGGTATTCACTTCCATATATTTAATGAATCACTGGCTCCGCGCGTCTCCTTCCATGACACAACTGATTATATATCGGACTGTCGCAAAAGAACTTAAGGCAAAAGTTGCTGGAATCATCGTCCCGGCAAGGTGGCCATGAGGGCGCTGAGGGTGTATTGGCCAAAGCGGCTGGGCGAACCCAAAATGACGGCGGGGTCGTCCGCGGGGCCTTCAATATGGACATGCTCGACGGAATAATGCCGGGCGGCATTGGCCACGAGGGCGTCGCCGGCATCAAAGAGATCATCGGCTTTCCAGACGATTTGGCCGCCCACGGCTTCCACCAGCGTGAGTTTCCAGCCGACGGCGACGGGTTGGTAAGGGTAGAAGCGCGTCAATTGGCTGAAGAAAACGGCGTCGCAGCCGCAGCTTTCGCGCAGGCGCCTGAAGAAGTCCGGCGGCAGCGCTTCATCCTCGCGCCAGGCGCTCTGCCCGGTCCATTGGCGCAGTTGTTCGGGCGGGATGACGACCAGATCAAACCGTTTGGTTTTTTCCAGTTCGGCGGAGACCAGGGGTTGGAGCAGTTGGCAGCCCGCAAGGGTGGTTTCGGTGGCGGGGCCTGCGGTGATGGGCAGGACGGCGACGCGCTTGAGTTGGGGGTCCAGGGTCTTGCTTTTCAAATAGACATTGACGGGCCGATAGCGAACGTCGGCGATGCCTTCCACGTCAAAGGAGTGGCTGACGCACCCGGCCGCCAGGAGGGCCGGCAAGAGCCGGAGCGCCAGGAGCGGCCCGTGGAGCAGGGAATCAAGACGTGCTTTCTTCATCAAGTTTGCGCAGTATTCTGCCGAAATGGGTGATCCAGCAACCCAAATCCCGTTCCAGGGTGTTGGAAAGGTCCAGGAGGCTTTCCTGGCGCGCCAGCAACATTCGGACGTCGGTCTGGATGAGGACGAATTGGCGGCGGTGGCGGGAGTTGGCGGCCATTTGGGAGGGATCGAAGCCCCACAAGTCTTCCAGGAAATTCAATTCGTAAAGGGGAGTGCGGCACTCGGCCTGCAACGGCGGCCAGAGGCGTTTGGCCACCGGCCAGTCGTTGATGAGGAGGAGGGATTGAACTTCGTGCGCGCGGTTTTGCAAGACTTCAACCTGTGCGCTGGCGGTTTCAATGATCTGGCGGCCCAGATCGCGGAAGCGCAGGCCGGCGCGCCGGCCGGGCTCCACCAGTTGGGCGCCGGAGAGCATTTCGTGGAGTCTGACGACGTTTTCGTTTTCCCATACGGAGCCGGCCTCGCGGTTTTGGCGCAGCGCCATTTTTTCCAGATGGACAAAGATCGCGGACAAGGACTGCAGGCTGCTGCCGGGCCAGGTGGTGATGGCGCTGTCCAAATCCACGCGGAAGGGAGGCTTGGCCTGCTTGTTGATGACGCTTGGCATGATTTTTTATCGGTAAATTTGTCCGCCGGCTAAAGCGGGGGATTATGCGGTGCTGGACGAGGAGGATGAGGACGAGGCGGATGAGGAGCCGGTGGCCAGGGCGGTGGTGGCCGTCGAAGTGTTGAAGAAATCCGTCAAGTATTGTTTTTGCGTGTTGATGCTGCTGATGGCCGTTTCCATCGCCACGAATTCGTTCTGCAGATTGGTTTCATCCTGGGTGATCTTCTGTTGCAGCGTGGTGATGCTCGTGCCGACGGCGGTGGATTGCTGGGTAAAGGAGCTTTCCTTGGTGGCCAGCACCCCTTTGTCGCCGGTGGTCGTGGTCAAGTAATTATTCAAGGTGGCGGCCAGCCCGCTCGCCGGATCGGTGAACAATTGCTTGACGGCGCCCAGGTTATCCGTCAGGACCGCGTTCAGCGCGGCGGAGTCCACCGAGAGGGTGTTATCCGTGCCGTTGGAAGTGACGCCCATGTCGTTCAGCGACTGCACGGCCCCGGTCATGCCGGAAGGGATCGCGTCGGTCAACTGGCGCAACTGGCTGGCGATGTTCTCGGCGTCCATGTCGCCGGTGAGGGTGCCGGGGGTGACGGCGCCGGAGGAGCTGGTGGTGCTGGCCGTCTGGGAACTGATGTAGTTTTGCGCGGCATTGTAGTCGGTGACAAAGCTGCTGATGGCGGTGGCAATGGTGGCGGTGTCGCTTTGCACGGAGATGGCGGCGCCGCCCAACCCCAGCGCGGTCACGGACAAGCCGGTAATGCCGGAGGTCCTGGAATCAATGGTGTTGCTCTGGCTGGTCAAAGTGCCGCCGCCGTTGACGCTGTATTGCAAATTGGTTCCATGCACCAACGCCCCGCCCAACAGGCCGGTCGCCGCCAGAAAATTGCCGCTCACATCCTTCAGGGAAATGCCCACATCACCGGTCGTCTTGTTGGTCAATTGAAACTCGCTGTTGACGGCGTCGTAGGTGGCGGTGACGCCGGCGGCGGAGTCGTTGATCTTCTGCAAGACGCTGTTGATGGTGTCCGTGGATGCGCTAAAATCAATGGCCACGCCGTTGATGTCGAATTGACCGTTTCCGCCGCCGCCATCGTTGATGGATTTGGCGAGATTGGAGGAGCCGAGAACGTTGTCCAAATTGATGCCGCCCAGGGAGGCCGCGCTGGTAATGGAGTCCGTCTTAGTGGTGCTCTTATAGACCTGGGCGTCGTTGTAGAGCTGGGCGACCTGGAGAAAATTGCTGGTGTCGTTGGCGTTGCCCAGGACAATGGCGCTGCCGCTGCTCAACGTGATTTCATCCGTCGCATGGCTGTAGCTGGCGGTGACGGCGCCGCCGGTGGCGGTGTTGATCTGGTTGAGAACGGATTGCAAGGTGTCGGTACCGGCGATGGTGATTTGCGCGCCGTTGACGGTGAAAGTGCCGGCGGTGACGGGGTTGGCGAACCCGGCGTTGCCCACCGTCACGCCGGAAAGATCGTCGGTGGAGCTGAGGGGATTGGCGGCCGCCGCGACGCCCTGCCAGGAGGCCTCGGAAGCCAGTTTGGAAATCGTAAAATTGTAGGTGCCCAGGGCGGTCCCGGCGGCGGCGGTGGCGCTGGCCACCGAAGGGCTGGCGGAGGAGGCCGTGCGGCTGTCGAAGAAATTCGGGTCGCTCAAAGTCGTCACGTCCTTCTGCAACGCCGTCAAATTTGTCCCGATGGTCTGATAGGAGGCGCCCTCGGTCTTGAGGGTGGTTTGCTGCGCCACCATCTGAGTCTCCGGCGCGCTTTCGGCGGCGACCATCTCATTGATAATGGAGGTCCAATCGAGGCCGGAGGCCAGGCCGGACAAGGTGGGGGCACTGCTGCTGGCTGTTGCTGCTACGGACATAAATTGATTTGCGTTGGCGTGAGTCCAGTCACATCTTGCTCGAGTCTTGCCCGGGCGGCGCGAACGCCGCCCGGGTTTGTGTTACCGAATCAGTCAGCGTGCCTCTTATTGGAGAAGCTTGAGGACGGATTGCGGATTTTGATTGGCTTGCGCCAGCATCGAGGTGCCCGCTTGCACCAGGATTTGATACTTGGCGTAGTTGGTGCTTTCCTCAGCCACATTCACGTCGGTGATCTGGCTCTTGGCCGCCGACAGGTTGTTGCTCAGGACGCCCAGTTCATTGCCGGTGTAGGTCAACCGTTCCTCGCTCGCGCCGACCGTGGCGCGATCCTGGGCCAACTGCGTGATGGCCTGGGTCACCGCGTTCAAGGCGCCGTTGGAGGCGGTCGTGAGGCTGATCGCGTCACTGCCGTTGGCGGCAGTGCCTGTCGCCGCGGTGTAGTTCGTCCCGCCGAGGTCCACCCCCGTCATGGAGAACGTGCCGCCCGCGGAGTCCGTCGTCACCGCCAGAGCTGTGTTGCTGAACAGGCTGACGCCATTGAACGTCTTGGAGGCCACATCGTTGATGTAGCCCGCCAGGGTGTTGAACTCCTTCTGGTAGTCCGCAATTTCGCTCGGGGTCTTGGTCACGTCCTGCGCCTGGACGGCCAGGGTGGCCATCTGATCGAGGGCGGAACCGACTTGCTGCAGGTACCCATCCTGGGTTTGCAGGAGCGAAACGGCATTGCTGACGTTGCTGTTGGCTGCGTTGGTCTGGCCGATTTCCGCGGTCAGCGTCATGGATTCCGCCAACCCAGCGGGATCATCCGACGCGTTCACGATCTTCGAACCGGACGAGAGCCGCGCCAGCGACTCATTCAGCAGGTTGGTTGATTTGTTGAGGTTGCTTGCACCGACACTAGCTGCTATGTTTGTGTTGATTACCATATCTAACTCTTTCCTTGAGTCACCCCTTGCGGGGTCATTTGATTGCACGACCTCCCTGTCGTGTGGCGGATTTTGTTTGCGGGCATCCGCCGATTTCCCGACTGGCCTTTTATGGCCGCCAGTCGCCATTTGTCGACACTCGGGTTATCGGCAGGCGAGGGGAAAAACTTTAGCCCGGATATTTTTCGTGCTTTCGGGTTCAGAGCGCCGATTTCCAATCGGCTTTCAGCGTCATCGCGATCCCCAAGCCGACTGCAAATCGGCGCTCCGGACTGTGGGCATTTCGTGCGGTGCATGAAATATCCGGGTTAGCCGCGCCCGCCGCCTTTCCAGCGCGACCGGCCGCCGGCCCTGAACACCGCGTGGATTGGATAAAGCAAAAACCCGGGCGGCGCGAGCGCCGTCCGGGATGGTTTGGGCGAATCAGTCAGCGTGGCTCTTATTGGAGAAGCTTGAGGACGGATTGCGGATTTTGATTGGCCTGCGCCAGCATCGAGGTGCCCGCTTGCACCAGGATTTGGTACTTGGCGTAGTTGGTGCTCTCCTCGGCCACATTCACGTCGGTGATCTGGCTCTTGGCCGCCGACAGGTTGTTGCTCAGGACGCCCAGTTCATTGCCCGTAAAGGTCAACCGTTCCTCGCTCGCGCCGACCGTGGCGCGATCCTCGGCCAACTGGGTGATGGCCTGGGTGACAGCCGTCAAGGCGCCGTTGGAGGCGGTCGTGAGGCTGATCGCGCTACTGCCGTCGGGGGCGAGGCCTGTCGCCCCGGTATAGTTGGTCCCGCTGAGGTTCACGCCCGTCATCGAGAACGCGCCGCCTTGACCGTCGGTCGTCACCGACAGCGCCGCGTTGCTGAAGAGGCTGACGCCATTGAACGTCTTGGAGGCCACGTCGTTGATGTAGCTGGCCAGGGTGTTGAACTCCTTCTGGTAGTCGGCTATTTCGCCGGGGGTCTTGGTCACATCCTGCGCCTGGACGGCCAGGGTGGCCATCTGATCGAGGGCGGAACCGACCTGCTGCAGATAGCCATCCTGGGTTTGGAGGAACGAATTGGCATTGCTGATGTTGCCGTTGGCGGCGTTAGTCTGGCCGATTTCGGCAGACAACGTCATGGATTCCGCCAAGCCGGCGGGATCGTCCGACGCATTCACAATTTTCGATCCGGAAGAGAGCCGCGACAGCGACTCGTTGAGCAGGTTGGTGGAACGGTTGAGATTGCTGGCCCCGACATTCGCGGCCATGTTTGTATTAATTACCATATTAACTACTCTTTCCTTGAGTTACTCCCCGCTGGGGAGTCTTGTGAGCACGACATCCGTGTCGTGTGGCGGATTTTTTTGCGGGCATCTGCCGATTTCCCGTTTGGCTCTTTGTGGCTGCCAACCGCCATATCTTTCGACAACCTGACTATCGGCGGTCCCAAAAAAGACTTTAGCCCGCGCATGGTCATCAGGGGGTGCAGGACAAAATTCTTCGTGTCTTCGGTAGGGCGGCGCTGCTGCGCCGCCCAAGAATTCAGGGCAGAGCGGCAGCTCTGCCCTGCCAAGACGGCGAAGATTCTTGTCCTGCACCCGCCCGCGCAATGTCATCCGGAAAAGATTGGGATTCAGATTGGGATTCAGATTAAGATTAGGAATAAGATGAAACTTGACCAACCCTGTCGCGTCCTCGTCATGGACGACGCCCCGGATTTGCGGCGGCAGGTCCGGGACAGTCTGGCCTCCGCCGCGGCGCGTTTTGAGATTGACGGCGCCAGCCTGGGAGCGGAGGCCCTGGCTTGCGCCGCGAAGGC
>Ga0182027_10015034_pt1 | contig 10679 bp, 11 predicted proteins | sample 712E1DmetaG_FD_121300 | JGI IMG/M metagenome (GOLD analysis project Ga0182027, IMG submission 121300) | Permafrost microbial communities from Stordalen Mire, Sweden - 712E1D metaG (Illumina Assembly) | ecosystem: Environmental > Terrestrial > Soil > Wetlands > Permafrost | place: Sweden...
CAGTGGTGAGGAGGCTCAACCAATATAACGCCTCTAAAACCAGAACCCACCGCAGTAACTTGTAAACCGTAGGTTTAGAGATGCTTCTTTTAGCAAAGTAGTAGAGTATTCCTGCAAAAGCTATGATGCTTCCAGCAAACCTGAAGATAAGGCCAACAAAACCCGAAATATCAGTTACATAAACGAAAAATGAAAAGTGCCCATTTCGGCTCCATTCGCCGACCCATGAGAGGGTGAACATTGCGTGGAGGGTGAATAGAAAGTACGCTAAGACCACTGTGAATAATCCTATTTTCAATGGAGTGTAGAATTTTTCTTCAGTCATAATTTAAACCCGTTAGTGTAAGAAAACTTCGTTGTTTTGAGTATATTATTTTTGCGGTTTAACGCTTTCTAACTAGAGGTAAATAATTCTTTTTTAATTCAATAAAGGTTAATTTTAAATACAATTTAGCGGTAATTATTAAAGAACGCTAATAAGAGGGAAAGCAAATGATTCTTGCAAGTAACAAAATAAACACGCTACTGCTCTCAGTTGAAGGAGTAGGCATAGTTTTTGTCGTTCTTTTCTTAGCTGCTTACCTTGGCGGTTTACCCACAACCAATGTTCTGCAAGATCAGCCTGCATTTAGAATTCCACTCACCATTCTTGGCATAATCTTGTTGGTGCTTATACTGTCAATTGTTGTTTTAGCAGGTTTTTCAAAAAAATCTCAACAGCACTCTTAGATATTTAACTTTAAGCGAACTTTTCACGACTTTTTCAAGATCCAGTCAAAATGGCAAAAGAACTGTTAGCTTTAGCAAGGAAGGAAAAATCTCGTAGTACTTAGATAATAGTCTTGTACTTTGCAAAGATTGAAATCTTCAACTTCATTCAAATTCTAATCAAGCGGCTCAGACCCAATTCAGAGTGTGTGAAAACTCAAATCGTCGTCAAGAAATTGCCTATTATGTGTGTAAATAATGCTGACCAATGTTGGGAATTTAAAATAAAATAGCATTTTTCTAAAATCGTTGGAGTTTTTGCACAGTCTGAAAAGGGAGCGGAACCATAACTTTAAAATCACCAATTTCTGAGAAAACTTTGGAAAAACAATCCACAGCAGACATTTCTACATCGAAAGTGAGCCGGGCGCGCGCCGACCTTGAGGGAACCAGAGTTAGATATGTTTATGACTGATAGCGGCTCAGTAATGTTCCCGACAGACGACCCAGAGGAATTTTAATAATAGAAAAACGTGAAGGCATAACAACCGATGAACGACGGGCTAAAGCTTTAGCTCTTGAATTTTCAAAATCATTCCCCAATTATACAGTTAATTTATTTGAACAAAGATGGGCTGAATTTTTGGGCGAAAAGGTACGATATGGCAACCCAAAAGATATAGCCGATGAATTCCTTAAAAAATATGGAGAGATTTAAAATGAACAACCAAACAAGCCTAAAAAAAATAGCAAAATAAACATCGAAAGGAATAGGATAGCTTTTGATGCTAAACTATACTATTTCTACACCCATCATCAGAACATATAAAAAATATATAATAAATTATGGCTTGACTTATCCTATGGTGCCCAATTTGTGACAGACCTCAGCTTTGTGACTCCACTAAATCTTAAATAAAAGGTTACTCTAAAAGACTATCGGGAATCATTTTGTCAACACAGTCATCGGAGGGGAATGCTCTTGACGAGTGGAAGGAAGCGCGTGCCATAATTGGTAGATTTGACGGAAATCTGCATGATTTGAGGAAGTATGGATTCAGCTTTGTGACTGCCCTTTTGGCTGCAAACGGTCTACTCAGCGTAGGCGGCTCCTCAAACATTCCAGTCGGAGTCAAAGCAAGCATTCTTGTAGTAACAATGGGGCTGATTGTTACTCTCAAACTTCTCGACACCCACTATCGACGTTTCCAGAGCGCTGCCGCCACGCGAGGTAGGATACTGGAAGATCGTCTTAACCTCGACTTGACCAACGATATTTCTCTCTTATACAAGTTACAGCGTTGGTGGAGGTACGTACAATACCTATATTACGGATTTGTAGTTTTAACTGCTTTGCTTGGACTTGCGCTCTTATGGAGCGATTGGGCTCTCTTTTCGATGGTCGTCTTTGCCGCAGGCCTTTCCATCCTGATAATGTTTTTCATCAACCGTGAAAAGCCTGAGACAGAGTTAGAAGATTGGAGTGTTGACAGAAAAATTGTTTCACAAGGTACACCCGTAAGAATAACGTTCACAAATCTGAATGCGGAAAATTACGAAAAACCAGACAAGTTCACACTTTCATGGAAAGTACAGAATGAGTCGGAAATAACTGGAAATGAGCCAACAAATATGGAGACGTTCGTTGCATCCCTATTAAAAAAGGCGATCTCACTGAAGTACTTTGAGAACTACGATATGCTGTGGGAAACTGAAAAAGTGAAACCCGGGTTGTACGAGCTTCTCATGTCAGCGGAAAGAAGCTTCGGTGAAAAGACAGGACAGAACACTGAATGGTTGAGATTGACAATTCAAGTTACTGCTCGCGTCGAGACAGGAAAACCGTAGGATCAATTTCTAAAAATAGGTTATTCTGAGAGACCTCAAATTAGAATAAAGCGACGCCAATGTGCATTGTAAGCAATTGGCTTCTCCAGATTTTTCAGCTTATCCCATGAAGGCCTTCCAAAATCAGGGCTCCATAGAGGAAGGCTTTTCAGGTTTTATCTTATCATCAGAACATATAAAATGAATATTATTTATTTTGACTTGACTTATCCTATCCCTGCCAATCCGTGGAAGGCCTTTGCCCCTTCATTGCACATATTGTACTAAAAACCTGCGTTAGACGACGGTTCCTTGGAAAAGCTCCCGAACATGCGCTTTTATATTTTTTCCCTCGTTTGTTTTAACGAAGCAAGAAGTTCAAGTTTTCTGATAGGTATTCGCCCTTCTGCCTGAGGTTGGTTTAGTAAATTTAAGTCATTGCTTCTGGAATTTCGCTTATGAATTTTTTAAAGTGTAAACATTTTGTGAGAAGCTTGCAGCTAAAGCTTCTGTGTTTTGTGTCCCAAGTATAACGTATTTGCCGCTGGTGAGCTGAATGATAAGATCAGTTGACTTGGTTGATACTACATAGGCTGTTTTTCCGTTTCCAAGTGTGTAAGTGCCAATGTTTATGTTACCGATATTTGTTCCAGACACTTTATACAAAGCTAAGTCACCAGAACCTTTCTGCGCCACATAAGCAGACACTATCTCGCTTGAAGTAACCTTGATATTTCCGGGGCCGCTCAAAAAAGGAGTCTCTACGCTTGCATATCCCGAGCCTACAGTTATCGTGGAAGCACTACCAAACGAATAACTCAGCAAAAACCCAACTACAATAATGGCAATGATAGGAATAACTGAAATAGCGATACGTCTGGCCGTTTTTCCCTGACCTCCTCGAAGATACCTCACAATAAAGACTGCAAAGGCGGCTGCAGCAATAATTAGAATTATGTCCAGACTTGAAGAGGACTGAACCGTAAACTGTTCAGCAGACATCTATCTACTAGAACCTCTTTTCATAGTCAATCTCTCTTTATGTTTTAACTAGGCGTAGGATATTTGTATTCATATTCATCTTTTTTCCGTTGGCTCTTGGGCTTTCGGAATGCTCCTAGAATTGCAAGAATAATTCCAATAATGATGAAGACTATGCCTGCAAGTGTTAGCAACCCTAATGCAGCTGTTGTTCCAAGTGACCCACTGGTAATCGCTAATCTTGTGTTTGGTTGAGTAGAGGAAAAGATCACGTAGTAATAATTGCCTGTGATTGACGTGTAAGCTTCGGTTCCTGCCACAGATGAGTTACTGGATAATGCATAAGAGTTGATATTGGTTGAATTAACCAAAGTTATGTCTTGAGCAGGAACTAAGCCCCCGACTGTCGGAGGAGATCTCACAATGATTGATGAGGATGCGTTCAAAAGAATTTCATTGGAGACATATTCACCCGAGTTCGTGTGATTAAAAACTGTATTTGTATTTGTGAATCCTCGCAAACCAATGCGTCCGGTTGCGAAGAGTCCAATTCCAATGATTAATAAAACTACACCTATTATTATCATGCGAGTTCTCATATGTCATGCCTTCGCCTACTCTTTCAGGCAAGTTATTTAAGCGTGTTGATATCGTTATCACTGCATGAACTGAAGCCTACAACGCCAACTACTTTGATTTCGGTGACGGGTTGAAAATCTACTTTCTGAGGCATAATATAGCTATAAGGCATGTTCAATACATATAAGATTTGTCATTTCACAAAAAACCAACATAGTTTTCGCACACTCTGAAAAGGGGTCGGAACCTTTGAGTCGCTATGAGCGCCTCAAGTCTCCTCCACCGCTGGAAACAGACCAGGATACTTTGAGAATTTAAGCTGTAATCTGTCGTAAACGTCGCCGCTGATTTTGTGCCCACAGACGGGGCAACTGCATATTTGAGCGGTGCTCTTTGAAGTGGGTGACTCTACCTTTGATACAGTAGACTCCGTAGCACCCAAAGGTCCAAACATGATTAATGGAGCAAGAGTCCGCCCAGAGTGACTATGCGACCAGTGAAGCTGATACTCAATCGATGAACCGAAAACCTTGCTGCAGGCAGGGCACGTCACAGATTTTGTGGAACTACTCATTTCCAAACGCTTCCCATTTTTCAATAGCCGTTAAGACACAACAACTTCTTATGCGTTGCGTACTCTGCAATTTGCCACCTAACCAGATTCACGCGTCTAAGCGATGCAAAACAAAGAAAGCTAAGAACAAGTTTTTAGTTCGGGTGTTTCGAGGTTTAGCTGTTTTTTTAGTGCCTTGTATCTGTTTCTAACCGTAACTTCGGTGACTCCAGCTGCTTCTGCAATGTCTTTTTGCGTTTTCTTCTCGTTATGCTGGAGACAAGCTATGTAGAGTGCAGCTGCGGCTAAGCCCATTGGGTCTTTTCCTGCTGAAACTCGTTTTCGTCTAGCCTCCCTGAGTATTGCTATGGCTGTTGGAAACCCAATCCAGAAAGGAAATTTCCATGAGCAAAGGTAACTTTAAGAAAATCAATATTTTGACAAGAGCTTAGATTTCTGATTCAGTAATTTTCTTAAAAAGTTGAGCAACAGATCTTCTTCAATTCTATTAACCTCATCAGCTTTGGCGCCTTTATTTTTGTGCTCCAAAACATGTTCTTTGATAGCTTGGCTCATAGCCTTCAAATCAGTCAAAACAAGAATTTCAAAACCACAGTCACAGGTAATAACTGAAAAATGGCGAATAGATGGATGGTTAGGTGCTTTTGTCCTTGTCAATTCTGTCAACAAAAACAAATAAGAGGCATCTACTAAAAAGCTGAGTTTCCAAAATGGAAATATTACTAAAAACAGATTGTTTTTGAATCAAAGCTAAATTGGGTTTTAAAAAATTCCTGTTCCTTGGCAAAAATGCAATAGCCAAAACGGGTTGCTATAGTCTTCTGTTAAACAAAGCGATAGCTTGTGTAGAGCCTAAGTGACATCGAAATCTCAATTATGAACAAGTAAAAGTGGCCAAAGGTTCGTCGGCGCTTAGACAGAGCAAGTTGGCAAGAAACGCAAGTACGCAAATATCTGAAAAACGCATCTATATGCCGGTGACATGCTTCCACACTAATAAAGCATGGAGGTCAGGGACTGGTGCCTCATTATGTGTAGGTGCTCGTTATCTCCGTTTTTAGTGGAGAATGATAACGGCATATAATTAAAATAAGGATTAAGTAGCGAATTAAATATTAGAGCACTAATATTGTTCGCTCTACTGTTTTACGGTTTTATTTTCGGTTTCGACTTCGCTTGTTATTTCTTCGATTGATTTTGGAGCCGGCGTCGTAGCCATTGTCAAGCCTATCCATGCGCCAATTGCTAATAGGGCGATAAATGCTACTGAAACAAGAACCAGAACTGCATCTAACCTGACATTGGTCGCATTAAGGTTAAACAAGCCAGGATCAACCACTAAAACAAGATAGCCTAATGCGACGATAACGCAGACCGCAAGTATTGCTCCACCTATTCCTTGATCTTTACTAACCATTCAAGTCACCACTAAATATCCACACTTCGTGCTTTTATCTTTTCTTTAACAAGGCAAGCCGCTAAATGCATATAAGTCATATTTCCAAAAACTTAACATATCAAAACGGCGTAACGAAAGATTAAACCTAAATTATTTTCTAAAGGGTTTGCAAGAAAGTTGCAATTTTTGGGGGTGAGGGGGTTATGATATGGCGTATTTTGAGGTTGAATTCGTTAATGCTTGAAGCTTTTGGGTTTTTTTAGATTTGGGTTGTGAAGCTTTGCAACTTTAGTTTTTGGTGTGTTGTGGTTAATATGTGGGGTTAATAGTTGTTGTTTTTGGAGAGTTTAGCTTTTGAGTATTTAGCGCTTGGTTGTTTGGCTTAAATTTTTGGTTGTTTTGGGTAAATAGTGAGTATTATTGAGGATCATAGTGGATTCTCTGTTGGTTAGGTTTTTTAGGAGATTGTTTAATTTGTTTGACGAATGTAGGAGATGGATGGTTAATGCGTGCTGAAGGAGAATCTTTGGATGTAAAGTTGTGTATTTCTTGTGGTTGAACTTCGATCTTGGAGAATTATCCGGCTGTGGGTCTTTCTATTTGCGCTGATTGCGGTCGGGATGTAGCCTGCGTTCCACTGAAAGTGATTTCGGAAAATATGGAAGAGGAGCTTTTATGCAAAAACTATGTTTGCCCACACTGCAACTCAAAAAACGATAGTGATGATTTGCTAAATGATGAGGGCATTGTAGTTTTGAAATGCAATACTTGCAGTAAACTAGATGGCTTCAGAATCCTGCCCATGACCTTGGCGGGTGAGGAAGCGCTTAATGATGGAGATTTTGATGGTAAAGCGGTAGCTTGGGCAAAGGAGGATGGCCAATTAATTTTTTCCAAGTCTGTCTCGAAAAAGTTGGCTGAAGCGTTTGAAGAACAAGAGAAAGGTCCTTTGGCATTATGTCAGAAGAGCTTTAAGCGATTTTTGGAAGAAAAATCTGAGAACCTAAACCGCCTGGGATTAGATGCCAGAGTAGTTGAGATGGCGAAGTTTAGGGCAAGCCAGTTCATAACCAGCAAAGGCCCGTTCACAGATAGGCAATTAGAGTATCTTCTTTCCGGAGCAATAGTCTTAGCCCAAGAAGAACCCTTTCTGAAAAATAAAATAGCTAAAAGGGTTAGTGAACGTAAAATATCAGAGTTATTCAATGCCGACCGGGTAACAATACGCAAATGGAAAAAAATGATAAAGGAAAATAGCAAGCGCTAAATCTAAGAGTTATTGGTTTTTTTGAGGTTGGCCAAATTTTATTTTCTTTAGTTGCGGGTTTAAGGATTATTTTTGTTACTTGTAGTTAGTTCATTGTTATTGTTGTTGATTTAAGTTAGTGTTTGTGGGAGGTAAAAATGTTGGAAGTGGTAAATAGGCGCTTGGAATTGCTCAAGCTCGAGGGTTTGGGTTTGCCCCAGGCCGAGATTGTTAAGCAATTAAGCCAGAAAACGGCGTGTTCAGAGAGAACAATCTACAACGATTTCGAGTGTCGCCAGACTTGGCAGCCGATTCTGCAAGGCACGACAAGCCCAAACGATGTTTTGTTGAAGGTTATTAATCGTTATGAGGAAATTTATCGTCAGGCAAGCAGAAGAATGTACTCCTCATCCAACGAGTTGATTCAGCTTGGCGCTTTGAACATAATGTTGAAGGCAAATTCGTTAATGTTTCAAACCGCTGCCTTGCCCGAGTTAATTAATCGACTTAAAGCGTTAGAGGATAAAACCAAGAAGGGTGTGTTCATACCATAAAAACATCAGACATGTTCAAACGTGTTGAAAACATAACAGAAAAACTAAAAGACCCAACTGCCAACAGCCTACTTCGCATAGACGTTAACTCTTGGTCTGAGGCTGAAAATGTGCTTTTCCGCAAAGGCGACGAAATCAGTGAAGAATATTATCGAACCGGCAACATAGATGTTCTAGTTAAAAACTCCGATATTATCTACAAGAATATTGAAGTTATGTGGAAGCGAATAACCGACCTATACTGTTACACCGCTCCTGCGTCAATATGTGGCATCACAGGCCTAGAACACGAGATAGTTGAATATTTGTTCAAACTGCACTTCTTGAATTTCGAGATTGACGTATTTGAAGCTGTTCGAAACCTACAAAGTTGGGAAGAGAAGGACCGACAAGAATTCCTCTCAGATCTAAAGAAAAATGGACCAAGGCTTTTCCGCATACCCCGAGGCTTTAACGAAGACAACACCAAGATCCTAAACGACAAAAGTAATTCCAAAGAAGCACAAAACATAGAAGACAAAAACCCAGAAGATTAGCAACAACCGCATCATAAATTATAAGCTGGGGTATCACCGGGTGTTGAAGACTTTTTGTAATTGTGCGGTAGAGGTTGTCTTTTTAGGCCTTTTTAGTTTTTTTAAACAAAACGTATTTTCAGATTTTTTTTAACAATACTTTAAAGCTTCATTCGCTGCTTGCCTCGATTTCATGTAATGCTTTTTTAAACATTTTCGGGGGGTTATCTCGTGGTCAGTATGTTATAACTTTAAGTCCTGGGATTCTGGCGAAATCTTTTCCATTTCTGGTGATTATGGTTTTCTCCCCTTTTGATAAAGAAATAGCTCCGATAAGGATGTCTCTGTCAGAGATTGTTTGGCCCTTTTTTTCTAGTGTGCTCAGAATTTCCCCGAACAATTTTGCCCCTTCTTCGTTCATTTCCAAGATTACAAAACTGCTGAGAACCCCTGCTACATTTTTCATTTCATCACTCATATTCTTGGATTTGTAGGCTCCGTAATAGAGCTCCGCAATGGTTATAACAGTTGTTGAAACAATTTCAGTCTCATTTGCGAGGTCATAGAGTTTCTTTTCTGCAGCGGAGTTTTTTCGAAATAGATCTGCGAAAAAAGTTGTGTCTAAACAAACCATTAGTGAAGTTTCAGCTCCCGCATTCTACTGACTGTTTCGTCAAGTTTTTTTGCGTAATCTTCGTCTTGGTGAAAGCTTTCATACCACTGTAAAAATCCTTGCGGGGTGCCTTCTTTTCTAACGCTGGTTATTGTGAAACCTTTTAGTCGGAGTTCGATTTGGGTGCTGACGGGGACTCCGGTCTTATCTCTTATGTTCTCCATTTCATTCACGATTGACTCTTCGATTCGGAAGCAGACTTGACGCTTTTTCTCCTTTGCCATTATCTTATGCCTCACAACTGTAATGCGATTAATGGCATTTAATTGTATCTCATGCTAATACATTTGCTTTCCGTGATTTTGGTTCTTTAGCGGTGTAACGAACAAAACTCGACTAAGCCTATAACAACAAAAAAGAGCTCATACTCTCCAAGCTTTATTGCTGTTATTTGAGGTAATTTTCCATTTATTTGAAATTAAAGCGGTTATCGTACAAATGTTTAGGAGTGATCAAACATAAACGTTGACAAAGAGCTGCTAAAAACCTTTGAGAGAGGATAGTAGGTAGCTGTTTTGTGTTTTACTTGCAGGTAGCTATCTAGTTAAGTCTACCATTTTCCTAATTTTTACTACGTTAACAGTGTCCAAACGCTTTTCCTTCTTGGGAGGCGGGACAAAGAGGGAGGAAAAAAATGAATTGGGTAAAGAATTAATTTTGCTGTTAATTTTGATAGGAATTAATGTTTGATTGCTACATCGAGACAAGGCAGCGCGTTAAACCGCACCATATTTGGAAAAAGCTTTTTCCGCCACTGCTTTGCCTAGCTGTCTTGCCTTTTCAAGATCTTCTTCTGTGGGACTACCGAAGACTGAAAGTGGCTGTCCCAACAACTCAAAACCCAAAGCAGTTAACTCAACTGATATTTTTCGTGTAGCTTCTCCGCTCCAGCCGAAGCTTCCGAACACGCTGGCGCATCTGTTTGAAAACTTTTTGGTCTTAAGCAGATTCAGGAAATCGACTACTCTCGGAAATATCTCGTGCTCATATGTAGGTGAACCAACGATTAGTGCTGGAGCCTCCACTAAGGCAGTCAATGCGTCAACAGCAGTGTCTTCAGAAAGATCAAAGCTTAAAACCGAGCCTCCTGCTTCCCTAACTCCTTCAGTGATTGCGTTTAAGCACTTTTTAGTCATTCCATACATGGTACCATATGGCACGACAACAGTTTTCGTGTAGGTGCCTTTGCTCCAAGAAGCCCACTTACTTATGGTTTGCTTGGCGCTGTCTGTGTAGACTGGGCCGTGGCTGGGCGCCAAAACTTCAATTTGAAGGTTCATTTTGTCAAATTTTTCTATTGCTTTCAGAATCCATTCGCGTTGCCCATTGAAGACTGAGGCAAAGTATTTTTGCGAGCATTCGCAAATGTTTTGCTTGACCATGTCCATGTCCGATTCTAATATAGCATCGGTAGGCAGTTTTTTGAAGGAGCCAAATGCGTCGCAACAGAACAAAATTTTGTCTTCCACCAGGTAGGTGCTCATGGTTTCTGGCCAATGAAGCCAAGGTGTTTGAATGAACTTCAACGTTTTGTTTCCTAAGGAAATCTCTACTGCTTCGCCTTTTATGATAGCTGCCGCTGGGTCGAAACCGTAGAACTTTTTAAATATCATTTGGGCAATG
>Ga0182027_10015035_pt1 | contig 10678 bp, 9 predicted proteins | sample 712E1DmetaG_FD_121300 | JGI IMG/M metagenome (GOLD analysis project Ga0182027, IMG submission 121300) | Permafrost microbial communities from Stordalen Mire, Sweden - 712E1D metaG (Illumina Assembly) | ecosystem: Environmental > Terrestrial > Soil > Wetlands > Permafrost | place: Sweden...
CCCAGCGCCAGGTCCACCGAGAGGGCGCCGGTGGGAATGAAGCCGATGCCCACCTTGGCCCGCGCATCGCCCAGGCGCATGATGCTGCCGTCGCCGTAAGCCTTGGTGATGCTGGAGATGGCCGCGTCCAAATCGCGCTGCCGGCCGGCGGAAATTTTGGATTCGGCGGCTTTGTCGGCGGGTTTGTCAGCGGGTTTGTCGGCGGTTTTTTCCGTTTTTGGGGCCATAGGGTCGTTGGGTTTGAAGGTTGTTGTTTGCGCGTTAGAAATTGCATCCGGCGGGCGGCGTCAGTCAATCTCGCTTTCATTTTCCGGCCCGCCGGCATCCATGCAAAGGCCGCGTTTGGAGGAGGCGGCAAAATCGAGCAGCGTCCGGGCAGGGGCGCTGGTGAAGTTCTTTTGGGCTTCGGCGAGGGCGTCGGAGAATTTTCCATGGCGGCGAAAGAGCAGATGGTAAAGTTGTTTCAACTCCAGCCGTTCCGCGGACGTAAAGCCGGCGCGGCGCAGTCCGATGATGTTCAAGCCTGCCAGGCGGTTGCGACTGTTGGCGACGGCAAAGGGCGGCAGGTCCTTGCTGACGCCCGACCCGCCTTGCATCAGCGCCAGCGTGCCGACGCGCGTGAACTGATGCACCAGGCAGTTGCCGGAAATAAAAGCGCGGTCCCCGACCTCGGCATGTCCCCCCAGCAGGGCGCCGTTGGCGAGAATGACGTGGCTGCCGAGGCGCACGTTGTGGGCCACATGGGAATTGACCATGAGGAAATTGTGCGAGCCGATGACGGTGGCTTCGCCGGCCTTGGCGGAACGGTGCGCGGTGAAGCCTTCGCGGAAAAGATTGTCATCGCCGATTTCCAGGCGGGACGGCTCGTCCTTGTACTTTACGTCCTGGGGCGCCTCGCCGATGACGCAGCCCGCGTAAAAGCGGTTCCCCCGCCCGATGGTGGTGAGGCCGGTCAGATACACAAAAGGCCCGATGCGGCAATCCGGGCCAATGGAAACCTCCCTGTCAATCACCGCGTACGGGCCAACCTGGACGCTCGAATCCAATTGCGCCCCGGGGTGGACGATGGCGGTGGGATGAATCATGTCTTGATTTTCAGCGCAAAGGCCCTGGCGGCGGCTGGGGCCATCCGTTAATCCTCCGCGGAATCGCTGGAGAGGATTTTGGTCAGGTGGCGGTCCAGGCTTGTGAGGGAGCCGGCGCAGGTGGCCTCGCGGGTTTTGACCAGGAGTTTGTCGGACCATGCTTCCTCCTCGACCTGCTCGTTGATGAACCAGTGGAGCATGACCTGGGCGGGATAATCCTTCTCGGCCAGCGCGGTTTCATAAGTGGCGTGGATGCCGGCGGTGTTGGCCCGCTCCATATCCCAGACCGCCTGCGCGACCTCGATGAGTTCCTTGAAAGACGCCTTTGGGGCGGTCAGCGCGCCGATGGCCGGGACCACGTCGCGGTCGGCGAGATGCTTGAGAATTTTCCCGGCGTGGCTCTGTTCCTCCGCCGCTTGCGCGTGAAAGAATTTGGCGAATCCGCTGGAATGATGAACCTCGCACCAGTAGGCCAGGGCGAGGTAAGCTTGAGCGGCCTGCAATTCATGGCTGGCCTGTTTATTCAACGCGGCAATAAGTTTTGGAGACATAAGTAATTTAGTTTTGGCGAATGTATCCGGGACGCTCCCCGATGTCCACACAATTCTGCCAGCCAGGGGTTGGGAGATTTTGGGGCGGAAGGCTTGAAGGGCCAGGGCAGGCTGTGGTTCGAAGCGTCAATCGGTCCGCGGGCTAGCCTTCCGGGATACCGCCACGATGAGATCCAACTTGGCCCTGATTTCGGAATCGAGTTTGTCGGGTGACATCAGGCGGGCAAGCAAATGGTAATCGGACTTCCTCAATCCGAGAGGCAGGGAGAGCTTGGAGAAAAAAAGCCTGAATACCGGGTCGAGGAATTCGTCGGTCGCCTTGATGTCATTCGACCACGGGTCAGGCTTGCCAAAGGTCCTCAGCGCGCGCGCGACTTCGGCGATGGCCTCCCGCATGGCCCGCTCCCGTGGGTCGCGCATGGCGAAGGCGAAAAGGTCGTCCGGTGTCTGGCCCCGGGCGTAAGCCATGAGGACCTCTTCGGTGCAGAAGTAATTTTCGATTTCCCGGCGGCTCCACATGGTTTCGGCCAGAGGAGTTCCGGAAACCAGCTCACTTTCGAGGCGATCGAAGACAGCGACCCCCACTAACTCGGCCTTGGCTTCGCGCAATCCGAAGAAGTGGTTGCGGGCCAGGCCGGGAATATTGGTGCCGACATAATGCACGAATGGATCGCTCAAGGCCATTGCCGCGTCCTCGTGCTGAAGGAGTTCGGCGAAGGATCGGAGAATGGCCAAGTCGCTAGCGCCTTCGACGTAGAGGACCCATCCTTTTTGTTCGGCTTGATAGTAGTTCTCAAAGCCGATGTCCTTCAGAGACTTGATCAACTCTTTGCCGGCGTCATTCATGACGTGGGGCTTGCCGACGAAGGCGATGACGCGCCCACGGCTGGCCGCTTCGTTCAAGATAACCTCGGAATGGCTGGCCGCGATGATCTGAGACCCCTGTGTTTCGGCCGTTTCGGTCAACAGGCTGAAGACCTGTCGCTGGCGGAGGATTTCCAGGTGAGCATCCGGCTCATCCAGCAGCAGGATGGTTTTGGGGTTGGCGTGGAGATGGGAAAGCAACAGAAGGGTTTGTTGAAATCCCCTGCCCGCAGAAGACAAATCAAGTTGGCATCCGTTGATATCTTTGTATTCCAGGCGGATTTCAGCGATTTCCTTCTTGAAATCAGGCTCCAGGAGTTGGGCGCCGAACAGTTTGCGAAGCTGCTTTGTAATCAAATCCCACGCGGCAGGATTCTGCGAAGAGACCTGCTGGCAGAGGTTGCGCAGCACCTGGGCGGTCTGTCCCTGTCCGATCAGAAACCCGATTTCCCCAGGCTGTTTGAGGAATTCGCGGTCGACCAGGCCGGACATGGGCGGAAGGTAGGCTACTTTGGCGGCTGCGGCAGCCTCCGTCACCTCGGTGAATTTGGCCTCGCCAACTGGGGACTCTTCAAAGCCCTCTACACGCATGGGCCGACAGACAATGGATTCGGCGTTCTGGTAGTCGAATTCCAAACCGCAACGCCATGGGATGCCTTCATTGACGCCCTCCACGATCACCTCGATACGGATATTCTTTGTGCTCTCCGTCCTGCCGTTCGCCGCGCGCACGTTGCGTACATGAAGATCACGCCAGAGCAAATCAGCGGTGGGTACTGGAATCGCGACGAGATCCCGCCTGTTAATGGCGACGCCAGGACGCTTTTCTGGACGGGCCTTGGCGCCTCTTTTGGCAAGCCAGTGGCGAAGCCCAAGGTCCCAAAGGGTTAGCGCCTGAAGCGCGCTCGTTTTGCCGGAGTTGTTGGGGCCGATGAAGACAGCAGCCTTCCCCAGTTCGATGGTGGCGTTAGCGAGCTTCTTGAAATTGCGGATAGTAAGTTGTGTCAGCATTATGGATGCGAGTATACTACTTTTTCAAATTGAGAGCAGCACAAATCTCATGTTGCGCATTGCCAAGGCGGCGCCGGTGGATTCAGAATGGGGAGCATGGATTTCGCGAAGAAGATTCTGTCCGCCGCCACCCTGCCGGGCTGGCGCGAGGAACTCCGGCGGCGGGGACGGAAATTGGTGGTGACCAATGGCTGTTTTGACCTGCTGCACATCGGCCACGTCACTTATTTGCAGCAGGCGCGCGCTCTGGGGGATGCGCTCCTGGTCGGCCTGAGCAGCGACGCCCAGGTCCGCCTGCTCAAAGGACCGGGACGGCCCGTCAACCGCCAGGCCGACCGCGCCGCTGTGGTGGCGGCGCTGGAGTCCGTGGACGCCGCATTGGTCTTTCCCGAACTGGACGCGCGCCATTTTTTGGAAGCCGTCCGGCCCGACATTTATGCCAAGGGCGGGGATTACACGCTGGACACGATCAACCAGGACGAGCGGCGCCTGCTGGAAAGCATGGGGGTCAAGATCGTCATTCTGCCGGCCGTCCCCGGCCAGTCCACCAGCGCGACGCTGCGGAGGTTGCAAAATTAGGGTTTGACGGCTAAACTCACCCCATGCCATCCGAAATCTTCCACGCCAGCCGCTGGACCGGCGGCAATCATTTGTTTCCCACCGTCATCGAGGTCAGCGACAAATCGGTCATGCGCCGCAAGCGCTGCTGGTTCAATGTGGATGAAATGAGCATTACCATTTCCAAGGTCGCCTCCATTCACATCAAGACGGGAGTTTTTTGGTCCACGATCCTGATCGAGTCCAGCGGCGGGAGCGATCCGATGGAGAGCCACGGCCACACCAAGGCGGACGCGCGCCGCATCAAGGATTTGATCGAAACCTACCAACAAGCCGCGCACGGCGGGCCGGCTTCCCCGGATGCTTTGTCTTGATCGTATTCGCGCGGCATTGACTTGGAGGGCGGGCCGGTTCATATTGGCGCCATGAGCTTCGACATTTCACCGCTTCTGGAGCAGTGGGACTATCAGCCCGGCCAGCTTGTGGTGCGGAAATTTCTCGGCGCGGATGGTGTGGAGAAAATACAGCTTCGCGTGGACCTGGGCCTGTTGCAAATGAACGCCCAGGGCCGCCCCGACGGCAAGCATCCCTACGGGCGGGAATCGCTGCTGGAATACTACCAGGGGCAAATGGACAAATTCCAAAAGGAACGGCGCGGGGATGAAAAGAGTTTCCGGCTCACGCCGGAGGATTGCGGGCGGCTGCAGCAGGAGGCGCTGCAGTATCATCATCGTTACATCTGCCTGTTCCAATTGGAGGAGTTCGACGCGGTGCTGCGCGACACGGAGCGGAACCTCAAGGTGTTCGATTTCGTGCAGCAGCACGCCAGTTCGGAGGAGTTCGCCTGGGCGCTGCAACAGTTTCGCCCCCAGCTTTTGATGATGCGGATTCGCGCCCGCGGCGCCATCGCCCTCAAGGCCAATCGCTACGACCAAGTCCTGCAACTGGTGGACAGCGGCCTGGAGGAGTTGCGCCAGTTCTACCGCGAACACGACCGGACCGACTTGATGGAGCAAAGCAACGAGATCCAGTCCCTGGAATCCTGGTTGCAGGAAATCCAGGCCAAACGGCCCCGCACCGCCCGCGAACGCCTGGAAAGCGCGCTCACCGAGGCGGTCAGGAATGAGGATTACGAGAAGGCGGCCCAGGTGCGGGACGCCTTGCGCAATCTGCAGACGGAAAACTGACCCGCCCTCAGTTGCCGCGCGGACGAAACGTGATGCGAAAATCCCTGGCGGCGGGCGTGGGGGCGGATATGGCAATGGGGAGTGTTTCACTGCGGAACAGCGTGCAAGGCGGGGCCTCCGTGGCCAGGCCCAGCGAGCCGCCAGCCTCATCCAGCCAATCCACCTGGTAAATAATGGTTTTGGCGGAGGAACTGAGGTTTTGCACGTCCACCTGGAATTTTAAGTAGCCTTGCGTTGCCGGCATGTCCCGAACTTGAATGACCCGCAAAATGTCGCGCAGGGCGGGGTCCACCGTCACCCGTCTGTCGGCGAGTTTTTCGGCGGCCCGGGCGGGTTCGGCGGGGTGGGGAGCGGGAGAGGCGCAGCCGGCCAGGGCGAGCAGCGCCAGGAGCAAAAGCGCGGATTTCATCTTGAGAGTATTGCCCGAAGCGCGCCCCGGATGCCATGAAAAAAGGCAGGGCGGGTCCCGATGCATTACTAATTTTTCCGCCGCGTCGTGGTTGAAAGCCACCCTCGTTTTAGCGGCGTAAAGATTTCGCCGCGACGCCGCTCGGTTCCGCCGTCTGCTGGCACAAGCGATAGAAAGTCGTGCTGGCGGGAGCGGGCAGCGTCAGGGAATTGGTCGAGCCGCTGGTGACGGGCGTGCCGGCAGCGTCGGTCCACCCTGCGTTGAGATCGGTCGTCATTTGCACCGTGAAATTGGTGGCGGAGGAAGGCCATGACAAGGTGATTTGACCGCCGGCTGAAGCAATGGCCAGCATCGGCCAAACGGCCATCGCCGTGTTTTGGTATGTGGCCGAAAGTTCGTTCGCCGTCACATCCGACACCGAGCACGAAGCGGGCGAATTGGTGAATACCAGCGGCGCCGTGCTGGAATAGTTGACCGGATTGAATGCCAGCGTCACGATTTGGTTGGTGCCCGCCGCTAACGTCTGTCCACCCGGCAGCGCCAGGGCAAAGCCCAGTTTGCCCGCGGCGGCCGCGGTCGAATTGACCCTGAACATCGCCCCGGAAGTCCCCGCGCCCGGTGTGGCGCTGACAAAGCTGACGATGGCGGGATCGAACGCCACGCTGAATGACAAACCGCTCTCGTCTCCTGCCGCCAGCAATTGCACCATGACCGAATTGGCCACGTTCGTTATCTGGACGAGGCTGATCGTGCAGTCACTCTGGCTGTTAAGCGGGCGGATCATTTTGGACTGGGCGGCTTGCAGCGCCAGCGCCGGGCCGGCCGACCCGCCCATCGGGGTGGGCGGATCCAGCCCCACGACATATCGTCCCACCTGCACCAGGTCGCAGGCGTCAATGACGCCGTCGCCTGCCGCGCTCCGGGGGGCGCAATCCGCCCGCTGAAATTCCGCCGTGTTGGTGATCGTATCCAAACCCACCACGAAGCGGGCTTCCTGCTGCCAGTCGTTGGCGTCAATCACGTAATCTTCATTCGGTTGCGGCCACACGTCCCCTTCCAAAGCGGTTGGGGTGACAGTCACAGTTCCGGCAAGGTATGCGACGGTGAGTTTATCGTAGCTGGCGTCAATAATTTCGTTCGTCGTCGGCCAATTTCCAAAACTGATCGTCGTTGTGGCTGACTTTGTGGCCAGGGCGGCCTTGAAGGTCACATCCGCAATTTCCTGTGTGCCCGGGGAGAATGTGCCGCCCAGGTACGCCACCAGCAACCCAATTCGCCCGCTCGCGGCCAGGTTGGTGTTCCATGTAAAGTACGCGCCCGACGCCCCGCTGCCGGCGGCCTTGCCCACAAAGGTCAGAACCGCCGGGTCAAAATCCAGACTGAACTGTGCCACGCTCTCGTTTCCTGTGGCGATCAAATCCACCGGGACGGTCACGGCGCCCGCTCCGGCCACGCTGGCGCTGGCGACCTGCAGCGTGCTGACAATGGACAATACGGCATTGGTGCTCGCGGCCCAGCCGGAGGCGTTGGTGGCCAGCAGAACATAAGTGCCGGCATTGGTGAGTTGCACATTGCCCAACGTCAGATTCGCATTGGTGGCGTTCGGGATGCCGGCCCCGTTGAACTGCCACTGGAAAGCGATGGGCGCATCGCCCCCGGCCGCCGCGGTGAAGTTGACGGTGGCGCCCAGATAGGTGGTCACGCTTTGCGGCTGCTGGGTGAGGAAGACCGGAATGTCAACGGTCAGCAAGGCGGGGGTCGTGGCCGCGCTGCCGGCGGCATTGCTGAACACGGCGGTGTAATTGCCGCCACTGCCGGCGTTCGCCATGAAGGTCAGCGTCGTGTTGGTCGCGCCGGAGATCAAATTGGCTCCTTGATACCACTGCACCGTCGCGGGGCTGCCGCTGGCGGACGCCGTAAAGGTCACGCTATTCCCGTTGGTGACCGTCTGGCCGGCCGGCGATGTGACAACCACCGGCGGGGAAAGCACCGTGACCGCGTCGAAGGCCAAATCCGCCCCGTCGGTGAAAGTGGAACTGTCCTTAAAGAAGAGCGTGGTATTGGTTGACACGGCGGCAAAGCTCAACTGGAACTGGGTCCACTGTTCAGAGACGGGCACACAGTAGTTGCTGGCCAGCAGCACGTTGTTGGACCCGAAGGCCTCCGCGGTCAGGCTCTGTGGCCCGGCCCCAATTTCGCCCACCTCAAAGGTCACCGTGTACACTTGGCCGACCGTGGTCGTGAAGGTCTGGGACAAGGCGCCTCCTGGCGCGGAGTTATTTCCGTTGAAGTCTATCCACTGTTGCCCGTCATAAGGGCTGAGTCCGACCGCTGGTCCGTTCACCACGAAAATGTCGCCTCCGGGTCCGCCGGCCGTCCAATCTACCAGCCAGGTGTCGCCTACATTGACGACCGCGTTCGCTTGACCGTTGGCGGGAATGGCCGCGTGGTTGGTTATGGTCTCAAATCCGCCATTCACAAACGGGAGATTCAACACACCCAGATTCGCCGCGCTGGTCGTTGCGCTGCCGAGGGCATTGGTGAACACAGCAAAGTAGCTCCCCGCAGTCGGGCCGCTGGCCGTGACCGTCAAGGTCGGGCTGGTTGCGCCCGCCACCGCGTTGGTCCCTAGGTAATTGATGAGAAACCACTGAACGCCGGCCGGGCCGCCAGTAATCGAGGCGGTAAACGTCACCAAGGCGCCGGCATTGGCCGTCTGGCTCGCCGGCGATGTGGCGATGGCCGGAGGGTCAAGCACGGTCAGCACGGCCACGGCGGTGGTCGCCATGCCGAAGGAATTGCTGAAAACCGCCACGTAGCCGCCGGCGGTCGCGTCATTGGCTGTGAGCACCAAGGGAGAACTGGTCGCCCCCGAAACCTCATTGCTGCCCAGGGAATTGGTCAAATACCACTGCATGGTCGAAGGACTGCCGGCGGCAGCCGCACTGAACGAAACCGTGGCCCCTGAGATTGCCGTCTGGCTTGCAGGCGATTGTATCACGACGGGCGCGCCGGTGGTCGGCAGGCATGCTATTTGCAGGCCGGAAAGCGCGGCGTACTGGCTGGCTCCCGGCTTGACCAGGATGATGATCGTCTGTCCGGCGGCCACGGTCACATTGGTGAACTCCACATATTGGACCCCTTCCTGCCACACCGACGAAATCCACCCCGCGCCGTTCGTCGTCGCCTCGCTGCCTATAATCGTCCCCCCCACGCTAAGTTGGAAAACGCTGTTCTGGTTGTTCGCGTTCCCGTGTCCATAAAGGTAAAAATCATACAAACCCGCGCTCAAATTGGTTACCGCCACGGTGATGTTTCCCCCAGGGGGGCTGGGATACACATAAGTTTGGTACATCGCATCAGAGGCGCCATCGCCCTGGCCTCCGGCGGCATTGGCGACTGTCAATCCCGCGCCCGATGCCGTGCCGTCCACGAATTCCAGGTTGGGCGCTGCTCCAGAACCCGTATCCACACCATTGACGACGGCGGAGTAGGAATTCCAGAAATCGCTGCTGGTCAGGCCGGTGGCGGCAAATCCCACCTTGGTCGTAATTCCAGACGTGAAAGCCACATCAATGAGTGTAGAGGAGGCAGATGCAGTTGGCGCAACCAAGCCAAGAAGCCCGGCCCAGACAAAAAACAAAACAGAGGTTTGGAATCTTGTTTTCATAAGAGAAATAATGAACCTTTACCCACGCCTTACAAATATAATCCTCAACCAGCAAAGTAAACTCAAATCAGCATTTTTTCACCGGAAGGCTTCAGTTTTCATAATACGTTATTACAATGATTAGTGGTGCTTCTATATTGATGATACCTCAGCATCCCGATTAGTTTGCTGTGGATTGCTTGTTTGGATGAAGGACAGGGTCAACGGAGTGCAGTAACATCCGTCGTTGGAAGCCTTTATGCGTTCTCTCTCGCGGCCCGCCCGGTGCCTCCTCTTGCCTGTAAAGACGGCGGGCGCTCGGAATACCTGGAATGGCCCGTCCCGGATTGGGATCAGGAGGCGGACTGTATTTTGGCGTGCTTTTCCACCACGTCCTTCTTGAACGTGATCATCGTCTTCAATCCGGCGCCACCATGCGGGAAAGTCGCCTTGTAAAAGTACCGCTTGACATGATCAAAGTCGGCCCAGGGAAGGCCCTTGCTTTCAACCACCGGGCCGCGCCGGTCTATCCGGCTGGTATCCACAGACCGGTCGTTGTCTTCGATGACAAACGTGCAAGGCAAATCCCATCCTTCGACGTACATGGCAGCCTCAAAGAAATGCCCCTCATCAGAGCCGCCGTCGCCGAGGAAGCACCAGACTTTGGACTTGGACCCCTCGGCCTTGAGGGCGAGCGCAAGGCCCGCCGCGATGCTGCAGGTCCCCGCCAGAATCGAGGAGGTGAGGAAATTGAGCCGTTTATCAAACAGGAACATGGACCGGCCGTCGCGGATCTCCTGTTCCAGTTGGGCCTCGCTTCCGCCGGCCAGCAGGTAGTGATAATGGCTGCGGTGGCTTCCAAGAATCCAGTCCCCCTCGTTGATCTGCGCGAAGATTTCGACGAGCTGCTGCTCGTTCCCGCCAGCCAGGTGAATCAAGAAGGGCAGATCGCCCGCGGCGAAGATGTCCCTGATGCGGTGCTCAAAAGCCAGGAGGGATTCAGCGGTGGCGTGGGTCATAATGTCATGTCAATTAAAACTCGGCTCGCCTTGCCCGCCCGCACCAGGTCCAGCCCTTTGTTGATCTGGCGCAAGGGCAGCCGCGCCGTGATGATGCCGTCAATGTTCAGCACGCCGGCTTTCCACATGCGGACGTAACGCGGGATGTCCAGCTCGGGCCGGAACCCGCCGCCCTGGGTGGCTTTGATCGTCTTTCCTTCGCCCTCGAACATGTGGCGGGCGTTGGTCATGGAAACCGCCTTTCCCGGGCCGGGCTGGCCCACCATGATGAAGCGCCCGGACGGATTGAGCAGCGGCAGCGTCTTTTCCATGCTGTCGCCGGCGCCGGCCGTGTCTATGACGACA
>Ga0182027_10015036_pt1 | contig 10678 bp, 10 predicted proteins | sample 712E1DmetaG_FD_121300 | JGI IMG/M metagenome (GOLD analysis project Ga0182027, IMG submission 121300) | Permafrost microbial communities from Stordalen Mire, Sweden - 712E1D metaG (Illumina Assembly) | ecosystem: Environmental > Terrestrial > Soil > Wetlands > Permafrost | place: Sweden...
AGCAGCGCGAGCACCGGATCGAGCGCAGAGGTGACGAGATCCTTGAACCAGTTGTCGATCGCGGAGGTGACGTGACAGGAGACGTCGAGCAGCCCACAGCCGCCGGTGGTCGTCGGCGTTGCGGACCCCGTGCCGGTGCCAACCGATCCACTCGCACCGGGGATCGTCACGCCGACACCGATTGGCGGCACGGTCGGCGTTGTCGTCGAGCCGACGATCGTTGTCGTCGATGCCGTGGTGGCCGCACTCGCATTTCCGCCGAGGAAGAACACCGCGCCGATACCGAGTCCGGCAGCGATGACAAGTGCGCGAAGCGTTCGTCGCACACCCCGGTGCATTTGGGTCGCGCTCATCCGCCAACGACCGACTGGAGGATCGAGACGAGGAGCGGCGCGAGCGCGGCGAGCGCGTAGCCGATCATCGCCGAGCGCAACGCGACCTTCGCCCGTTCGACTTGGACCGGGTCGCCACCGGCAGTCAGGTAGCGGATACCGGCAAGCGTGAGGAACAACGTCGCGAGGCCCGCCAGGATGCCGACGAGCCAATCGGTCAACGAGCCGATCACCGACGACAGGCTCGGTGCGGCCGTCGCCGCATCGGCTGGCGATGCGACGACGAGAGCGACGAAGACGCCGAGCGCGATGGCGAACAGGTACGGCGCAGCGCGGTCGATGCGTCGAGGACTCGGATGTTCGGTGTCGCCCGATGAATGAGCGTCAGGTTGAGAAGTTAGGTGAGGGGTCAGCGGAGTTCTCCTTTCGGGAGCTGGTGAAGCGTTCGGGCAGGAAGGCCGTCTCGACCATGTGGGCATCGCTCACCTCCTCGGTTCGCTTGTTCGAGATGAAGCTCCGACACGACTCGGACCTCCGGTCGGGTCGGCCTCCCTGTCGCGGACGTTCTGCACCTGTGGAATGGAGATCGCGAGGCCCTTTGTGCCAAAGGGAGGTGTGCCAGATCGCGTCTCGTCTGTCGCGTCGTCGGGAAGAACCGAGCCGTTGGCGAGGTACTCGACGAGCCGTCGCTCGGCGCGGCTTCGACGGTGGCGTGCTGCGGCGTGGGTGATGCCCCGAGCGCGCGCTGCCTGCTTCAGGTTCTGGTCGTCGAGCCGCGTCGAGCCGATCAGCTCCGCATCATCGGCCGAGATGACGCCTTCGATCACGGCGTCGGCGAGGACGAGGTCGGGGTGCCCCCAGGGACGGTGCGGCGGAAAGGCATGCGACGCGTGGGTCAAACGTCCCTGCTCGGAAAGTTCCTCACGCACAGCGCGCTGTGCCGCGGTGATCGCAGCACCGACGAGATGGCCAGCCAGCCGATGTCGCCGCGGCGACACCCGTGCGACCGCGGAGAGAAGCGCCGCAAGCATGTCGGCCTCGACATCGGCGGCTCGCTCGGGGCAGGCACGCACCAACGGGTGAGCGGCGCGGCGAAGCCCCGGCAGCAGCACTCCGGCGAGACCGATTGTCGCTACGCCACCGTGCTCTTTCGCATTCGTGACGAGCACGGCCATTACCGCGTCGCGCGTCGCATACGGCGTCGACGGATGGAGCAGTCGATCGCGCAGCTCGATGAACGGGATCGCCCGGTCGGGTAGGCCGCGGACCGTGCTCCCATCGAAGGCGAGCGGTCGCGGTTCGGACGACAGCGCAGCAAACGCGTCGTCGAGAGCAGTGAAGGCGGAGGGTTCTGTGGTGTTCATGACGGCTCCTTTTCGGAAGAGGGCCGTCATCGCGCCACAGGTGCTCCATCAGATTTCCATCAGAACGGGCTCCATCAGGTGCCTGATGGAGGGGTGATGGAGCCTGATGGAGCGCGGCGATTGCTTGATGGAGTCCGCGTTCTCGCAGGTCATGTGCTTGATGGAGCTGTGCGCGGAAATCTTTTTCAGAAATCTCGAAAACAGGCTGGAACGGCTGGTTTGCCCAGCTCCATCAGGTGCCCGATGGGTGCCGCAGAAATCACTCTCTTAGCCGCCGATGAGCTTGACGATCGCTGCCGCAGTGCCCGCAGCGATGAGTCGGCGGTGCTCCTTCCCGAGCGGGTGGACCTGAACGCGTGACGCGTTGAGCGCCTCGACGACGCGTGCCGCGTCCTCCGCGTTCGGTGTCAGGCGGCCGAGGTCCTCGACGACGAGAACGTCGAAGCGCCCGGCGCGGGCATCTGCGATGAGCCGAGCGAGCCCGGGTCGCCCGAGCGGCGGAGTCGGTCCAGCATCCTCGTACTGGCCGACGAGCATCGCTCCCGGCCGCCGAACCACCGCCGCGGCGAGGCGGCGGTGGCGGCGGGCAAGCTCGGACCGATCACGACGCGTGGCGACGTGGGTGTAGGTGGCGACGCGCACCGGCATGGGTGCGCTCACTTCGCCCCGGCGGTCGCCCGGGCACCACGTGGGGAAGCGGCACGCTTCGTCCCCTTCGCGGCACGGGCGCGTCCGTTGCCCGTCGCCGCGTTTGGGAGGTTGTCAATGAGCGGATGAACGTTGGGCGCACCTTCAGCAAAGCGGTAACGGCGAGGTGAAGCAGATGTGAGCACGGCGCGGCCGGAGTCGGAAAGGCGCTGCAACGCGTTGCCGACAGCGCCGCTCGACCGACCGCCGAGCGCCTTCGCGACGGCGACCGGACCGTGGTCCTCGTCCGGGCTCGCTGCCAGGTGCGCGAGAACGAGGTCGCCGAGGCCACCCTTGCCGAGCCGTTCACGCGTAGCCGAAGTCGCCTTCGGCCCACCGTTCCCATGCTCGGCGGCGATCGGGGCGTCGGCTGCGCCCTTCGCCACTTCGGTCGCCATGTTCGCCGTCGTGACGGGTGACCACCGATCGGGTAGCCGTCGTCCACCATCGCGACCGCCCGGGGTGCGCGTGGCTGTTCCATTCGCCTCGAACGTGGCGAGCGTCTTTGCCACCGTCGACTGCCCGAGGCCCGTGGCCTCGGCGAGCTCGGCGACGCTCACTTCGCGCCGTGCGCCGAGCGCATCTCCCACAACCTCGATCGTCGGCCGGGTTCCTTTTTCCGTTCCTTTTGCTGCAGTCATGACCTGCTCCTTTCGGGTTGTCGTGGTCTGACGTCGAGGTCCTACCTCCCACCCGATACCGACCTCAAGGCGCGGTCGAAGAAGAACGCGGAACCGCAACAAAGGAGCCCGCGGCAGCTCCCGGAGCCGGACAAGGACAGCGCGATCTGGCACAGCAACATCCGGCACAAAGGGGGGTCACAGCTCCATTCCATGAGTGACACGACTCGGGTCGCGGGCACTGCCCATGACCCAGCACCCCGAACTCATCCACCCGTCCGCTCATCCAGAGAATCGGGCAACCAAGCACCGAACAAGCGAGCACCGTCACCCGGTCGACGTGCCGCTCGGACTCTGGCCCGTCGCCCAAGTGAGCCCTCAGTACCAACGCGCCGGTCGCTACGACTCGGCGTCTGCCGCGCACCCCGGCAAGATGCTTCCCGCGCTCGCGAGCCGCATCGTCGCCGAGTACTCAGCCCCGGGCGACTGCGTGCTCGATCCTCTCGCAGGCATCGGCACGACGCTCGTCGAGGCCGCATTGGCCGACCGACACGCGATCGGCGTCGAGCTGGAGGGGCGTTGGGCTGCCGTTGCCGACGCAAACTGCGACCGGCTGCTCGACGCGGAGCACCGCAACCTCGCCCAGATGATCGTCGGCGACGCGCGGAACCTCGACACGCTGATCGGCGACGCGCACGGTGCGGTCGACCTCATCTGCACCTCGCCGCCCTACGCGTGCGACGTCGGTCAAATCGTCATCACCCACGAGGTCGGTGGCAAGCGGATGCTGCGCGAAGCCGCCGAGCGCAACTACTCGACCGACAAGGCGAACCTCGGTCACGCGCGCGGTGCCGCATACGAGGAGGCGATCGCCGAGATCTACGCGGCGTGCTTCGCAGCGTTGCGCCCGGGAGGGCTGCTCGTCACGGTGACGAAGAACACCCGCCGCAAGGGCCACACTCTCGACCTCGCCGCTCTGACGATCGCGCTCTGCGAGCGCGTCGGTTTTACCTACGTCGGCCACGTCGTCGCGCTCCATGCCGCGGTACGCGACTCGGGCCTCATCGGTCGACCGTCGTTCTGGCAGACGACCCAGGTGCGAAAGGCGCGATCGCTCGGCGAGCCCGCGTCAGTCGTCGTGCATGAAGACGTCTGCTGCTTCGCGAAGGGCACGGCCCGGCTCGGGGCGAGCGGGAAGGCGGTGCGCAATGGCAAGTGACCTTCCACTCTCGGTTTGGCCGACCGCGCAAGTCTCGCCGCGCGGCCAACGCACCGGACGGTACGTCGAGACGTCACGTACGCACCCGGCGCGCATGTTGCCCGCGATCGCGCGTCGCGCCATCGAGTCGTACTCGTTGCCCGGCGGGTTGATCCTCGATCCGATGGCGGGCGCGGGGACGACGCTCGTCGAGGCGGTGCATCTCGGTCGTGACGCGATCGGCATCGAGTACGAGCCGCCGTTCGCCGCGCTCGCCGAAGCGAACCTCGCGTACGCGGCTTCACAAGGCGCAAGCGGTCACGGCGAGATCGTGCAGGGCGACGCGCGCTCCGCGGCGAGCCTTGTCGATCCCGCGGTGCGCGGGCTGGTGTCGCTCGTCCTCACCTCGCCGCCGTATGGACCGTCGCTGCACGGCAACGTTCATGCGCGGCCAGGCGAAGGCGTCGTGAAGTCACACACCCGCTACTCGCGCGATCCAGCGAACCTCGGCAACGTCAGCGTTGCCACGTTGCTCGACGCGATGCACGCCGTCTTTCGCGAGTGCCGCGCGTTGCTTGCGCCGGGCGGCTTCGTCGTGATGACCGCGCGTCCGTGGTGGCGCGACGGACGCTTCATCGACTTCCCCGGCGCGCTCGGCCGCGTCGGTGAGGAGGCGGGACTCCTGCTTTATGAGCGCAACGTCGCGCTGTTGGCGGGGCTGCGTGACGACGCGCTCGTTCCGAGAGTGTCGTTCTTCGCTCTCGGCCAAGTGCGTACGGCACGAGCGAAGGGCATCCCGCGTCTCGTCACCGCCCATGAAGACGTCTTGGTGTGGAGAACGCCTTGACGAAAAGGAAGCCGGACGCGAGGTCGCGCCCCGTGCTCGTCGTCCACCCACCCGTGCTCGTGGCGATGACGCCCGAAGAACGAGAGCGCGCCTTCGCGGTGATGAAGGCGCTGTTCTTGGATTATCTACGCGAGCAGCAGGTCCGCGCTGCTGGCCTTGACAAGTCACGCGCGATTGAGCCCTCCTCTCTCCACCACAGGAATGAATAGGAGGAGGACATGGCAAGCACCAAGCGAAGACAACGATCCCCGCTGCCAGGGTCAACTGGCTCTGGCAGCGGGACCTTCCGCGTCGCCTGTCTCACGCGCATTTCGACTGACGAGACGAACCAGCCGTACTCGCTCGACGCGCAGGCGATCGGACTCGATGCGTTCGTCGCGTCACAGCCCGGGTACGCGATCACGCATCGCTTCGTCGATCAGGCATCGGGCGCGACGTTGGACCGCCCTGGCCTTCAGGCCGCGCTCGCCGCGGCACGCGCCGGTGAGTTCGACGTACTTCTTGTCTACCGAATCGACCGACTGTCGCGTTCGATTACCGGATTGATGGAGATCGTGGCGGACCTTGACCGCTTCGGAGTCGCTCTGCGATCCGCGACCGAGCCGATCGACACCCAAGGCCCGGTGGGTCGCATGCTCTTGCAGTTGCTCGGCATCTTCGCGGAGTTCGAGCGCGGCGTGCTCATCGATCGCATCACCAAAGGCTTCGAGCGGAAGGCAGCGCGCGGTGAATGGCTGTCGGGCCGCGCGCCCTACGGCTATCAGCTCGACTCGGCGTCAAAGAGTCTCTTGCCAAACGAGGTCGAAGCAACGGTCGTACGCGCAATCTTCACCGCCTACGCGGACGACCATCTCGGCGCGAAGGCAATCGCGGTTCGCTTCAACGAAACAGGAAAGCGCAGCCGCTACGAACGCCTATGGACGAACCAGACAATTCTTCGCGTCATCCGCAATCCCGTCTACATCGGCAAGATCGCGCACGGCGACGACGTACATGACGGAAAGCACGAGCCGATCGTTGACGCGGATCTCTTCGATCGCGCTCAAGCATTGCTCGCGCGCCGCGCTGCCCAGGCGACGAAGATCCCTTCGACACTTTCGACGTACGCGCTCGGTGGAAAGACCGTCTGTGTCGTCTGTCATGGCGCGTACGTCGGAGCCGGTGCGGGAAATGGTCGGCGCTTCTATCGCTACTACGCCTGCCGCAAGCAACAGGTGTCCGGCCGTCACGGGTGCGGCAACCTGCGCATCCCAGCTGATCCGCTCGAAGACAAAGTGCTGAAGCAGTTGCTCGACATCATGAGCGACTACGACTTCTTCGAAGAGGCGGCACGGGCCGCGTTGGAGGAGTTCGCGAATGAACGACCAATGCTCGCCGCGGAAAAGGCGAGTACCGACGTGCAGCTCGCTGAGGTCACCCGATCGCTCAACGGCTACCTCTACGCATTCGAGAACAAGACGATGCCCACCGCGGCGTGCGCGCCACGAGTTGAAGAGCTGTCAACGCGCCGCGAGGAGCTGGAGGCGCACAGCAAGCACCTCGGTGAGATGTTGAAGCATTCGATACCGCGGATACCGACCCGCGAAGAGGTCGCGGCGCTACGGGGAGGGGTCGCCGATGTCATCGCGTACGGCAAACCTGCCCTCAAGAAGGAGCTGTTCGACGATCTGCTGGTCGACGTGCAGATCCACCCAGGCCAGAACGCCTATCCGCGCTTCAAGGTGCCGGACGTCGACCATCCCGGCCCCTTCGTCGCCAAGACGCTGAACAGGACAAAAGTTAGTTCGGAGTATCAGATTGTGGAGGTGAGCGGACTCGAACCGCCGACTTCCACGTTGCGAAGGTAGATCCGGCAGATTTCGGTGGACTACTACGACCTATCGCAGCAGGTCAGAACGTTATCCATACCTTAGCGAACTACCCCGCACGACGGCAGCCGCGCGATAGACGCGCGATGGAATGGGTGAGTGACGTGCCGGGCTTGCGGGTAGCGGCTGGTTCGCTAGTCGCGTGGTGGACTGTGCGCGGCGCGGCGTTCGAGGTCGGCAGGTCGTGGTTCTGATGCCGGCACCCTAGGCCAGCACGGCGGTTCATTAGCATTAGTCCTGAAACAAGCGTACGTTGGGTCTGAGGACTCGGAGCGAGCCCCGGAAGGCCCGTTGTTCAGGGCTTTGTAGGCCGACAGCCGGCTGAGGCCTGGTTGCCCGTGAGCGTGTCGAGGTGAAGCCTCTCGCTACGGGCTGGCTGCTTGTCTGAGCCTGAGCTCAGCGGCTTTGGCCGCGACATGACGCATCTGTTGGATGACACGTCGCAGTCGGCGGTCGTTGGCGATCCATTCTCTGTAAAGCTCCGCCTCGCCCTTGCTCAGCCGGCGTGTGACGGTCTTGCCGTTGATCTTGGCCGTCCACTGGTAGTAGGGGCCGTGGGGTTGGCTCGGCTCGGCGTGGCATCTGCAGCTTTGGGTCCCGCAGCGTGTGTAGCGGAGGGTGACGCTGCCCGAGTGGATCAGCCCGATGGTGGCGAGCTGGGCGGCCAGCTCGTGATAGCGCTTCTCGTGGTCGGCCAGCTGCTCGGCGGTGTTGGTAGGTGGCATCTGTCTCTCTCCTGTGACCAGTATCCACCACTGTATCAGACAGTAGAGCTACTGTTAGGAACGTGGTGGCGCAGACGAGGAGGAGAACCTTATGAGCAAGAACCGCCGTCGGCGAACCGCCAGACTTCGGACCGAGGCAGCGGCGATCGAGCGGCGCCTCGAGCGCGCCGTGGTGCCGAACTTCGGCGGGCCGGTGCTCGGACGGGCCAACATCGCCTACGAGCTGTCCGAGCGGACCAGGCCATCGCGCATGGCGGCACAGGGATGATCGCCAAGCTGGTCTCAGCGGTCGGCTTGGCCGAGGAGACCGGCGCGCGCTCCCCTTTTCGATCAGCATTCACACCGTCCTCATCGCGCTCGTCTACGAACTCGGCGAGATATGCGTCGACCTCGGCCTCCAAGGCAGCGGCCAGCATCGTCCTCGCACCTTCGCGGCAGATCTCGTCAAGGCCAAGGCGACCTTCCGCGCCCGCCTCGTCGTTGTTCACTACGCTCAACATCGGCGTCCCTTCCTCGCCGGCGCGCTAACGCCGGCTGCTCGTCTTGGATTTCAACGAGGAAGGTACGTCGCGCCTCCGGGCGAGTGGGTGATTCACAACTTCAGGTCATACCTCTTCGACGTGCAACCGGGACGAGTAGGAGGCACAGCGTCCCGGCGCTCGAACATGGCAGACTGATGGACATAGTTCGCCGCTACTACGATCCGCAGCACAAACACCCGAGACGTTGAACGTTGCGCCACGTCTCAGTGAAGATCAGTTGGCACTTGTAACTGTAATCGCAGCAAAAAGGTCGACAGGTACGCCAGGAACCGTTCGGGAGACTCAGATGTGAGTGGGCTCTCGCCCCCATCGTCTCCAAAGCGGATAGGCGAGAGCCACGCTCCCGACCAAGCCGCCAGCAACAATCTCTAGCCCGAAGATGCCCTTGCTCAATATCAGCGCGGCACTGAAGCAAGTGGCGCTCACGAGTCGTAATCGAGCGCCCCTGCCTCCGGCCGTGGCCCTCAAGTATGCGCTGAATGACTTGTCACGAATCTGATTCGGCGACACCACTGTCACGGACGAATCTTGCCGTGAGAGAACTTCGAAATCGCCTGAAGTAGCTTGTGGACGCTAAACGACCCCGCTGAGATCGCCGCACCATAATGGTTCAGGAACTTGCTCAACTCTTCATCTGACCGGGCGTCCTGCGCAAGGAAGTTCGCGACAGGTCCCAGAGTCGTCGCGTTGTGCGCCGCTTGCTTCAAGAGTGACGCGAGTCCTTCTGCGCCCAGTGAGCCGGCGCCCGCGATCGTTCCGGCGGCATCAATCACGGCTGCAGCGAGATTGTGCTCGACCGCGATGTCACGCTCCGTGCTCAGAGCTCCACTTGCAACGGCCACGGCGCCAAACACCTCCCCAACACCAGGAACCTCGATCGTCGCAGCGGCCGCGATTGACGACAACGTCGCGATATCGCCAGAGTACTTGTAGACGAAGGACGCGGCCTTGCCGCCAGTGTCGTTCCACACCTGCGTGATGTCGGAAAACAGGTTCCAGCCCCACAGCCCCATCGGGTCCACCGCGTTCACCGGATCATCCCCGGCGTAGAGGTACGCCTCCAGCGTCTGCTCCACCTTCGGGTCCACGCTCAGGAACTGGCCCGCCGCCGGGTCGTAGTAGCGCCCGATCAAGTAGATCATTCCCGAGGGGTCGGTGTACGCGCCCGCGAAGCCAAAAGGCGTGTAGCTGCTCAGGCCGCCCGCGGTCCCAGGATTCCCCCAGGCGTCGTAGTCGACAGAGCTGTTGAGAGATCCGGAGCCTGCTGTCACTCCACGCACAGATCCGAGGCTATCCGCGACAAGGTACTCAATCGTCCCCGTCGACAAGCTGACCTGCTCAACGGGCGTTCCGCTACCGGCGAAGATGTAGGCGTTGGCCGAATCCATTAGCAGGCTCGGAACAGCCGAAGTGATGTTCCAGACGAAGTCCTGTGTCACCGGAGAGCCCCCGCTTGGTGTGGAAGTCGCCAATGCTCGTAGGCCATTGCCGTCGTAGGTGGCGGAGGTCATGTTCGCAGCGCTGTTCGAGTACGCCGTGAGCTCCCCGGCGCCGTTCCAAGTGCCTGAGGCGATCGTCGTCGAGCCCTGTTTCGCCGACAGCCGCTCGCCGTCCGCGTTGTAGGCGTAGCTCGTCGTCGTGCCCGAGAGCACAGACGAAGTCAGCTCGCCGGCGTGGTCGTAGGTACCCGAGGCACCGGGCGGGAGCGTCGTAAGGTCCCCCGAGGCGTCAAAGCCGTAGTTGAGCGTCGAGCCCGAGCCGGGAGTCATCGAGGTCACGCGGCTTTGCGAGTCGTAGGAATAGTCGGCCGGCGACTGGGGAGAGCTCGGCGTGTCCGTCTCGGCAAGGATCGCGCCCGAGGGCGCGTCGGAGTACGAGAACCCGAGCAAGGTCGTCGAGCCGCTCTCGAGGTCGATTGCCGACGGGGAATCGGTCGCGTCGTAGGTGGTTGCGATCGAGTCCCCCGAAGAGCCGAGCGTCTCTGAGTACGGGAGGCCGTCAGCGGTGTTCGAGATCGAGATGGTCTTGTTGTTGAAGTCGGTCACCGAGGTCAACAAGTCCGCGTTGTCGTAGCCGTATCCCACTGTGTCGGTGGTGGCCCAGTTGGCAGTGCCGGGCAACGGGTAGGTGATCCCGGTCACTTCCCCGTCGGCGTTGTAGCCGTACCCGACCGTCTGGCTGGCGCCGTTGTCGGCCGAGGTGAGTTCACCGAAGGGGTCGTAGACGAAGCTCGAGGAACCGCTGGCATCGCTCATCGCCGTCTTGTTGCCGTCGGCGTCGTAGCTGTAGCTGACCGGGTGGGCCGACGAGCCCGAGTAGCTGATGGTCGCCACCAAGTTCATCGGCGTGTAGGTGTAGGTCGTGATCACCCCGATCTCGTCGGTGCTCGTGAGCTTGTTGCCCTGATCGTCGAAGGTGAAAGACGTCGTTATCCCGCTCGGTGCCGCCGTAGTCGCTGGCATGGTGGTCGACACGAGCTCGCCAACCGAGTCGTA
>Ga0182027_10015037_pt1 | contig 10677 bp, 12 predicted proteins | sample 712E1DmetaG_FD_121300 | JGI IMG/M metagenome (GOLD analysis project Ga0182027, IMG submission 121300) | Permafrost microbial communities from Stordalen Mire, Sweden - 712E1D metaG (Illumina Assembly) | ecosystem: Environmental > Terrestrial > Soil > Wetlands > Permafrost | place: Sweden...
AAAAACTATCTTTGAAAATGAAGTTCTTTAATATTATGTTTCTTTGAAAATCGGTAATTAACGATGCAGAAACACTTGCATTCCTATTTACCGAAAATCTGCATTTGTAATTACCGCTTACACAACTTTATAAAAATGCTTTTGAAAGATATAGTAAAGATCTAAATTCTGAGGATAAAAGAAAATAAAACCAACCTATCATATAATGGCACAAAAAGATGTATTGAAAGGAATAATTTCCGCAGAAAACTAATTATGTACCAAGATTGATATGAATAAAATGTTTGCAACCTCAGATCTTACCGGTGGTAACGATGTTCTTTTTAGAAAAACATTGAAACATGCTCATCAACATGAATACAGAATACTATGGCATTCTGATTTAAAGGACATACCAGATTTCATCGATATTGTTGTCCCAGAAGCCAGACAATTTTGCAGAGAGATTAAAGAAGGTGAGCTAATATGAAGATTAAAAATTCCCATGAACAAAACGGGACTAAAAAAATAGCCCCAAAAATGACAGTTCGGGTAACTGAGAATTCTGGGACTTCCTCCAAATTGAATTGTTTGCGAGCCTTACAATAAATTATATATCTAGGTTTGGTTCAACTTAAAATGTATCAATTGAACTATTTTAATGTACAAATAATCAGGTTATTATCAAATATAAGTTCAACCACATGAACAAACTCTCACAAGTAATAACAATTTAACTACCTCAGTCATATAAAATATATCACCAAAATTCATTATTTACTTATACTACTTATACCCAATCTTTATAATCAACACAATTACAATTTATTGCACTAGTTCAACCTCCTATTTTTTGCTTATATCAAGGTACAATCTTCCCTTGAACCCAATTTATATTCTTTCAACAATACAGCCTTTAATTGTGTTTCTTTATTGTCATACAGATATTTTCCTTGAGCAACTCCTCTGGTTTCGCCTCATATACAGATATTTTCTTTTCCGCATCATCATTAACATCAGCAACTGGCCCTTTTTTACTGACATAGTATCCCCATCTATTGGCTTTATGCTTTCTTTCAAAGCCCCATTTTCTTAAATAAGTTCCCAAGAGGTTAGCATATAACTGTGGCATTTTATCTTGCAATCTTTCTTTGAAATAAAACAGGATTTCAGATGCACTCATGAACTCATCATTACTTGTCCCAGGTTCCAGATATATGTTTATCAGGTCCTCATAAGAATTTATCTTTCCAAATCTTTCAACACTACTTGCCTGACACTTAATTTCATCACCAACTAACCAGTGTGGTTCATTCTGATCATGCAAATATTTGGCCTGAGCCCAAAGCTGATGCATATCAATATTATGTTTAAAATCAGCTTCCTCAATTTCAATAATCCAGAATCTTCTATTCCCTGTTACATCACTCAAAATCTGCATGTCATTTGATGACCCAATTAAGGATGCCACCCTGCAATAGTCCTGATTTACATATCCATAAGGAGCTCTTAATGAAAATTTTGAAGAACTAGTAAGTGCTTTCAAATCTGGTGAAGATGTTTTAAGCAATTGAGAAGATTCATCCATTAAGACTATGAATTTTTCAGACAACAAAATTTGATCATCCTTGAGGTGTGGATCGATATTTTTAACAGCAAAAAATTCCTCATGTTTTTCAGGGAGTAATCTTTTTACCCATCTAGTTTTACCTATTCCTTGATCCCCCAACAAAATTATGACATTCTCATTGTACCTATTTTGTCCTGGACAATTTAACATCCCATGAACAACACCAATGAACCATTTTTTCAGATAGATCAATTTAAGCTTTTCATCAATCTTTGTTGTTTTTAATGTATCTGAAAGTTGAAGAAACCTGTCAGTTTTGTCCCAAACAGGTAAACTATCCAAATACTCTTTTGCAGGATTAACCTCTGGAGAACAATCAAGTAGGAAATTCCTAACATTTGTTACATTTTTCTCTTCAAAAATAGATATAGTAATGTTTACCAAGTCCCTATCTTCTAGGTTAATCCAGAGTCCATTTTTCTTAATTTGAAGCCTTTTTGACAATGTATTATATCTCAGGAAAGTCTTACAGGCTTCTAGTTTTGCAGTTTTCTGATTGTATGAAATATTCCCATTTAATCTTCCTTTTAATCTGCATTTATATCCATATTTTTCTGCAAGCCATAGGATTGATCCAATAGTAGGAACCTTCTTACTGTCATCAAGTTTGTTTGATTTGTTATTCCATTTCTCACTTACCTCACTAGAATTATACTTCTCCCATGTGCTACTTAGCTTTTGGAATAGCTCTTCCCCCAGTGGATTATCCCCAACTATATTCTTTATGGCAAATAATACTCTCAGCCAGTTGTCATAATTACTTAAAATGCAGATATTATTCTCCTTTTGCCATTTGCAAATATCCTCTAATACCTCAATTTCATCCTCTCTAGAACCTGTGAAGACTCCATTCCTTTTATAGTACAAATCAGGCATAAGAAGTTTATTCCTTACATCATCTATAATGATCTTTTTAATATAAATGAAACTATATTCTTCAGGTTCAGGATTATAATAAATAGCTGGATCTGAAGAAATAAAACAGAGCCTTGAAATATCCTTTCCTCCTGAATCAATTGATATTTTATAAAGTTTTTTATAATCCTTTTCAAGAGACTGGAAAGCTTGTTTATGAAAGTCATTTAGTTCATCCTTCTCAAGTTCTGGATATTCTAGCAAATAGATTATTTTTAGGCCATCTCCACTAGGTGATTTAAATGCCATAATTACAGATTTCTCCTTTTTCACATTCAATTTAAGTTTTGTTAGTTCTGCCTCTTTCAAGTGATCAACATCAATTACAATTCTGCCATAATATTTCATACAGCTTTGATTGTTTCTTGAAGTGAATTCCCCAGAAACTATAAATCCAGGAAGCTCTCCTTTTAATTTATCCTTTAATCGCTTATTTTCTTCCTTTCTTTCAGGATTCTCCTCCTTCATATAGACACGATGAGCTATTCTTACTGAAGTAATTTGCTGTGCAACTCCTTGATCTTTCTTTATAAGATTGACTATATCGTCTAATGATTTCCAAGAAGGTTTATTTACGTCTGTTCTATTTTCAAAATATGTTACCATTGTTTTAAGTTTTAGTAGTTAATAATTTTTGCTAATGAATAAATGAGATTATATAAATCCTCAATTTCCAATTCCTTTTCTTGTCTCAGCTCCCAATTATAATCCGCTGCAAGTTTATACATATCAATAAAATAGTACCCATTTTTATACTGGATAGCTCTATACGTGAAGGGATGCTCAAAGCCATTCAACTCAAATATTTTGTCATGGTTTTCTTCTCCTTGATCCATGTAAACTTCATCTATATGACAAATTCTAACTATGTTGTCAATATTTCTGAAATAGGGTAGGTCTGCTTCCGCAATACCTTTGAAAGTTATTGCATTAGTGAAATAGGGTGCCAAATCTGCAAACCATATGAAAATATCTTTCATAAGATTTAAGGTTTCATATTCAATATCTTCTCTTGTGTGCATAAAATTTAATTTTAAAATGATTAACGTTTAAAATTTTCTGGGTATTCATTGGCATACTTATCAAGCCAATAGGTTAAAATGCGATCTGTATAGACAAAATTTGTAGGATCAACACTATCTTTTAGATCATATTGCATATCATGCAAAGGGAACCATATTTTATCAGACCAATCTAGATCGTTATCCCAACTAATTCTGTTCATAATGAGAATACTATCAACAATATCTGGGTGTTCATTTGGATCTGGCAAGTCGCGGAACCACCTTCGGCGATATACCTTTTTGACCTTGTCAGAGTGAACAGAAGCCTGAACTTCAGACAGAAATTGAACTTGTTCTTCTTTCGAACTTCCTATAAGGATTGAAACCTCAGATAGCAAATAATTGGTTAGTTTATTGATAAATTCTTGCTTAGTTATGGCATTATCAGAGTGTGCTCCTACACAATCATGAGTTTTCTGTTCAGGTTCCAATAGAGTCGTTTTTGCTACAATAGTGTCGTAGCTAACTTGAGTTGAATTTGTTTTGTCATTCATAATTGATAAAATTTAAATTATTACATAAAAAACTATATTGGTTTAGGAACAGATCATAGGAAAGTTGTAATCATCCTTGTTAAATTCTGGTTAAATCTTGGGAATGAGGATTAACCTATTCCATTCTAAATTTTTTTGGTAGGGGATCAAATTGATGGAACCAAAAAGAAAGATGCCTGATTGGCATGCTGTTCTCGGATTTGAATAAAATCTCCTGATATTGACAGTTATCTGGAGATTATATTCATTCTCTCAATTGTTTTTATTAAAATTACAATTAAAAATTCATGAACTCATTATCATTTCAAAGGGGAGGAGGTAATCCTTTAGTCACATTGAGCATTGGGCAAACCGCCATTATTGAGAAATGGCTTGATAAAATGGGAATAGAGAATTGCACAATTAATAAAGATTTGACAATTGATGTAAATGGGAGTGTAAGTCTTCAAAGAAAAAAATTGGGAAATTTTCCTACATTCATAAAATTTAATAAGGTTAGCGAACATTTTTTTTGTCAAAGTAATTCTCTTGTTTCATTAAAAGGTTCGCCAAATGAAGTGGGAGGAATATATGACTGTTCAAATAATAATCTTACTTCTTTGAAATACTGTCCAGAAAATGTTGGAAGTTTTGTTTGTTCTAAGAATAAAATATCCTCTTTCAGGTATTTTCCTTCAATCATTAAGCAAAGCCTGGTTATAAGTCATAATAGGTTCACCTCACTAAAAGGACTACCAAAAAAAGTAAATATTTTTTATTGTAATGATAACCTTCTCACTTCGCTTAAAGGATGTCCAGGAATAATTACTGATGATTTTGATTGTAGCCATAATCACATAAAATCATTATTAGGATTACGTACAAAAAAAATGGATAATTTCCGTTGCTCAAATAATCAGCTCTCCTCACTTAAATACGCTCCTGAAATAGTTGTACGGGATTATGATTGCAGTTCTAATAAACTGAAGTCATTAAAAGGTGCTCCAAAAAAAGTAAGAGGGGTATTCCGATGTGATCATAATCAACTCAAGAATTTAAAGGGTGCTCCAGAAAGGGTAACATGTAGTTTCCACTGTGGTTTCAATCAATTAACGTCATTAAAAGGAGCTCCAAAAAATGTTCTTGGTGGATTTGACTGCTCTAATAATAAACTGAAATCAATAAAGGGTGTAGAAATAGAAAAAGTTAAAGGAAATTTCTATTGTTTTAAAAATCCCGGAAATTTTACGGAAGTGTATGTCAGAAAATATATCAATATAAGGGGCAGCGTCAGATTAAGAAACGCCCGGGTATAATAAAAAACCCAGGCAAGTTCTAATTACCCGGGTTATTAAAATGGAGATAATCTTAAGTTAGGCTCTTTTGTTTAAATAGGAATTGGGAAGCATTAATGTTCCTTCTCCATTTTCGTATCGCATAATTTTATAGCGGACCTTTTTATTTCTTTTATCAATTAGTCGTCCTGTTTTTCCAACTATCCATTTTGATTTTCCTGAAGGGATAACTTTGAAACTTACAATACTTGATTTGTGAGGTACTCCATTACAAATTCTCTTACCATCGCCAACGTTACTTTCTTTCATAATTAAACATTTTAAAATTTACAAATAAAAATTCTCTAATGTTGTCTATGGCCGATTATTCAGAAAGTTGTTTGCCATGCTGTTAATTGATTGTTAATTTTTGTACATTCCGTAATTAATTGACCCATTTATCGACGAAACATCTACCCCATCCTATAAACGGTCTGTTTTTTTGCTTTGTAAAATAATTAGATACGATTGCAGACAGAAAATAAAAAACCCGGACAACTTTTGGTCGACCGGGTTTTTGAATTTATTACATCAGTAATTCCATTTTTTTATTTTTTTAGACTCCGTAATTTCACTGTACCACTGAATGGTATGTTTTTTCTCACATATTCCTCTGTAAATACAACTTTATTCTTGTAACAATAGAAATTCCCTTTAATCTTTTCAATTCCTGACCCTTCCAAAGTTTTTAAGTTATTATTTGAACAGTCAAATCCCCCCAAAACAACCTTGGGTGCCCCAGTTAATGAGATTAGCTTATTATGGTTACAATGAAATCCCAGAGTAACCCTTTCAGGAGCTCCTGTTAGATCCTTAAGCTGATTATCATCACAACGAAAAGATGCCCTCACTTTTTTAGGTGCACCTTTTAAAGATTTAAGCTGGTTATGACTACAATTATATGACCCAAAAACTATTTCTGGAGCATATTTAAGTGAAGTGAGTTCATTATTAGAACAATCAAAATCCCTAGCATTTTTTATGCTTAATCCTTTCAAAGATTTTAAATAATTATAACTACAATCAAAATATTTAGCTGTTATTTTATGTTCATATTCAAGGGATGATAATTGATTACAAGAACAATTAAAGCTATCTTCTACAACAGGAGCCCCTGAAAGTGTGGTAAAAAGATTATTAGTACAATTGAATACATTAAGTCTTTTTGGGGCACCATCAAATGATGTGAATTTATTACTAATAATACTTAATGCATATTCTATGACTGGAAAATACTCAAAAGATGATAAATTGCTATTTGCACATCTAAGACTTCCAACTTTTTCAGGTCCTCCCTTCATGGATGAGAGATTATTCCCGGAGCAATCAAAGATATTTCCAACTTCTTTTGGTGATCCCTCAAGTGTAGTTAAGCCACACTGTAAACAAAAAAAACTACCAGAAACGTTGTTAAACCTTATAAAAGAAGGGAAGCTTTTCATTTTCTCACTAAAAGTCACACTTCCTTCAATATCAATTGTCAAATCATCATTAATAGTATAATTCAGTATTCCCCTTTCCTCAAGCCAATCTGCAATCTTTGATGTTTGACCTATTGTTAACTTAACTAAAGGATTACCCCCTTTTTGAAATGATAATGCTGTCATATCTAGTCTTTAATTATAATAAAAGCAAATTTGATAATTAATAATGATTTAGTTTGTATTTGCACCTTGTATTTACTCCATCTTTTAATTAGAATTTAAATTCTATCGGTACATGATTAGTTAATTCTATAAAATCTGGATAATCTCCACCATTCCATTCATATTGAATATTCCCGTTACTGTCTGTAAGTCTTTTTATTATCCCTAAATCAGCTAGCTTATTTAAATATTCCACTGTCATGAATTTATTTTTATACTTACTTAATGTATAAATGACGCCCTCCATTTTATACTCCTCATATATCTGTTCGAGTGTCAACGCAATCTGCTGTCTTACTTCCGTATAATTCTTGCCTATTTGAAATAAATCGAAGGGAGTCCCTTCTCTTGTAAAATTTGTTGTTTTTGCTGCCATTTTCTTTACTGAATTTGATGATTTTTTACAAATGTACATCAAAAAGCTAATATTTATATGTATAAACCTATGAAACAGAGTATTAACCTATGCAGGGAATTAGTACTATTGCCCTAAAAAGCACCAAAATCAACAATAATTCATTAATATTTAACTAAAAAATGGAAACAATGAAACAGTTTGCAAGCATTCAGGATTGGCTTAAAAACAAACCATCTGAACAGGAAATGACCAGAGTACTTGAATTCATAAACAAGAATGTCAAGTTTGAAATGAAAAGGGAACTTACCAAGAAGCAATCTGAACTCAGGAAGATAAACCGCCTTATTACTGATCTGAATGAAATCGGATTTAAAGCAACGAAAGACATGGAAGAAAGGTATGCTGAAAGGCTAAGAGATGTTGAAGCACTTAACCTTGAAATCGGTGTCCCTGAGAAAAAGGAAAAACCTCCTAAGAAAGATAAGAAGGAAGAAGTCTCCGAAGTTCAAGTTAATTAGATCCCTAATAAACATGAAAAGCCCTGGTTCCTAGGGCTTTTCATTATTAAATTTGATACTTTGAAAAACAAAATTCTTAAAGTTGCAGAAGTAAGGCTTATTTACAAAACTAAAGTAAAGCCTTCAGATCGTTTGCAAATAAAGCAATCTAAAGATGCTTATGATATATTTTTTTCTGGATGGGATCAGGCCACTATCGAGCATGTAGAGGAATTTAAAATATTACTACTTAATCGTTCAAACAAAGTGCTTGGGACGGCTCCAATTTCTCTTGGTGGGTCCTCTGGTACAGTAACTGACGTTAAAATAATTTTACAATATGCTTTAAAGACAAATGCAATTGGAATTATTATCGCTCACAATCATCCTTCAGGAGCTTTAAATCCTAGTGAATCAGACACCAAAATTACTCATAAAATAAAAGAAGCAGCAGCACTATTGGATATGCAATTACTTGATCATATTATAATTACACCACATGAAGGTTACTATTCTTTTGCTGATAATGGAGTTCTGTAAATTCAGACCACCAACAATATTTGCATATACTTGCCTGCTAGAATGTGTGAATATTCAGTTCGAATGAATTTCAATAATACTATCAATGAAATTCTTTTATCTTTCATATAAACAATCCAATTATCATACTTCCAATAAGTTCTAACAAATTCCGATTTTAATATCTCTCCTTTCTGAGGAATATTACCAGTATTTTGGCCTATATATGCCTAATAATGGTTGCTAACATATTACACTTTAGTCCTTATTATCCTATTGCTAAATATTAGCGTTGAGCCTACGTATTTAAAATAGGTGTGCCATAAGGACAATTAATATAAAACTTGCAGGATAGTCGACAGTTGATTTTGCCCTTGAAATTGTAATGACCCTGTCTTCAAGAGGCTGCCGCATAACTTCAAGAACAGTCCTTTTAAACTCCGGAAGTTCATCGAGAAATAACACTCCGTTATGTCCGAGGGAAATCTCACCCGGTTGAGGAAAAGTACCTCCGCCAACTAATGCCACATCCAAAAAACACTGATGTGGTAATAATGTAGTTATTTATCAGTATATTAATACTTTATAAAAACAAATGCCCCAAAGTAATATCTTTCGGGGCACATTGATTTATTTAAACTGATTATTTAACCCTTTTAAAATTATATGTCAATACAACCTTCCCATTCATAATAAAGTTTTGAGAAATAGCATCTGGTGATTTAATTTCTCCTTCTACTTTAAATGATGCTTTATCAGGGTTGGAGATATCAGAGAAGTGCATTCCTTCATACTTAGTATTTGACGTGAACCATATTGCCCAAATCTCAATATCCTTGCCTTTTACAAAATCAGCTCCAACATATTTGTCAAGTTTGCTATCATACCCATAAAGTTCCTTCTCTTCTGTAATCATTTTGTCCTTTACTTCTGTCTTATCATAGCACTCGAATCCCGTCCCAAAGGCTTTAATATTCTCATAATAAACAGTGTCTTTTGGTAACTCGGCTTTCCAATTGCCGATGAATATCTTCATAAGTTCAACCTGATTAGGCTTTGTCGTGGTGGTTTGTGCCTGTACTCCGTTTAATAAGAATAATAGGAATACAGCAATTGAGATTGTTAAACAAAATTTTTTCATTTGATTGAGAATTAGTTAATAGATAAAATAAGTAACTGTAAGTCAGAAATATTGATGTAAGTTACACCAGCCAAAAGGCAAAGTCAAATAAATCTTTATTCACCACATTTTAACTTATAGCAACATCTGAAGAATAGTGATGCGGTAAAAAGACGGTTATATCTCTGTATATTAATGTATTGAAAAAAAAGCCCCAGAATATTGAATCTTGGGGCATATTGAAATTAAAAATCTGTATTATAAATATATCAAATCATTTCTTTATTCGATGAGCAGTGTAAGTATTAATTAATTTGTTATTTAAAAAATCATTCTCTATAACCAAATCAGGGGATTTTAACTCAAATTTTGATACAAAAGATGCCTTTTCGGGATTGGAACTATCTTCAAATGAAACTTCTTGATATTTATTTGCCGATGTGAACCATATTAAATTTATTATAATATTTGGACTATTTTTGTAAAGGTCGCATTGAATAAGTTTATCGTTTTTTTTGTCATAACCTGTAAATGCCTTCCCTTCCCTTATTATCTTCCCATTTAGTTCAATTTTAACAGACCATTCCAGTCCATTCCCGTAAGATTTAATTTCTCCTGTCCAGATTGTATCTTGAAATGGTTCAGACTGCCAAGTGCCAATTAACTGCTTCATCAACGCAACTTGGTTGAGTTTTGTTTGAATGGTTTGAGCCTGTATCCTGTTAAAACAAATTAAAAGGAATACAGCAATTGTGATTGTTAAAAAGAATTTTTTCATATGATTGGATTTGATTTTTAATAATTAACTGTAAATCAAAGACATTAACAAATTTAAACAATTATAATACACAAGTCAATTAGTTCTTTATTTCACCATATAATAAACTACTGCATCATCTTACAAATAGTGATGAGGGAAGACAGAAGTGACATTGCCTTGCGGAATAAATATGTCTCGCTGCAAGCTACTTAATGCATCAAATCATTTATACAAGAATAGATTAAAACTTAATTTTCAACAATTGTATTGGCAAGGTTAAAATTGGTTAAATATTGATTTTTTAGTATCAATTAAGAAAATTAATATTATATTTACAAAAAATTAGATGAAAACACAAACAAATCAAAAATTTTGCGTGGAT
>Ga0182027_10015039_pt1 | contig 10676 bp, 9 predicted proteins | sample 712E1DmetaG_FD_121300 | JGI IMG/M metagenome (GOLD analysis project Ga0182027, IMG submission 121300) | Permafrost microbial communities from Stordalen Mire, Sweden - 712E1D metaG (Illumina Assembly) | ecosystem: Environmental > Terrestrial > Soil > Wetlands > Permafrost | place: Sweden...
TAAGCGATGCCCTCTTCAGTGCCGCCGCTGCCCAGCGACCCCGCGCCGCAGTCTCCCAGACCCGCGAAAATCGGTATGCCGTCGGGAAGGCCGCTGGCCGATTCTATGCCCGTGGTTTTTCCGATCAGGCCGCCGGGTTGGGTGATCTTCGGGAGTTTTTCCGAGGTCAGTCCAAGCCAATCAAGAACTTCTTTTGACCATGAGTTGGCGGCGACGTCGAACATGGCGGTGCCGCCCGCGTTATTCCAGTCCAGCGCCTCTTGCCCGGTCATGCGGTATGCCAGGTAGCTCACGACAAGGCCGAAATGTTCGGTCGATGAGAAGACTTCTGGCAAGTTCTCTTTCACCCATGCGTAGTGGAGGCCGGAGTACCCCGTGGCCGGGCGATTGGCGATGAGCTTCACGATTCCTTCCGGGCCGAAGTGTTCTATCATCTGGGCGACTTGTTTGGCTGATCTCTGGTCGCACCAAAGAATTGACCAGGGCCAAGAGAGGTCGCTTCCTGACGCACGGTAGGCGGTCGAGTGCATCTGGCCGGTGATGGCGATGCCCTTGATTTGCTGGGCGGAATACCCGGCCTGGGTGAGTTTTGACATTGCCGCTTTCAGGCAGCGGAAGATTCCGTCCAGGACGTCCGCGACGGGCTGGGAGGCGAAGAGCGGGTTGAGTGGATCAACCACGATGTCGCAATTTGGTTCATCGTGGCTAAGGACGATCTCCCAATCTGAGGTGGTGAAAACCACCTTGGTATTGGTAGTGCCGGCGTCTATGCCGCCGAAAAGGGCAATGTCTTTTTTGTTCATCAGTTTCTCCAGGTTTGGGTGTTAGCATCTGCCCCGAATGCTTTTCGGGGCAGATGAGAGTCAGAAACCCATTGGTGGTGTTTCGGGAGACTTGCTCCCGAAACGGAATATCTCAGGTTTCGGGAGCAAGTCTCCCGAAACACCGAAAACACCACCAAATCAAACGGGCGTATAGTAGGGGAGGACCTCTGCGTCCTCCCGCTCGTCCTCGGTGTTAGTCGCCAAATTGGGGCGGGAGCACGCGGAGGTGCTCCCCTACTTTGTTCTGCGAATAATATTCTGGCTACGAGGCAAGCATCTCATCGGTGGCGGCTACGCTTGCTTGATAGTAGGCTATTGGGTCGCCATCGGTGCATTTTATGTCGTGTTCCAGGACTACTCGGAGTTTTGAGTCTCGAAGCAGTCTAAGGGCGGCGGCGGTGTCTTCGTTGTTGATCGCGCCGACTCTCTTGTCCATGTCCATGCCTAACCCCGAAGAGTTCACGTGAACGATGGTCTCTACGACGTTGTGATCCAGGAGCATCTTCATTGTATCCGCAACGCTCTGTCCTATCATGGACGCGTGAGCGAACTCGAAGTTCACCCAGGCTCTCGGTCTCGGCTGACCCTGGTTCACGCCGTTCACAAAGTCCAGCGCCTCTTTAGCGGTGGCGAAGTGATCTCGATCTCCGGGGTCTCCGGGCTTGAACTCTATCCAGACGTCTGACTTGGTTTCGGCGAGGAGTTCTCTCCAGAAGTCGATTAACCGACGTCGGCCATCTTCTAGTTCCTGGTCGCTGAACGGATAGCGAAGAGAGTCGGTCGACGGCCACCACACGAAGACGTTATCGCCGATTCCCTTTTCGCGAAGCTCTTCGCAGAGTTCCAAACCCTCTTTGAGAACGTCGCGCGCGCGCATCCGAACGCGAATATCGCTGGAGAGAATTGCGCCACCCTCGTGGATGTCATCGAACCCGAAGGCGGGGACGATGACGGCCAGGATTCTCTTGCCCTTGTCGCCCATTACCTGAACCAGGTCGTCTATGCTCATGGCGAACGGGCTGTTGAGATGCTCGTAGCCGCGGATTTTCGTCTTTATTTCATGCAGGATGTGGAAGCTGGTGTGCGAGCAAATCTCCATCGGCAGGTCGGCTATGATCTGCGCTCTCTCGGCTACATGTTCGATGCCGGGGTATCTATCGCCAAATGTATCACCCCTGGGGCCTAAAATCCACAGCGGCGCTGAGTGTCCAATAATCATCGATTTCTCCTATGACCCGGCATAGCCGGAACGAAAGTAGTTTCATTGTTTAGCATGAGAATATTTATTGGTGTTTCGGGAGACTTGCTCCCGAAACCGTGAGATATTCCGTTTCGGGAGCAAGTCTCCCGAAACACCACGACTTCTCGTGCATTTTATGAAGACTATCAGTCGCAAGTAATTACCTTGCGGCCCAGATCATTCCTCTTCTGACAATCTCAGTTGCTTCTGGAACATCGAAATCCGAAGCCACGTGACCGAGACTGGTGTAGAAGACTCTCGCTTTTCCATACGTTCGCTTCCAGACCACGGGCATGACACAGCCTTTGATCCAGGCGCAGTGCTCGCCGGTGAACGTGGTTGTCGCCAGGACTTCGTTTGAAGGATCGACGTGCATGTAGTATTGCTCCGAGTGCATATCGAAATCGCTCAATCCGGCGGTTATCGGGTCCGTTTGATTCGTGATATTCACGCGATAATCTATGACGTTGCCCGGATGAGCAACCCACTGGCCGCCGACCATGAACTGATAGTCGGTGTTATCGCGGAAAGAATCGCCCATGCCTCCGTGCCACCCGGCAATCCCGACGCCGCTCTCGACCGCCGCCAGCAGTCCGGCTTCCTGTTCCTTCGTTATCGTACCCATAGTCCAGGCTGGAACGATTAGGCTGAGGGATTTCATCTTTGCCTCATCGAGATAAGTATCGAGTGTATCCGAAATCTCCACCTGGAATCCGCTTAATTCGAGGATAGGAGCAAATCTATCCACACACTGCTTAGGCTCATGACCATCCCAGCCACCCCATACGAATAACGCTGACTTCACTGTAAACCTCCATTGCCTCATCTCATTCTTAACAGAACATCAAAATATCTAACCGACCGGCGTACAAAGATCAAGCAAATCATTGACATCCGCCGTTGCCAGGCATTCGACCGTGTCCGCTGCTCCGTAGTATATCTTCACTTCTCCGCTGTCTTCCAGAATCATTCCGCCCGGGAAGATCACATCGTTCCTAAATCCGCCGTCGGTCTCATAGCTCGCTTCCGGCGCTATGAGAGGGGTCTTGCAAAGACCAATGACTTTCTTTGGATTTTCCAGGTCCAGGAGCATGATTCCGGCGCAATAGCGCTTCCTCCAGAAGCTCTCCCAGCCATTCTTTCCGCGATTTGGGTCACGGTCAACAGAGTGAAAAGCCGTGAGCCATCCTCTACTGGTTTTTACGGGAGGAGCAGCGGGGCCGACTTTGTCATTGGCAAACGGCACGTGCTCCACGGCTAGAAGGAGATCGGAGTTGCCCCAGTATTTCAGGTCTGGTGAATCCGAAATCCAGGCATCGAAGCGATCACCCTCGCATTCGCGTCCATAGATGGGAAATGGGCGCTCCAGGCGAACGTACATGCCGCCGATCTTTTCCGGGAAGAGCGCCATGTTTCGGTTATCCGGAACGCTCAGACTCAGTATTTCGAACTTGTCAAAATCTTCGGTCACGGCGATTCCCCCGCGCAAACCATGCACAGTATCCAAGGCGAAGCATATGTAGCACTTGCCATCGATAACCGTCAGTCGAGGGTCGTAGGCTCGAAGATTCTCTTCATCCTGCATGTGGAAACAAGGTTTAGGTTGCACATCCCACTTTATTCCATCATTGCTGTATGCCAGCCCAAGGTTTGTGTCGATGTAATGACGGTTGGCATCGAACATGTCATTACGGAAAACCATGACATATTTTCCCTGGTATTTGGTAATGCCTGCATTGAAGATCAGAGAAGCAGGATAAGGGATGTCATCAGCGGTGAGCAACGGATTTGACGGATGACGCTTGACCACCGGACTGGATTTCAATGGGCCGATGAGGTTTAGCATGAATTTCTCCTTCAGCGGATAACTGAGACTGTTTGCGATCATTTACATAGTATGCCATCAGGAGGGAAAGTTCAACACTCTTCACACATCCCCGCCCAATCAATCATCAAGGCTACGAGTGAGCTTGTATCACCTTCAAAAACTCTTCCCCATAACGAGCCAGTTTCTGCTCGCCTACGCCAAAGACGGTTTCCAAGTCACCCAGACTGGAAGGTCGCGTCTGCACCATCTCCTTGAGCGTGGTATCATGGAAAATGACATACGGCGGGACACCTACTCGGCGCGCAATGCTCATCCGAAGAGCTTTCAGCGCCTCCCAGAGTTCCTCATCCCTGGAAGACATGACCGGGAATGTCGTCCCCTTCTTGTCTTTCTTCGCCTTCTTCTCGCGCCTTGGCAGAGGATCTTTCCTCAGTAGAACCGCCTTCTTACCGTCCATTATCTCGTTAGCATCGGCTGTCAGAGCCAGCCCACCATGCTCCGCATCAACAGACATGAGATTCATGGCGACCAACTGCCTGAATACGGACGACCATTCAGCGGGCGAGAGTTCTTGCCCCTTCCCAAATGCGCTGAGGTTCGTGTGGCGAAGGGTCTTAACCCGCTCAGTATCTTTGCCGGTCAATATATCGACGAGATGCGTCACGCCAAACCGCTGACCGGTCTGATACGCGCAATACAGCGCCTTCTTCGCCGCGAGAGTGCCGTCCCATGTCTCTACCGGTTCTAGGCAAGTATCACAATTACCACAATCCCCCGCGTGATCGTCGCCAAAATATTCAAGGAGAACCTTCCGACGGCAAACAGTAGTCTCGCAGAATCCCAGAAGCGCATTCAATCTCTGCTGGTCCAGGCGCTTGTGCTGCTCGTCGGCATCAGAACCCATTATTAGTTGCCTCAGCAAGGCGACATCGCTTAACCCATAGGTCATCCAAGCATCAGCGGGCAAGCCGTCGCGACCGGCACGACCAGTTTCCTGATAGTAGGCCTCTATGCTCTTAGGAAGATTCAGATGCGCGACGAATCGAACATCCGGCTTATCAATACCCATGCCGAACGCAATTGTCGCGACTATTATTATCCGGTCTTCCCGCAGAAACCTGTCCTGGTTACGCTGGCGAATCCCGGAATCCAGTCCGGCATGATATGGCAAGGCATCCCAGCCCCTCTCTCTAAGCCAATCCGCCGTCTCCTCAGTCTTCTTGCGAGTGAGGCAGTAGACGATCCCTGCGTCATTCGGATGCTCGGTTTGCAGAAACTTGAGAAGCTGCTGTTTCGGATTCTGCTTTGGGACGATCTGGTAGCGGATATTCGGCCTATCGAACCCGGCGACAAACGTTCGCGCCCTGGATAGATCGAGGCGCTCGACGATCTCTTTCCGGGTCAGTTTGTCCGCGGTAGCCGTCAGCGCCATTCTGGGAACATCGGGAAACTGCTGATGAAGGATGGAGAGTTGGAGATATTCCGCCCGAAAATCGTGTCCCCACTGAGAGACGCAATGCGCTTCATCGATAGCAAACAGAGCGATCTTCGTGTTTCGCAAAAGATTGAGCGTTCGATCCATCAACAGACGCTCAGGAGCGATATAAACCAGGTCAAGATCGCCCTTCACCATCTGGCGCTCTATGACTCTGGCTTCATCTGAAGAAAGGCTGGAATTCAGAAAAGCCGCCTTCAACCCAAGCAACTTCAGCGCCGACACCTGATCCTGCATGAGAGCGATCAAAGGGGAGACAACGATCCCGACGCCATCTCGTATAAGTGATGGAATCTGATAGCAAAGCGACTTCCCCCCGCCCGTAGGCATAAGAACAAAAGCGTCACCGCCATCGATGACATGACGAATAATTTCATCCTGCTCACCCTTGAACCTGTCATACCCAAAGACGGCCCGAAGGATTTGATGCATGCGTTCAGAGGTTTCTATGTTTGCCGGTGTGAGTGTTTCCATGTCGGTTAAATGGTAACACTTTCAGCGTGCTGAGTCTACAGGCACGAACTATCACAAATCGGTTGTTCGCATGTATACAATCCTCCGCATCGCGACGGGAGGGGAAGGCTCCTGCCGCTCCCAATGGGTAATATTCCACATCTTGTTTCGGGCCGCCAAGGCGAGTCGAAACAAATAAATAGTCTGGGTTGCGCTATAAACGAGTGGATGGGTACTGGTGATCCGCTAGCTTCCTGATGAGTAGCACCCGAGCCATTAGCGTTACGGTGATCTACTTAGGCAGACAGAAACTAGTGGAAGGGTCATGTTGTTGCACTCAAGAGGACGCCCTCACCCTGACCCTCTCCCGCAAGCGGGCGAGGGAAAATCCTTACGCGCGAGATAATCCTCAGCGATTATCACTGCCGCGTAATCATCAATCGGACGGTCGGGGGTGAGGAGTCCTCTGGGGATGAGTCGGCGAAGGCCACGTGGAGGATTTTCTTCAAAGAACCTGCGGCGGGCTTTTAGTGTGGAGAATTTCTCTTCTACTGTCTCTATGGGGATGGATATGGCGGATTTGAGAGCGTCGATTAATCGCGAACTGCCGGTGCCGTTGCCCACGACTATGACATCAATCGAATATTCAGCGGAAAGGTCGGTAATTGCCGATAATATGCTTTCGCCGGATACAATAGTCTTGTGCAACACCCTATCCAGGCTGACGAGGGCCAGCCCGCATTTACTGCTGCCCGGATCGATGGCAAGCACGGTTTTCACTTCGCCGCACCCACAACCAGTTTCACAACAAGCGTGTCCGCGGATTGAATGTCTTTTCCGGCAATAGCCTTCACACGAACCGCTTGTTCAGTAGATTTTATACCGTCCGTGACATCGTAGAGCGTGTCGAAGGGCATACCGCCGACGTAGTCACCATCCGGGCCGACTGAGGGGATGACGCCGTCATTGATCGCCTTCGTGCGCACCTTGGCTTTGAAGAAGGCAACCAGGCTTTCGAATATCAACCCACGCGACTGGTGACCATCTATTATGGCCGAAGTGATCTCGTCCCCAGTTCTATAGATCGCGTGGTTTGGGTTGAGCTTTACGTCTACCAGCAGGTGCTCGCCTCTGACGGCATTTCGCAAAGAGACGACTCTAGCCACGATGCTTCCCGTGCCGGCCAAGACGTCGTCAGCCATCGCGCTTATCAGCTCGCTCTCCTTGAAGAACTTGCCGCCGTATTCCACCGGACGGATTTCCACGGCACGACCGTTTGCCCCGGCTTTGGAACCCGACTTCTGAATGATCTGATCTGATTCGTCGATCAACTGCGTCAATTGGCGCACGATCTCCGGCTTAGGCTGATTACACTTAATCACCATTCGAACTATCTCATCGCCCTTGTGGAACTCAATCGGCAATTCGCGCATAGCCACATAAGCCGGCACCGCATCTCCTACCGCCTGTTCCAATTCCTTCGCCGCCGCCGCCAAAGTCGTCCTTCTGCGCTCGAGGTCCGCGATCATCCCTTCCTGTTTCTTGATCTGCGCGCTACGAGTCGCGATTTCCTTTTTCGCTACCTGCATGTCGCCTTCGACCACGTAAAGTCGAGACTTCGCCTGAGCCAGCGCAAGCCGGTTTGTCCGAAGCTCCGATTTCAGGTTGATGATCTGTTTCGTCAGGATATTTCGTTCAGCGATTATCAGGCGTATTTCCTTCTTCGCGTTTACGGCATCCTGACGAGCCTTCTGTTCCGCCGCCTTCTCCTGAGTCAGCAGAAATGCTTCCCTGTCATACGCTTTTTGCGAAGCCTTCAGATCTCTCTCGACTTGCTTTCTTTCGGTGACTATTTGGAAGCCCTGCAACATCAGTAGGCGAACTCTCTGACTCACCATCGCCATTATGCTAATGGTTATGAGAGCGATCAACATGCCGGTTATGGTTGTGACAGCGATGGCGGTGTATCGCGGTCGCAGGCCGAAGAGGGTCAACCTGCGTTTTCCCATACGCCTGCCCAGCAGATCACCCCAATAGGCGATGAAGCCGCACATAGAAATGAAGACTATAAGCCCGAGAGCGTTTTGCCAAGCGATCATAGAGAATCCCTTCTTTCCGGTGCGCTGGCCCTATTTGACCGCGCGCACAATAAGGGCGATACCCGCGCCGATTCCCGCCAAAGTCGGAAGAAAACTCGCGGCGGCGGCGGATATGGTGCCGTTATCTCCAAGAATGGACATGTAATGCGTGAAAACCCAGTACGCGAAAATGATGACAATAGAGAGTCCCAGCCCCATCGCTGAACTGCTTCGCTGTGGGCGCAAACCGAGCGGCGCGCCGATCAGGGCGAAGACCAGGGTTGCAAGAGGTAGCGATATTTTCTGATATAGCAGCACTCGAAGCTCGCGAGTATTGCGTCCCTCGTTTCGGAGGATGTCTATGAAGCGCGCCAATTGGCCGAAGCTCATCTGCGAAGCTTTCTCCTCGAACAATTCGAACTGCTCCGGCCTACGGTTGATAACCACCGAGTTCTCCGGGAATGCGACTGTCAACGACCCTTTCGGATCCAAGGTTGTATAGTAACCATCCTTGAAATTCCAGATATTCGGATGTTCATCACCTTCCCAGAACGCTTCTTTCCCATAGACCAGCAAAACAGGCTTCCCCGCTTTGACTTGGATTACTGTCACTCTTCGAGCGACGCCTTTAGTCGCGTCGAATCCTCCGGCCACATAATAGAAGCTTTGCGTAATGCCGTTTACCACATCCTGATCGAGCACCGGCTTACTGCTGTTCATCACGACATGCTTCATCTCCCTGACAATACGATCATGCTGTGAAATCGCCTTTGGGGCGATAATCTCGTTCAGGACAAAGCTCATGCCCGTGACGGCTATCGCCATCAGGATCACCGGGATGACGATTCGATACAGACTTATTCCACTTGCGAAGAGCGCGACAACCTCGCTATCCCCTGAGAGCCGACCGAATCCGAGAAGGGCAGCCAACAGCATTGCCATGGGCAGCGTCATTACAACAAGCGATGGCAGGAAGAGCATAACCAGCTTCCCGGCCGTTAGCAAAGAAGCGTGATACTCCGCCACCAGTTCGGTTATTGAGAAGAGTTCCTTCCCGGCGAACATGATGCTCGTAAAAGCCGCGACCCCAAACAAGAATGGGCCAATCAATTCCTTCAGGATATGCCGATCAAGCGTTTTCACTATTTCATGCCGTTTCCATGATTGTATATCACTACATCTGATAGTTCTCACCCAGATAGTAAGCCTGGGCAAGTGGGTCATTGGGGAGGTCTTTCGAGAGTCCGGAGGTCTTTATTTTGCCTTCGTAGAGGATGTAGGCCCTCTCCGTAATGGCAAAAGTTTCACGGACGTTATGATCGGTGATAATTACACCGATGTTCTTCTTTTTCAGATCGAGGACGATATTTTGTATATCATCTATCGCCATCGGATCGACGCCGGTAAAAGGCTCATCGAGAAGTATGAACTTCGGCGAGACGGCCAGCGCACGGGCGATCTCCGCTCGACGGCGTTCCCCGCCGGAAAGCGAAGCGCCTCTCTGGTCCTTGACATGTCCGATTCGCAACTCGCCGAGAAGAACGTCAAGCCTCTCCATCCGCTCCTTGCGGGAAAATCCTGCCATTTCCAGCACAAGAAGTATGTTTTCCGCTACGGTCAACTTGCGGAAGATAGATGCTTCCTGCGCCAAATAGCCTATTCCCTTCCTGGCGCGCTGGTACATCGGCATGTCGGTGATGTCTTTGCCGTCGAGATATATATTACCTGATTTCGGATGTACGAGGCCGACGATCATGTAGAAGGTGGTCGTCTTGCCGGCACCGTTCTGGCCCAGAAGACCGACGATCTCTCCCTGTTTAATGTTGAGAGAAACCCCGTCTACAACATTTCGCCCCCGGTACGCTTTGAACAGGTTTTCAACTATTATTTCGGAAGAGGTGCTGATTTCGGTTTCTCCTTCGTCGTCGATGTTATTTCGGCCTGCCCTCCCGGCTCGCCTTCAATAGTAAACCATCCACCGGCTTCATTATTCTCTTTGAGCGACATGACCGCCTTGCTCCCCTCGGCGGATGCTACTTCCTCTCCAACCTCGGTTGTTTTTATTACGACGTTGCCATCCAGTGTCACGGTATTTTCGGCCTGGATCATAGTCGCAGTCTGCCCGGTCGCCTTTATCTCCTGAATGACACCATTAACCGAACCGACCTGCGGTGCGAGACGCCTTCCATGAATTACCACTCCGCCGGACGCAACGGCCTTTTTGGGAACCTGCTTCTTGTTGACATTGGTGGTCATATCCACCTGGATCTTTTCGGCGTTCATTGAGTCCAATCGGATGGTACCAGGCTTCATATCCAGAGATTTGTAAGTGATGGTCACGACTGCGTTGCCGACCGCGGAATATGACTGATTGCTCCCCGTAATGACTTTTCCGGACAAGTGAACGGTCTTGTCCGGAAAGGATAAATCGACCTTCACCGCATAAGCGGCGACGGAAAGGCCGAAGAGGATACTGAGAGTGACTAATATTGCAAGTATGATAGGCGATAGTTTCATGTAATATCTCCCCTAATCCCGATTATTCATGTCATTCTGAGCCGCAAGCGAAGAATCATCTAGCTAGGAAGATGATCCTTCACTTTGTTCAGGATGACAGCGTTCGGTGTTTCGGAAAACTTGCTCATTGCTGTCCAAAATATCTAGGCTTAAGGAATCAATCTCCCGATATTCCACTGGTCTGTTCCCTCGCCCGCCTGCGGGAGAGGGTTAGGGTGAGGGCGTCAACGTAGCGTCTACA
>Ga0182027_10015040_pt1 | contig 10675 bp, 9 predicted proteins | sample 712E1DmetaG_FD_121300 | JGI IMG/M metagenome (GOLD analysis project Ga0182027, IMG submission 121300) | Permafrost microbial communities from Stordalen Mire, Sweden - 712E1D metaG (Illumina Assembly) | ecosystem: Environmental > Terrestrial > Soil > Wetlands > Permafrost | place: Sweden...
CAGGACATATTCCAGGAAGTGCGATGATATTGATAAAAGCTGAGGGAAAGAAGATACTTTATACTGGAGATTTTAAATTAAGAAGTACAGAACTTATGAAGGGAGCAGGCGTTGAATTGGATCAATTGATAGCGAATGGCGACTTAAAAGATATTGATATACTCATTTCGGAAACCACTTATGGTGGGAAGATGATGCAGTCACATGAAGAAGTTGAAGTAGCATTCTTAGATAAGATTCAGCAGGTTATAGATAAAGGTTCTGTCGTAATTCCAGTATTCGCTTTAGGGAGGGCGCAGGATATATTATTGATGCTTGCTAAAAGAAAGTGGCAAGTGCCAGTATATTTTGATGGAATGTGTATTGATGTAACAAAATGTATATTAAAAGATGACCAATCATACATTAATAACAAACAATCATTGTATGATATGTTTAACAGGCGTGTGGACTTAGTCAAGAAAGAGAAAAAAAGAGAGAAGATAGTCGGCAATCACGCTATATTCGTAACGACAAGCGGGATGCTGCAGGGCGGACCAATATTGTATTATGTAGACAATATGTGGGGCAATCCTAATAGTGCAATCTTAATGACAGGATATCAATGTAAGAGGACAAATGGACAATTATTATTAGATGAAGGATATGTTTATTTGCATGGATGGAAAACTCAAGTCAAATGTCAGGTGCAGAAATTTGATTTCTCAGGACATGCAGATGATCCACAGATTAGAGAATTGATATCTAAGATTAATCCTAAGAACTTAATATTGCAGCATGGCGACCCAGAGAATAGCATGATGGTCGCAGAATGGGCGAAGACGAATACACAGTGCAAGATATTTGTGCCAGCAGTCGGAGATACGTTGGAATTTTAGATGTAAAAAATTTAAAATAAAATTATACAATACTTATTTTTATTTCTTTGTTTTTTTCTTTAGTTGTTTATTATCATTTCTTTTCGGAAAATATAATCTAATCAAGCCATAAAGTGAGAATAATGCCCATACACCATTTAATACTAAGAAGGGCCAAGAGTTAATTACAAAAGCATAATAAGTCATAGCGGCAGAACCTAAAAAGTTTAGAAGTAAATATATAACATGTGCTCTGTGTAATAATCGCAATACTTCCGTAACAAATGATATTAACAATAATAACATTCCAATTATTCCAATATATAATGTGTCAATCATAGTAATTACCTTGAATTTTAATTTTTTATGTTCTCTTCTCAACTATTTTTATAATTTCTTCAGGAGTTTCTGCAAAATATATTCCTTGTAAATGTTTTGGAGTTATGTATTTTTCTTTCAAAGGTTGCGCTCTTAACCATTTGAATAATCCTTCCCAATATTTTTTATTTACACATATAACTGGGACAGGATCAACTAAGTGTATTTGTATTATTGTGATATATTCAAATAATTCATTTAATGTACCGTATCCTCCAGGATAAAATATTAATGCATTGCTTTTTAATGCTAGACAGAATCTTCTAGCAAACAAAAATTTAAATGATTCTTGATATGTAAATATGTCATCGCTCACTCCCTGCTCTTTTTGTAACATTCCTGCCTTAAATCCTATAGATATGGTTCTGGCTCTTGTTGCTCCTGTGTTTGCTGCTTGCATTATTCCAGGGCCACCACCTGTTAATATAGCATATTTTTTTAATCCTAATAAGTATGCTGTTTTTTCGCATTGTACATAATATTTATTTTTTTTATCAGGTATGTGAGATCCAAATATCGAAACTATTTTTCTATTCACACCATCTAGAATTCTTAATCCTTCAGCGACTTCCTTATCAACATCTTCGACTGTCTTTACTATATCTCTGAAGTATTGCCTATTTTTTGGTAAATTCTTATTTGCTTGACTCATACTCATTCCTCTCTTATTCGTTTCTCTGCTCAATCTTTTTTAATATTTCCTCTTTACCTTTCCAGTCGAGAACTTCTTTCAATACTTCTGTTATGGTTTCTACTGGTATTATTTTGACTTTTGATAATTTGTCTTTATCTACAACTATATCCTGCATATTTGTCTTCGGTACTATTATATATTTAATGCCTGCTGCTATTGCTGCTTCAATTTTGGCGCTGACACCGCCTATAGGCAATACTTCTCCACGTACAGATAACGATCCAGTCATTGCATAATCCTGCTTTATTGGAATTTTTTTCAATGCAGATATTATTGTCGTTGCAACAGCAATGCTTGCACTATCTCCTTCTACACCTTCATATGTCTGCAGGAATTGTACATATACATCTTTGTGTTCCTTTATATCCTCGCCGAAATATTTTTTGATTATTGCAGAAACATTTTGTATGGCTTCTTTTGCTATCTCTCCGAGTTTTCCTGTAGCGATTATTTCATTGGCTTTTCCACCAGGAGTTACTTCAGCTTCTATCGGCAATACTATTCCAGAATAATTTACTCCAGAACCGATGACAGCAAGTCCATTGACTCGTCCAACTTTCTTGCCACTCACTACAATAACTTCGTATTCTTTCTTTCGCTCTATGAATTTATCAGACATCTGTTGCTCTAATGATCTTGCTATTTTCTTTGCTGTGATGATATGTTTTGTAGTCACAAATTCCGCTTTCTCTTCAACAGCCACATCACCTGCAGCTCTTATCAATCCGCCGAGGTCTCTGAACATTATTGATAAATGATCTTTTCTGTTTGCTCTTCTTCTACCTTCCTCTATTATATATTCTACCGCTTCTTTTGTAAAGTGTGGAATCTTTTTATCTTTATTGACCTCTTGCGATATAAATACAGCTATCTTGTTTCTATTCTCAAGAGTATCAAGCATTGTTTCATTCATGAATACTTCATATCCATATCCTCTGATTCTGCTCCTTAATGCGGGATGCATATGCTGCACTGTCTCAACATTTCCTGCCGCTACGAGTATGAATTGACATGGCACCGGCTCTGTTCTTACCATCGCGCCAGCACTTCTCTCAGATTGTCCTGTTATAGGATACTTTCCTTCTTGTAATGCCGTCAATAAATCCTGCTGTGTCGCAGGCTCAAGTGTTGATATTTCATCTATAAATAGAACGCCCATATGTGCTTTATGTATCATTCCTGCCACAACTCTCTCGTTTGCTGGAGTTCCTAATCCTCCAGATTGGAATGGATCATGGAGTACATCTCCTAATAATGCTCCTGCATGCGCGCCAGTTGCATCATAGAATGAAACGTTTTGTTTGTCAAAATTATCTACGATGACTTTTGGTGTGCCTTCATTTCCTCCTCCCATCATTTTTTTTCCAACATTCATAAATAATACAAATCCGACAAGGAACATCATTCCTCCTAAAAAGAATGCTGCGAACATTATATCTGATTTATAATAATTTCTGACCCACCATGGGACAATCATGGCAAGTACAGCTAATATTAATATTATAATATTTTGAGTCTTTAATGCACCACCATTTTCCGCTTTTGCCCTGCTAACGACTTCTCTGCCTTTTCCTGCAGGAATAGTTCTTATTAATGGTTGATTCTCATCATTAGGATTAGGCAATGCTAACACATCGACTAACTTTTCTCTTGGTAATAATTCCGCAAGTGCCATTCCAAGCATACTCTTGCCAGTTCCTGGCTCTCCTATCAATAGAACATGTCTTCGCTGTTGTGCAGCTTTTTTTATCACATTTACAGCATCTTCCTGGCCTATGACTTGGTCAATCATTAACTTCGATACTGGAATATCTTTAGTAGTATTATATTTAAGATTCTTTAAATCGATTTTTGGCTCTGTAGAAATTTTCTTTGATTTATCATCACTCGTCTTTAAATTATCTTTCTTAACTTTTGTTTTTATTATCTTATCTACTTTGTTCTCAATCTTCTTTTTCATATTCTTACTAGAACTCTTCTTAGTCATAAATCACACCCATATAATTAATAGGACGAGTGATATTCTATTAATAAATCTTTTGGAATATAAGTACACTATCAAGGAAACATAAATAAGCACGATTTTTTAACTTGCTCTATGATTTCAATAATCCTTCAACATTATCTATATTTATTATAGGTTTTGGGCTTCTTATTATATCATCGAAGCCAATCCTGGAACATGCAGTATTTATATATATATCAACAAAATTGAAGTTCTCTAGTTCAGAGAAGTTTAACTCGCTGCATAGCAGCATGAATATTTTCTTGTCAGGCCATTTCTTTAATATTTTCTCTTTTAATGCTTCAGCTCTTTTACTGTTGTTCTGTCCACGTTTTGTTGTTATAATTATTCCAATATTTCTGCTAGCCAAGAACTTCAAGACTTGGCCTCTTATACGCTTCTGAATATCATCATGAAGTTCCTTCTTCAGAATGTTTAATTTGTTGGTCTTAGGATCATAACAAAAGATATCTTTGCGATTATTCACGAGCAATGCCTGGGGATGAAATATTCCATCACCTATATATAGAATTGCATCAAATTCATTTCCATGATTCTTGGTATCAAAGGTTTCAGCATTACATCCAAGTAGCTGACCCTTTTCAGAAATCATCCCATCATAAAGAAAATTCTTGGATTTTACCATCAATATCTTTTTACCTTTTTTCTCGAGCTGTTTTTCTATGTCAGGCAATTGATATACAAACTGCACGCTGCCGAACAGCATCAATCTATCCGGAAGTTTATTTACTATAATATCCGGAACTATTATTTTCTTAGTATATTTAGCTGGTATAAATATTATAGATGCCATATAGATGTGTAGTCGAAGTGCTTTTATAAAGTTTAAGAAACTATACAAAAAAATTCTTTCACACAAAAAATCTTCTAAAGATTTTTGTGCCCAAAAATTCTAATTTTTTGGCTTCGTTCAAGATGTTATCTTTGCACATAACATTTTTAAATACTCTTATTTGTTATATGCTATATATTAAATTATTTGGTGATGTTATGGATTTATGGCATGATTTGTTTTTAAATTATTATCTTTGGATATTTATCGCAGCATGGATATCATCTACGCTTCTTAAGGCAGCGCTGCATTCGTGGAAACATAGTACGAGATTTAACCTGAAATATGGATTTCAGAATGGTGGTATGCCTAGCGGACATACTACTGTTGTTTCTGCATTAACGTTCGGATTGCTATTCAGGACAGGTCTTAGTGATTTATTCTTTGTGTCGGCAATATTTGCATCGATTGTTATTAATGATGCATTCAGAATAAGGAATAACGTAGGATTGCAAGGTGAGAAGCTTAATGAGTTGTTGAGAAAATTTGATGAAAAGACGATTCATGTAGTTTATGGTCATAGCTTTGCTCAAGTATTGGCCGGCATGTTGTTAGGATTCATATGTGCACTTGTATTCAAAATTATACTGTTCTAAGCAGCGAGAATTTTATTTATTGTATAATATATTGTTCTTAACTTTTCTTTACTGCATACTATATTATTGCTATACTACTTTTGTATTATAATTTTACTCTTAGAGTATATTTAATTTATACTCTATAAGATAATAACAGTAGTGCTATTAACACTATTACTATAAGAACTATAAGTATTCTTAAAAACTTTTTGGACTGCATATGATGCTCTTTCAGGTTTCTAAACTCACGATATTGTTCAGCCAATTTCTGCTCGAATAACTTATCATATCTTTCTTCCTGCTGATTTACTTCGAGCAAACCTTTTTTGTAACTGCTTTCCTTTGGAACAACGATTGCCACGTGTTTCATAGAAGTCTTCTTGCCTTTATTTTTATTGACATTATTCTTCCCAGCATTCTTCTTAGCGCCTTTTTTCTTAACCATCATATCCTGATGGACTTCCTATATTAAAAGGTTTATTACTACTATAGAAAAACTACTCTTTTAATACTTTTTAACACCCGTTCATAGCACAATATGTCCTCTTTCATCTTTTTTTGCGATAAAGTTATAAATACGTAATATAGACATTTGATTACATATTTGATTATATTTTTATTATGTTAGCGCGCATGCGGACGCGTATGTGGTACATGACTAAATTTGATAGCACATGACTGAATTAAAAAAGAGTTTGGGATTTTGGAGTGTATTCTTCATAACTATCACTGCAATGATAGGCACGGGAATGTTCTTTGGCACGGCATTAGCTGCAAGCAAAGCAGGCAATGCATCAATATTAGTATGGTTTTTCTTAGGATTAATGACTATATATGTCGGAGCATGTTTCGGTGAGTTGACGTCAATGTTTCCGAGTGCTGGAGGAATATATGAATTCGCAAAACAAGCTTATGGCAAAGGTCTTGGATCTTTTATGATAGGCTGGTCTTCATGGGTTGTAATCAATATAATGAATTCGCTGTTGATAGTCGCGGCGCTGGATTATTTGATACCAAAAAATTATGGTACTATAATAAAAATAGTGATGGCTGCCGCGATAATCATTGTATTAAACATGTTTGCATATATGGGTGTTGAAGGCACAAGTGCAGTATTAGGGTTTTTCGCTTTCATAATCATCGCTGTATTGATTGCTATTATCGGAGTAGGATTTACCCATATTCATTATGCTAACTATTTACCGTTCTTCTCAATGCCTGCTACTGGACTGTTTGTAGCATTATTTTTTATAATCGAAACATTTTTTGGGTGGGAAAATGCTACATTCATGGCTGAAGAGACTAAAGATGCAGAAAAAGTTATTCCAAGAGCATTGATGATTGGCTCAATATTCGTGGCAACACTTGGACTATTGTTGGCATTCATGATGCTTGGAGTTATACCATGGCATATACTCGCAAATTCATCCACGCCAGTATCAGACTTGACAGCCATACTATTCAATTCATCAGTAGCTATAGTTGTCAATATCGGTATTGCATTAGCGCTGATTGGTTCAGCAGCAGGAGGCTTAGTTGGTGGCCCGAGATTATTGCTTGGATTGGCAAGAGATAAATTATTCTTAGAGCAGCTTGCAGATGTCCATCCAAAATATCAGACGCCATATAAAGCAATAATATTCCAGACCATTGTATCAATAATAGTGGTAATATTTGGATTCGGAAAATACGAGTACTTATTAGAATTATTAGTTCCGATAGCATTATTGATGTATATTTCAGTCATACTTACTATTCCGATATTGCGTTTCAAGAAGCCGAACCATCCAAGACCATTCAAGGTTTGGTTTGGAAAGATTGGGCCAATAATTGTATCAGTTATATATATTGCGACTGTAATAGCTTGGCTGGTGACTGTGCCGAATGCGCAGAGCAAATTCAGCCTCGGATTGAGTTTTATATTTTTTGGAATACCAATATTCCTGCTGCTGATATCTTATTATGACCCTGAGTCGATAAAGCAGATTAATGATTATTTTGCACGCTTTTCAGTATTCTTCGAGAATATGAGTTTTCCGAATGAGTTCAGAAAAGAATTACTGAATTATTTTAAAGACGACCTTTATGAAAAGACCGTATTGGATTATGGCGCCGGCGTCGGCACATTAACATTGCATCTTGCAGAAGCGGTTGGACCAAAAGGCAAGGTATATGCGACAGATTTGAGTAATAAAAATGTTGAGATATTATTGAAGCGTATTTTGAAGAAAGGCTACAAGAATATCGAAGTTATACACGACGAGCATCAGGTTAATAGAGTGCATCCTAATGTTAGAAACGTTGACGCAGTATTTAGTGTTGGAATGCTCGGATATATTCAGAATGTTAGTAAAGTGTTAAAAGAACTGTATAAGATACTTCCGCGTAATGGAAAGATTTGTATGGTAGAGTATGTCGACTATTTCTGGATTATTCCAAATGTTAAATGGCTAAGCAGTACGGATCAGATTGAGAAAGTATTCAAAGAGGCCGGATTCAGTGTACACGTAAAGAAGAAAAGAAGATGGTTCTGGACATATGTTATAATCTACGGAATAAAAGCTTCTGATGATAGTACGGTGCCGTATATATAAACTATTTGTACTTATAACTATTGTAATTTATTTTGTTACTTTTTAGTGGAGAACATAGTAAACTATTTAAATAAACCTATCTTTTCAAAAATTTCATAAATTATAACACGTCAAGTGATAAAGTGATATATAAGTGATATAATGACTAACATAACTCCATATAATTCGCATGATAAGGTAACTTCTAGTAATCCCTCTACACTCGTGGATTTGTCAATGAACAATATATGTTATGATCCATCAATTATCAATCAGTATGGTATTGAGCAAGTAACTGATTCTGCTGTTGTACTTAATATTGTTAATAACTCAATAAGTAATTCTGTCAGTGCTGTATTATCAAATTGTGATAGATTATATACTAAACCTACATTTGTTACCAAAGCTAATTTAGAAAAATTAAGCGAAAGTTGTATTGATAAACATATTATTAATGATAAATTATCATCTCTTAGTAGTTCAGTTCTTGTTAAATTATATGATTCATTTGATTTATTTTCTTTTAAAGATTTGACTGCAATTTTAACAAGTCCTTTATTTATGGGTGGCTCATACATGAAACCTGGATGTGTATCATTTATTGAAAATGGTGTTGTAGAACATTATTTAGTTAAAGATCCCTTTGTATTTATGAACGACAAAATATTAGATCCTATGAATGCATCAGATCAGAATACAATATGTGATAAAATTAGTCTTATAAGTGCTCAACATGTTCTTAAAAATAAATATTTTATTTTTGATGAGTCATTAAGCAAAAAGCTAAGTAAAGGTGTTAGTGAAGGGACAGCTATTAAATTATCAAAAAGCGTTATTCCTATTGTTAAAGGTGTTAGTCACGACCCCATTTTTAATTTTATATTTAATCATAATAACTCTGCTGGTGTGAGTATTGATTCGGAGGAGCTATTGTACAGTAAATCTGTTTCTAATATTGTTCTGATGTTAGAAAGTGCTTCATATCTTACAAATAGAAAAAACATTGTATGTGCTGCTTCTCAACTTAGAAATAATACTATTGACATTAATTCTACGAAGAATTTTGGAATACTTAATTTATTATATTTCTCCGGGTTTGATATGGTTGCATCGGGCGCTTCTGTTAAAATATTAGCTAATACTTGGATTGATGATAGTTCTTATAATAATAAAGTACGTGCAGTATTAACACGTATATCTCTTATGCATGTGTTAGACCAGGCGCTTGCAAATCCTTATAATTATATTCGAACAAAGCTAGATGGGCGTTTGTCTTCTCTACCTCTTAATTCTGAAATACTGAATAGTTCGCCTAAGAAAGGCGATGTATATGGCTGCTTATCTTATGATTTTGATATTTGTAATAAAATAATAGGTTTGCATAATATTTATGGAAAATTTGGGAAACAATTATATAACGGTGCAACACACAAATTAAGTCTAGATGAATTAATTAGTGAAAAAACCGGCGTAGATGCTAACAAAGTATTGCACGAGGTTATACAGTTTAAGAAATTAACTCCTAATGATACTAGACTCGACAAGTTGTGCTATAATTCTGAACTTGCACCTGATGAAATGAAACATGAAATGATTGATTTATATGCTAATAGTGCTAAGAACCTTGAACAGATATCTGATGATTTAGGACGTAAGTATGGTATGAGTGTGTCAAAATCTACAATTAGCAATTATGCAAGGAAACATTACGATAGTCTTGAATCAAAGCACTTTAAAAATCGTAGAGAAGTCAGGGAACAGTATAATCCTTTGAGTGCATCTCCGAATGTCATTGGTGTCGATATTCCCGAAACTCCACAACTTGTTTGCGTGAAATCATAATCAACACAATTTTAATTATAGTTCTTCCAACACTTCTTTGATTGTATCTCTGCGTTCTACTAATTCATTGAAGAACCATGGCGACTTATTATTAAATTCTCCGATGATATATATCTTTGGTTTGCCAGTTTTTTTAGCATGCATCAGTGCTGCTCCAAACTCCATAGGCAGTGTTGTTCCGGAATTATCCGCGATATATATGAACACATCACAATTTATTATCCCTGAAAGTTCGTTGTTGGAATAAATTTTCGCAGTATTCTCATTATGTTCATATGGCTTTATTGGCTTATGTGTGGTCCAATCATATGATATAGAATGTCCTTTCTCTAATATTTTCTTGTACAGATAATTTATGATTTTTTTCCTTTCAAACTTTGCAGCCACATATATGCTTAATGGTACGCTCGAAGCCTGAACTGATTTGACTTTAGGAGTCCTCGGCATGATATTTTTCTTTAGATTTTTCAGGTCCCCGAAATATTCTGTTGCGCAATCCTTGCAATACCAATCGCTGGAACCTTTTATGGAATATTTGGCGATATTTCCGCACATAGTGCATTTCTTCTCTAATATCTTTTCATGTTTTAATTTTGTAAATTCTTTCTTTACTTCACGTTTCAGAGAGAGCTTTTTATCAAGTCTTTCCTGCTCCTGTAATCTTTTTAATGATTCTCTAAGGCCCATATTAATCACTACAACGATAATATAATTAATATAATGATTACATATTTAAAAATTTTGATTTATATTGTGCCTAATAAAATATTATTGTATTCTATAAATCAAAAGCTATATAAAGACTATATTATTCTTTGATGTATGGCATTTAAAGAACCTGCAGAAGCAGAAGGCATAGAGGGTCAAGAAGAATTCTTTAGAGTCAGGACGCCTA
>Ga0182027_10015041_pt1 | contig 10675 bp, 10 predicted proteins | sample 712E1DmetaG_FD_121300 | JGI IMG/M metagenome (GOLD analysis project Ga0182027, IMG submission 121300) | Permafrost microbial communities from Stordalen Mire, Sweden - 712E1D metaG (Illumina Assembly) | ecosystem: Environmental > Terrestrial > Soil > Wetlands > Permafrost | place: Sweden...
GTCCTTTTTTATAGGTTTCTTCCCATTGGGTTAGCAGGTTTTCAAGGTTGGTTTGTTCCATAACGACCTTTCTAATGGTATTATACCTAAAGTATAATACCATTAGAAAGGTACGTCAAGGTTGACAGGATAGCTTTAATGGATTTGTACCCATCAAAACTCTATTGCCCATGCACAAAGTGGGCAACCCAATGCTTGACTTTAGAATAATTGTTCTATATAATAGCTGGGAATAATCTATTTATAACTGAAGGGAATGCCCGATCTCCAGTTCGAACCCCCTGTTTTGCCATTCCCTTTTACCCGTCGCGAAGCAACCTGTAAGGGTAATTTACGGGAAAGGAGTACTATTTGAACCTTTTTTAAATTAACTGATACATCTTGAGACTCTGAGAAGTAACCCCTGTAAGGGCATTCGTTCCTCTTCGTTACTTAGGAACGAATGAGGAGGGATTTTTCTTCCTTTTGTGCTTTCGGCGGCTTACTGGGACAAGCCTGCCAGGTGAATCAATGGTATAATCAACTTACCCATCCACGATTGACGGGTTCCAGGCGCCAGTCCCCTGTTAGGCTGGCGTTTATTTATATCCACCACCCATTATTAGGAGGCAGTCATGGTCTTCCGTATAGGCGATCCGGTTATGCACTGGACTTATGGATTCGGTCAGGTGATTCAGCTGGAAGAACGCGCTGTTTCCGGCCAGAAGACCCTCTATTACGCTGTCCAGGTGCGCGATATGACTGTTTGGGTCCCCGCCGATGAGAAGCTGGAAAGCCGCCTCCGCCCTCCGACCAATAGTACCAGGTTCAAGCGCATGCTCGCCATTCTTTCCGGTCCCGGCGAACCCCTTCCTGAAGACCGACAGGAGCGCAAGCTCCGTATCATTGAGCTCCTCAAGGACGGCCGTGCCGAATCGCTCTGCCGGGTTATCCGCGACCTTTCTGCTTACCGGCAAAAGAAGTCCCTCAATGACAACGATCAGGCGGTCCTTAGACGAGTACAGACATCCTTGCTGGGGGAGTGGGGCTTTGCCCTTTCCCTTTCTCCGGCGCAGGCTGAGCTGGAATTGCAGCGCTTGCTCACCAAGGCTGCGGCTTAGGCAAATATTCGTCCATAAGGAAAATCCTTCTTCATGAAAATGCTAGGGTATTGCTCCCCGTAACGGCCTCTTGTGCCGTTAGTTATTGAGTGAATGGGGTAAGTTGTAACGGAAAACATACAGATATCCCTATCACATCATATCCGGACTTTGCAAGTCGTGGATTATCGATTCCCCATTACTTGATTTACCGATCTCACTCTCTTATTTGCTTCTAGTATAATAATCTCATGGATTTAAAAACTCAACTGAACGATGCAATGAAAGAAGCCATGAGGGCCCATGACGAGATCCGCAAGCGCACCGTCCGCATGGCGCTGGCCGCGATCAAGCAGGTGGAAATCGATAAACGGACCACACTAGACGACGCGGCTGTTATTCCCTTGTTGCAAAAAGAGATCAAGAATCGGCGAGAAGCCATTGAGGAAGCCAAGAAGGCGAATCGCACCGATTTGATTGCAGACAACGAGTCCGAGATCAAGGAGCTGGAGGTTTTCCTGCCTAAGGCCATGAGCGTAGACGAATTACGCCTCCTGGTGCAAAATTCCATTTCTGAGACCGGTGCAGCAACGCAGACCGATATGGGTAAAGTGATGAAAGTTCTCATGCCCAAAGTAGCGGGTCGAGCCGCCGGTGATCAGGTTAGTGCAATGGTCAAAGAACTGCTTGACAGATAGGTCGATTCCAGAAGCTCCACGTTTATCCTGTATACCATGAACGGACTTGCCAAAGCATATTTAGAAATTGATCGTGGCGCATCTCCAGGCGTTTTTCCGCATGTTCGGAATCATCCACAATATTCCAGCGATAATCTTGATTCACATAGAGCAAGCCAAACAATAAACTACCCGCTGTGAAGTTTATTCATTGCTTTTCCATTGTGCCCTTTGTGAATAAAATATTAATCTCCGGGTTCCTGAAGTAAGTCATGGTAAAACAGCCAGCCGCTTCTTTTAGTTTGCGTACCCTGCGGGCATTTCTTTTAGTCGCGGTCAGCGTGGTAACGTATGCTGCGCTTGCTCTGCCATTAAGCCTGCGGCCGTCTGCGCTGCCACTTCAAGTGGGGGATGTTTCGCCGCGTATCATGCAAGCCCCGCGTAATTTCCAATATGTCAGCCAGGTGCGGACACAGGATGCGCAGGATACAGCCGAAAAAGCGGTCCTGCCCGTCTACACTTCTCCCGATCCTGCTATTGCGCGCAAACAAATTGACCAGCTTAATTCAGTCCTGCAAACCATATCCTTGATCCGGTTGGATATCACCACCACCAACGATCAGAAGGAATCCGTCCTTGCTTCATTGAACGGCCTCGCCCTCAATGCCGATGCCGGTCAACAAATTCTCGCAATGTCTGATACCCGCTGGAGTAATGTACAGCAGGAATCGGTGCGTGTGCTTGAACAGGTAATGCGCAGCCCGGTGCGCGCCGATAACTTGGATTTTGTAAAAAAGGACATTTCCTCGCTTGTAAGTTTGACGTTGAATGAGCAGGATGCTGCTCTCGTCACACAACTGGTCGAAGGCTTTGTGATACCCAATAGTCAGTATAGCCAGGATTTAACAACAGCCGCCCAACAAGCCGCACGCGATGCGGTACAACCTGTTGTGCAGTCGTATAAGACGGGTGAGACCATTGTTGCCAACGGCGATATCATCACGCCCCCTGAGATGGAAGCCTTGCATGAATTTGGGTTGATCCAGGTTGAGCAGCCAGTCGAGACCTATCTTGGGGTGGCTGCGTTGACAGGCTTACTGGCTGTCTTCGTGGGTCTCTATTTCCACCGCCGACCAAAGATAGAATTTTTATCAGACTCTCGCAGTTTGATCGTGTTTGCTTTTATCTTTCTGATTTTTCTGGTGACGGCTCGTCTCGTGGTTCCCAATCGCACGATTATCCCTTATGCCTACCCGCTGCCCGCCATTGGACTTCTGGTCACCTCCCTATTCGGCATGGAGACCGGGGTCGTTACCTCGTTGGTAATTTGTGTTCTGGCGCCCTATGGCTTGACGAACACTCTCGACCTGATGCCTTATTATTTATTGGCTACTCTGTGTGGCGCAGTTACAGTTGGTTCGGCGCGTCGTTTCTGGGCTTTCTTTCGCGCAGGCATGGCCATAGCCGGTGCAGGTATGGCCATGATGCTTGCCTATCGTTTGTCCACTGGTTTCCTTGATCTGATCGGTATGGCTACGTTGGCCGGCGCGGCGCTGTTCAGTGGACTTGCTTCTGCCAGCCTGGCTCTTCTACTACAATACATGCTTGCGCAATTCCTAAGTTTGCCCACAGCCCTGCAGTTGCTCGAGATCTCGCGCCCGGATTTTCCTCTCTTGCAAATGTTCCTGCGCACTGCACCCGGCACCTATCAACATAGTTTGCAGGTAGCCAATCTTGCTGAGCGGGCAGCTGAAAAGATCGGCGCTGACCCGCTGTTGACGCGCGTCGGCGCTACCTTCCACGATATTGGCAAGGCTGCAGCTGATCCTTCATTCTTCATCGAGAATCAGGCGCCAGGGAGTATAAATACGCATTCTGATATCACGCCTGAAAACGCTGCGGCTGCCATAATCCGCCATGTGCATGATGGGGTAAACCTGGCGCACAAGTATCGCCTGCCTCGCCGTATTGACGACTTTATTCTCGAACACCATGGGTCCATGCTCACGCGCTATCAATATAACCAGGCACTTGAAAGGGTGGGCGGCGATGCCACTAAAGTGGACTTTGAAAAATTCCGTTACCCCGGTCCACGTCCGGGCTCACGCGAGACCGGACTGCTCATGTTGGCAGACGGTGTGGAAGCGCGGGCACGCGCTGAAAACCCGGAAGGAGATGACGCCTTGCGCGCTATCATCCGTTCGGTGATCGAGCGTTGCCAGAAAGAAGGCCAGCTCGATAATACCCAGCTTACTTTGCGGGATCTCAATCTGGCTACCGAGTCGTTTGTAACGACACTGCGCGGCACCTACCATCCGCGCATTCAATACCCTGCTGCCGAGGTACCCGCTTCGACACCCGCTCCAACCAGCCCTGTCAAAGACAAATCGGAAATATGATCCACATCAAATCTTCTTTCCACCCGCAGCCGGTTAAAGTTGATTTGATCGAACACGCGGCCCTGGCCGTGCTTATGCATCAATCTGCGGATGGCGACTTGTCTATTGTCCTGACCAACAACACCCAGCTCCATCAGCTTAATCACGACTATCTTGGGGTCGATGCGCCCACCGACGTCCTGTCTTTTCCCGCCACCGAAACCGATCCTGAAACGGGCTCGCCATATTTGGGTGACGTGCTCATTTCCGTCCCTTACGCCAAGGGGCAGGCGCAAAGCGCGGGTCATCCGCTTGAAGCCGAGCTGCAGCTGCTGGTTGTACACGGCGTTTTGCATTTGCTTGGATACGACCATGCCAGACCTGAAGAAAAAGTACGCATGTGGTCAGCCCAGGACCAAGTTCTGGAAGGGTTAGGCCTGGCCGGCCTTGAAATCTTGGAATCCTGACGTCTGATCCTCGCATGTTGAACTTCATCCAGTCCCGCCTTCGCTCATTTGGAAATGCCTTCCGCGGTTTTTGGTACGTCCTGCGCACCCAGCGGAATGCCTGGATCCATGCCGTAATTGCAACCATCGTATTCATCCTTTCGTTTTGGTTGCAATTGGATGCCCGCGAATGGGCCATCATCATTCTAACGACTGCCATGGTTTTCACCGCCGAGTTTCTTAACACTGCGATTGAAGCGGTAGTGGATCTTGCCAGTCCCCAGAAACATCCGCTTGCCAAGGTGGGCAAAGATGTAGGTGCCGCAGCCGTGTTGATTGCTGCCCTGGCCGCTGTACTGGTCGGCCTGCTAATTCTTGGTCCACCGTTTTGGGCGCGCCTCACCCCACTATTTACTGCTCACTAGACGCTGATTCCCAGATAATGGAGGCTCTACATGACTTTATCGTTTCGCTTTGGCACGGTGGGTTCCCCGACCGGCACACCCAAGAAACCAGGCGGTTCGATCGGTGCCATCCAATTTAGCAAATCCATTGGACTGACAGCCTTTGAATTAGGCTGGGTGCAGTCGGTACGCGTCTCGGAGGAAACCTGCGCCCTGATAAAACAAACCGCAAGTGAACAGGGAGTGGGGATCAGTGTGCATGCACCATATTTCATAAATCTGAATGCCAATGATGACGAATGGCCAAAATCACGGAAACGTCTCATGGACGCTGCACATTATGGCAACCTGGCGGGTGCTACGGATATTATTTTTCACCCTGGTTCATACTTCGAACGTCCTCCCGAAGAAGTGCTGAAAGTAGCCATACCACGTTTGAAGGGCTGTGTGACTGAATTACGGCGGGTTGGTAATCCAGTGACCATTCGTCCCGAGACAATGGGCAAATCCGCCATGCTGGGTTCGGCAGCAGATACACTTGAAATGGCAAAGTCCATTCAGGGGGTTGAGCCTTGCCTCGACTTTGCCCATCTGCACGCCCGTCCGGGTGATGGATCGATGAATACTTACGAAGAATGGAGCGCGTTATTGCTCGCTTATCAAAAATCCGTCGGCAAAACTGCGCTCAAGCGGTTGCATATCCATTTATCTGGAATTGAATATGGTCCAAAAGGCGAAAAGAATCACTTAAAACTGGTTGAGGCCGACTTGGATTTAAAAGCCCTCTTTCGCGCCCTGAAAGAATTTGGCTGCGCAGGGCGGATCCTGTGTGAAAGTCCAATTATGGAGGAGGACGCGCTGAATATGAAAAAAGCCTGGATGAAAGTGAGCGGGGAATCGTAGTATTTTCAGATCGCCCATACCACTATACCACTTAGAATAACGGGATCTTGGGGGTGACATTTTCTTGCCTTAAGGGTGATAATGATCACTTGTTCTCATCCATTATAAAGTCATAAGATACTCATATATAGCTATCTTTATTAGTTTTTAGTAGATTTTTGCTTAAAATAGATGTAGAATACGCCTGAATTTAATAATAGTTATAGCGGTCCATACCACAAACCACTTTATTGTTTTATTGGTTTAAAACCATCGGAACAGGAAAGTGGTTATGAGTGAAGAATTAAACAAACCTCTCTATAGCCGCATCCAAGAATATATTGCCGAACTGATCCTTTCGGGTAAATTGGCTCCGGATACCAAGATCCAATCTGAGCGGGATTTCAGCGAGGATCTCGGGGTCAGCCGTATGACCGTTCGCAAAGCAATCACAGAACTGGTCAACGAAGGATTGCTGGAGCGCAAACATGGTTCAGGGACTTATGTAGCGAAGCCCAAGATAACCTACGAATCCTATGAATTGGCGAATTATGTTCAGGCCATGCAAGCCAGGAATATTGCCGCTGCCAGCCAGTTGCTTGAGTTTGACGAGGTTGTGGCCAGCCGGCGTTTAGCCGAATTACTGAATATTGAGATTGGAAATCAGATCTACCGCGTGGCGATCCTGCGTTTTGCAAATCGCGTTCCAGTAATACTGGAACGCGTTTTTATTCCCTGTACACTCTGTCCAAACTTGGAGGATTGGGACCTCGAGAAGAGCTCTATAAATGACCTTCTGACCGATGTCTATCACATTAACCCGGGGCGTATTTCGCAGACCGTTGAAGCGGTCATTGCCATTGATAATGTTGCACAGCAGCTTCGGGTGAGTGAGGGTTTCCCTCTATTGATGCTTTCTCGGGTTATTTATGGAAAAGAATCTGAAAAACCGGTCGTCTATTCGCAAGACTTTTTGCGGAGTGATTATGCGCGCATACATACCGATGCGCAACTTGAAGAATTTAATACTGCTGATGAGAACAGAACGGGAAAGGAGGGTCGCAAGGAAATATCCCTATCACAACCAGAAAGTATGTAAGTTAACATGCTTGTAAGCAAAATTCGAAAGGAGTAATTAGCAATGGCTGAAATGGCTATACCTGCTGCTGCAAAAGGTAAGAAACTATACGCTCGCAAAAGCTCCGGCCTGGTCCGGACGATTGGGATCTTTGGCGCCATGGTCTTCGGCATTCACTGCATCAGTCTCTCTTCCTCGGGTCTGATCACGTTCTCCTGGGTGGCTGGCGTCTGGCCTGGGAGCAGCATCATCGGTGTGTTGACAGTCGCCATGATTTTCTGTTTGTTCCACGCTTATACTTATGCCGTTATCGGCGCGACGATGCCTCGTTCGGCTGCTGACTATACTCTAGCCAGCCGTACCTTGAGCGCGCCCCTGGCTTTTGCCGCCTCCTGGACTCTGGTTATATTCAGTGCCATGGTGGCGGGTTCCTTGATTGCCTGGATACCGAAGACTGCTCTACCGGTGCTTTTCCACACGATGGGCATTGTCATGGCGAATCAAGGCTTCATGGACTTTGCAAACTGGTCATCGACCGCGGTCGGGATCGTCATAATTGGTACGATCTGTACCGTCATCACTTTCATTCTCATGATCCAACCGACACGCACCATCTTGCGCATTCTGGAAGTCGGGTTCTTCCTGGGAATTCTGGCCTGGGTCGTGCTGTACTTCCAACTCGGCACGGCTGCCAAGGACGCATTTCCCGCCGCGTGGGATAAATTCATGGGAGCAGGGAGTTACGCGGCTCGCATTGATCTGGCCAAAGCCAATGGCATGGTGGTCAATCCTAATGTCGGCGTCATGACCCTGGCCGGCTTGATCATGGGTTTCTGGATCTTCTATGGCTATTACATCCCGACCTTTTTCGCCGGTGAAGTGAAACAGGCCGAAAAGACCTTGTTGGTTGGCTCTTGGGCTTCTCTGATCGTCACCTGGGCGATCTTTGTGGTAGCCGCTATCGTCCTACAGCGCCTTGTCCCGCTGGAATGGATCGCTGCCGAATCATATCTGAGCAATGCCGGCGTCGCGAGTGCAAACCCAATGCCGTGGATTACATTCTACGCAGCCATCCTCAGGCCGAACATCATTTTGTTGTGGATTGTGGCGATCGCTTGGGTTTTTACCTTGATCAATTTGGCGCAGACCTACTTCTTCTACTGCAGCCGTATCATCTTTGCCTGGTCATTTGACCGGCTGGTCCCTGAGAAGGTATGCTACATCCACCCGACCCTCAATAGCCCGATCATTGCCATCCTCATTATTACCCTGATCGCGGAAATTGGAGTGCTGGATGCCTCAGGTTGGCTGTGGGCAGGCAGTGTGATGGGTGCGCAGCTGAACTTCGTGTTCTTCGCTGCCTGGACAATGTTGGTACCGGTGCTGGCGATAACATTGTTCCCATTCATCAAACCGGATCTATTTGAGAATGCGAGTGCCTTTGTGAAGCGCAAAGTTGGCAATGTGCCGGTAATCACCATCGTGGGCACTATCACGCTTTGCTTCTTGGTGTGGCTGATCGTGGCCTCATTCATCTATCCGGCTGTAGGTGGAATGATCGGTGTTGGAACCCTCGGTACGCTGGTCGGCTTTATCATCAGTGGTCTGATCGTGTTCTACGGTGCACGTGCTTATCGCTTGAATAAAGAAGGCATCGACATCAACTGGACCTTCCAATCTCTTCCGCCCGTCTAAAACATTAATATAAAGAAAGCTCTCTTATTTGCTGAGAGTCTCGGTGGTTCGGCAGATATCACCTGCCGAACCACTGGAAACCTTTATTTTTTTGGAGTATCCAATGACGATGACTCGTATTCTATACGGTTCTGATTTTCATGGATCTGAAGCGGTCTTTCGTAAGTTCCTGTCTTCAGGTTTTCAATACAAAGTGAATGCCCTCATGGTGGGAGGCGATGTTACCGGCAAAGCCATGGTGCCTGTTATCCATCAGGGAGCCGGCCGCTACCAGGCTACTCTATTCGGTGACGAAAAAACATCCACAACGCCTGATGAGCTCGAAAAATTAAAAAAGTCTATTAGCAACGTCGGTTTCTATCCGATTGTTCTCGAACAGGATGAAGCACAGGAGCTTGAAAACGATACGGCGAAAATGGGAGCCCGCTTCGAATTGGAAATGTGCAATCGTGTGCGTGAATGGATGAAGCTGGCGGAGGAAAAACTGGTCCCTCAGCATATAACACTCTACTTCATGGCCGGAAATGACGACCTCTATTCGATTGATAAAGTCATTGACGAATTCAAGCACGTTCGTAATCCAGATATGAAACACTTTGAGATGGAAGATGGCTATGAGGTGGTCGGCTTATCAAATGCCAACATGACGCCCTGGCTGTGCGCTCGCGACATTGAAGAGGATGAATTAACAAGGAAACTGGATGTCCTGGCAAGTCTGATCCAAAAGCCGGAGCGGGCCATTGCAATTTTGCACGTTCCGCCGTTCGGTTCTGCCTTGGATAACTGCCCCGACCTTGATAAGAATCTAAAGATTATCACCGAGGGCGGACAGGTCGTGATGAAATCGGCTGGCTCGCCGGCGGTGAGAGCCTTCATTGAGAAGGTGCAGCCGATGTTGAGCTTGCACGGACACATTCACGAGTCTCCGGGTCATGTTCATAATGGCCGTACGCTGATGATCAATGCCGGCAGTGAATATGCCGAAGGCATTATGAAGGCTGCCATTATTAATCTAGAGAATGGAAAAGTGAAAGGCCATCTGTTAATTTCTGCCTGATGGAGCAACGTATGGCTAAATATGGCGAAATCCTGGAAGATTTTTACACAGAGCGTTCACGCATCCTGAACGCCCTGGCGCAGGACGATAACAAACACATCATCATGCGCCTCATTGGTGCCCTTGCCTTTCGGACTCACTGCCAGACGTATGGTTACATTCAAGACAAGCTTGGCCGCAAGTTCACAGATTTCGATTTTGTTGCTTATCCACGCTTTGTCAGGGACATCCGTCGCGTCCTGACCGAATTGGGTTACGTAGAGGACAAACAGGTTACCCAATTATTCGGTGACCGGCGCATGCTATTCCGTGACCCGGCCTTTGATCGACATATTGACGTTTTTCTTAATGTGCTGGATTTCTGTCACCCCATCAACTTTGTCGGCCGGCTGGAAGCGGAGGAATTAACAGTCCCGTTAGCCGAACTTTTACTTGAGAAAATGCAGATCGTCCAGATCAATGAGAAGGATTTGATCGACACCGTTATGTTATTGCGTGAACACACTCTTGGTAAGACGGACAAAGAAACGATCAATGTGGTTGTCATCGACCGCATTCTGGGAAATGATTGGGGCTTCTGGCGGACATTTACCGGCAATTTGAAGCTGCTGGATGAAAAGCTTGTGCATTACGAAGGGCTGTCAAAGGTGGACCGGCAGGTGGTACATGACCGTATTAAGGAACTGCTTGACAGTGTCGAGGCCGAGCCGAAGACCCTGCGTTGGAAAGTGCGTGCCAAGATCGGCGAACGCGTCAAATGGTACAAGGACGTAGAAGAATTGGAACGATAGGTCAGGCAAATATCATCATTTTGGAGAAAGAGACTATCTATGAAATCCGCTGAAGACTTCATCGTACCCTGGGTTAAAAACAGTGAACCCTATAGCGATAAGCATATGGACATTGCCTGGGAGAATCCGCAGATTATCCGCCTGATGTCCAATGAAAACCTGCTATCCCCTTCAGAAAACGTTTTGGA
>Ga0182027_10015043_pt1 | contig 10674 bp, 9 predicted proteins | sample 712E1DmetaG_FD_121300 | JGI IMG/M metagenome (GOLD analysis project Ga0182027, IMG submission 121300) | Permafrost microbial communities from Stordalen Mire, Sweden - 712E1D metaG (Illumina Assembly) | ecosystem: Environmental > Terrestrial > Soil > Wetlands > Permafrost | place: Sweden...
CGGCCAAGAGGGTTGTTGCGACGGCATGCCTCAAGTCATGGAACCTGACCTGGGGGCAATCAGCCTTCTCCGTGAGCCGGGCGAACTTCGTCGTGATCACGTCGGGGTTAGCAGGCACGGCCCCTGAAGGGTCCCATGTCAGCACGAAACCGTCGTCATCGATTTCCACCTCGGCCGCTGCCGCCCATTCAACGGCACTGGCGCGGTGCTCGTCGATGACCGCAAGGGTGACGTCGTCGATCGAGAGCCGCCGGGTCGCATGGGTCTTGGTCGGCCCCATGATCCTCTCGCCGCCCTGTGCCCGTTTGGCGGCCCGGCGCACGTTCAAGACCATCCGCGCCCGGTCCACATCGCCCCACCTGAGACCGCAAAGCTCGCCTCGGCGGCAGCCCGTGAGAGCGGCGAGCATGATGGCCGCCGACAGTACCGGGTCGCGGTCCTTCGTGAGGCGTACCAGGAGCGCGATCTGGTCGAGGGTCGGTAGCGTCGGGTCACGTTGCTCGACCGTGGGTAGGGTGGCCAACGGCGCCACCGATCGCTGGACGAGACCCCACTTGTAGGCCTGGGTGAGCGCCGAGCTGATGATCATGTGATGGGCGCGCACAGTGGACGCGGCCAAGCCGTCCTTGCGCCATTTCCGGTAGGCGCGGTCGAGGTGGAGAGCCGTCAGCTTGCGCAGCTGCACGTGGCCGATGTCGGGGATGATGCGGCCGTTCACGCGGCTCGCATGGTTGCGGTAGGTCTCGGGGGAGAGGTTGTCCTTGACCTGTGGCAGGTACTGCTCGGTCAGGTAGCGGCCGAACGTAATGGCAGCGGAGACCGCCAGAGTCTTCGCCTCCGCCTCGGCAACGAACTTCGCCAGCTCGGTCTGAGCCTCGCGGCGTGTGCCTTTGACCGTCTTGCTCCGCTGGACAGGCCTCCCCTCGAGCGTGTAGCCGGTCAGCACGCGGAGCCGCCAAACCCCGGCACCCCGCTCGGACATAGTGCCTCTCATGCCCGAGCAGGGTAGCAGGTTCTAGACCATTTTTAGACCAAACAGCCTTTGGGAAGCCATCTGAGCAGTTCAGAGCCTATATGTCGTAGTAGAGGTGAAACTCCCAGGGGTGCGGGCGAAGTCGGACCGGATCGATCTCGTGGGCTCGCTTGTACTCGACCCAGGTCTCGATGAGGTCGTCGGTGAAGACCCCGCCGGCCTGAAGGAACTCGTGGTCGGCTTCCAGGGCGGCCAGAGACTCCTGCAATGATCCCGGGACCTGTGGGACGAGAGCCAGTTCCTCGGGAGGTAGGTCGTAAAGGTCCTTGTCCACCGGGTCGGGCGGCTCAGTCTTGTTGAGGACGCCGTCGAGACCGGCCATCAAGATGGCAGAGAAGGCCAGGTACGGGTTGGCCGCGGGGTCCGGGCACCGGAACTCCACCCTCTTGGCCTTGGGGCTCTTGGAGTACAGGGGGATGCGGCAGGCGGCCGAGCGGTTGCGCTGCGAGTAGACCAGGTTGACTGGCGCCTCATAGCCCGGGACCAGGCGCTTGTAGCTGTTGGTCGTAGGGGCTGCGAACGCCAGGATGGCCGGGGCGTGCTTGAGCAGGCCGCCGATGTACCAACGAGCCATATCCGAAAGCCCGGCATAACCGACCTCGGAATAGAAAAGTGGCTCGCCCCCGCTCCACAGCGAGCTGTGGACGTGCATGCCGGACCCGTTGTCACCGAACAAAGGCTTGGGCATGAAGGTGGCCGTATAGCCGTTGGCCCGGGCGACACTTTTCACGCAGTACTTATAGAGCATGAGCTTGTCTGCCATCGTCAGGAGAGTGTCGAACTTCATGTCGATCTCTGCCTGCCCAGCTGTGCCTACCTCGTGGTGCTGGACCTCGATCTCGATGCCCATTTTCTCCATCGTCAGGATCATTTCCGAGCGCAGGTCCTGGAAATGGTCCATGGGCGGGATGGGGAAATACCCCTCCTTGTAGCGGGGCTTGAAACCCAGGTTCGGGCCCTCGTCGCGGCCGGAGTTCCAAACGCCTTCGATCGAATCGATGTGGTAGTAACCCTCGTGCGAGTTTTGGTCGAAGCGGATGTCGTCGAAAATAAAGAACTCAGCTTCGGGCCCAAAATAGGCAGTGTCGGCCAGGCCCGTCGAGATCAGGTAGTCCTCAGCCTTTTTGGCTACGTAGCGCGGGTCGCGAGAATAGGACTCGCCCGTGACCGGGTCGCGGACGAAGCAGTTGAGGTTGAGGGTCTTGTGCTGGCGGAAGTGGTCGATGACGGCCGTGTCCGGGTCCGGCATCAAGAGCATGTCCGACTCCTGGATCTCCTGGAACCCTCGGATCGACGAACCGTCGAACCCGAGCCCGTCCTCGAAGACACCGTCGTCCAGTACATGAGCCGGTACGGAAAAGTGTTGCATAAGCCCAGGCAAGTCGCAGAAACGGAAGTCGATGATCTCGACACCCTCCTGCTTGACCAGCGACAGGACCTCCTCGGGCGTACGCCTCGTGAAGGCCAAGGTAGGTTTCCCCTTTCTTTTGACGTCTTGGTGGCAACGCAGGTTGAGACCACCGCGGCAGCCCACGGTTGCAGGCCCATGTAGCCAGTACGTTGCTCCTGTGTGAACTCTGTGTGAACGTCGCAGGCGGCCCGCCGGTGGGACCGGCAGGCATCCCGCTTCCGATCTATCGTGTCATAGGGAAGGGCCCCGGCGCACGAGCGGTGCCCAGGCCAAGGAGGGATTGTGGATTCCCAAAAGGACTACGTACTGAGGACAGTGGAGGAACGCGGCATCCGCTTCGTGCAACTGTGGTTCACCGACGTGCTCGGGATACCCAAGGCGTTCAACATAACCCCGGCCGAACTGGAGAACGCCCTGGAAGAAGGGATGACCTTCGACGGCTCGGCCATCGACGGGTTCTCGAGGGTCCAGGAGAGCGATGTCCTGGCCGTACCGGACCCCAAGACGTTCCAGCTACTGCCTTACCTCTCGGGCGAGGCACCGGTGGCCCGGGTCGTATGCGACATTTTCAACCTGGACGGCGCTCCCTTCGAGGGCGACTCCCGCCAAGTCCTCCGGCGGGTCCTCGACCAAGCCCGCGACCAGGGGTTTTCCTTCTTTGTTGCTCCTGAGCTCGAGTATTTTTACTTTGCGCAGCCGACCGCCAACGACGGCGGCGTACCGGTGCCCCTGGACACGGGCTCCTACTTCGAGCTGATGGGCAACAACCAGGCCACCGCACTGCGCCGCGAGACAGTGCTCATGCTCGAGGAAATGGGCATTCCGGTCGAGTACAGCCAGCACGAGGACGCCCCCAGTCAGCACGAGATCGACCTGCGCTACACCGACGCCATGACGATGGCGGACACGGTCATGCTGGTCAGGGTTGTCGTGAAGGAGATGGCGGCCCGCAAGGGGTTCCTGGCGACCTTTATGCCCAAGCCGCTCGGCGGGGTACAGGGGTCGGGCATGCACACCCACATGTCGCTTTTCGACGGCGACAGCAACGCCTTCTACGACGACTCCGACGAGTACCACCTCTCGCAGGTGGCCCGGCAGTTCATCGCCGGGGTCATCCACCACGCCAGTGAGATAACCGCCATCACCAACCAGTGGGTCAATTCCTACAAGCGGCTCATCGTCTCCCAGCCAGACCAGCCCCTGATCGAGGCGCCGGTCTACATTTCCTGGGCCCAAAACAACCGGTCCGCCCTTGTGCGCGTGCCTCCCATCAAGAAGGGCAAGAGGGACGCGACCCGCATCGAGTACCGCTCGCCCGACCCAGGCGCCAACCCCTACCTCGCCTGGGCCGTGATACTGGCGGCCGGCCTGGCCGGCATCCGGGGTCGCTACGAACTGCCCAAAGAGGCCTCGGCCAACATCTACCACATGTCGGCCCAGGAGCGCCTGGCCGAGGGGATCCGGCCCCTGCCCGCGTCCCTGGCCGAGGCTCTCGACGCCATGGAACGTTCGGAGCTCGTCGCCGAAGCACTGGGCGAGCACGTGTTCGAGTGGTTCCTGCGCAACAAGCGGGCGGAGTGGGCCGCCTACAAAGCAGAGGTGACCCCGTTCGAACTGCGACGCTACCTCACGGCGCTGTGATGCGACCGGTCCCCGTGGCGACGCGACTTATCCCCGAAGGCAAAGGCAGATAGAGCGTGGAACCCCTATTGGTATTCCCCGACCCCCCGTCGTCCGTGAGCCAGGCCTTGGGCCTGGCCAGTTACAGCTGGAAGGCCGTCAGCTCGCTGGCCCAGGCGGAGGAGACTGAGCCCGACGATGGCTGGTCCGGTGGAGTGATCTGTGCCGACGAGCAGCCCGACGCCGCCTTCGCCCTCTGTCGGGCGCTGCGCAAGCGGGACATACCCTTTTCCCCGCTGCTCCTGGTCCTCTCGGTCCAACAGCTTGGTGCGCTCGAATTGCGCGAAGACCTGTTCGATGACTTCTGCGCCACGCCGTGCGACCCTCGCGAGCTCGAAGCCCGCCTGTCGCACCTGTTCTGGCGCACGGGCCGGGGCCTGCGTCCCGAGCTGGTGGAGTACGGACCGCTCGTGCTCAACCTGGAGACCTACCAGGCCTCAGTCGCCGGTCGCCCGCTTTCGCTGACCTTCATGGAGTACGAGCTGCTGAAGTTCCTGGCCACACACCCGGGCAAGGTCTTCACGCGGGAAACGTTGCTCTCCCGGGTGTGGGGCTACGAGTATTACGGCGGTGCCCGGACCGTTGACGTGCACATACGCAGGCTCCGGGCCAAGCTCGGCGAGGAGCACGCCAACGTGATCTCGACCGTTCGCTCGGTCGGCTACCGCTTCGGCCAGAGCCGCTGGGCTCTCTGAGGCCCGCAGCGCTCCGGTCCCGCAGCACTCTGGTCGACAGCATCGGGCACCCGGCCGCCCCCTCTTGCCTAGCTGGCCCTAGCCCGCCAGCGGCTCCGGACGGTAGGCCCAGGCCTCCACCTCGAAACAGGCCCCCATGGGCAAAGCGGCCACGGCCACAGCCGAGCGGGCTGGGAAGTGGTCAGCGAAGGCACTGGCGTAGACCTCGTTCATATCTGCGAAGTCCGTTATATCCGTCATGAAGACAGTCGTCTTGGCGACGTCCGCCATGGCCGCACCGTTACCGGCCAGCAATGCGGCCAGGTTGGCGAGGGCCTGCTCCGCCTCGGCTCTCACACCGCCGGGGACGAGTGCCCCGCCGCGTAGGCCGACCTGGCCCGAAACGATCAACCATGGCCCTGCCCGTACCACGGGCGTGTAAGGCAGCGGGCTCATCCGGCTGCCGGTACCGGGCTCAGCACGATGCCGACGCCCATACCCCTCTTGTCCCCGTCGATGCTCAGCTGAAAGATTGGCCGCAACCGCAGGTCCGGGTGGCGTTGGGGTTGTTGATGGAGAAGCCGGCGCCCTGCAAACCGTCCTTGTAGTCGAGGGAGGCTCCAACCAACAAAGAAGCGCTGGCGGGGTCGACGACGACCTTGACCCCATCGGTGCTGGACTGGACGTCGTCGTCCGCCAGCTCCGAATCGAAGAACATCTCGTAGGAGAAGCCCGAGCAACCTCCGGGGCGAACAGCGACACGTAGGAACAGCTCAGGGTTGCCCTCCTGTTCGAGCAGCTCGCTCACCTTGACTGCGGCCACGTCTGTCAGGACGAAGGTCTCAGTGGGACTGGACGTCGAAGTTGTGCTCACGGGGCCTCCTGCACGAATTGTGGAATTTCGGACATGGTACAGGCTAAGGGGCCGTTCTCGGCGCCCGCCCCAGGGCACCGGCACCGGGAGCCCGCCCGCCGAGAGGCCCGGTAGGCGACGGTCCCTGGCAGGATCGGCCGTACGATGGCGGCATGGACGCGCCGTCGTCGCTCAACGAAGCCGCCGTGCGGGACGCCCTGAGGGGGGTGGTCGACCCTGAGCTGGGCGACAACATCGTTGACCTGGGCATGGTCGACGATGTCAAGATCGGCCCCGGTGGCGAGGTCGTGGTCCGGGTGGCGCTCACCACCCCGTCCTGCCCGCTGCGGGGCCAGATCAAGGCGGAGGTCATGGCCAGAGCCGGCGCCCTGGCCGGCGTCAGCGCCGTAGACGTCGTGACCAGCTCAATGGGGCCGGAACAAAAAGCTGCCCTCATGGCCAAGGCGCGCTGGAAGGCGAGCCAAGTGGCGCCCAAGACAACCGTCCCCGCCCGGGCCCGCGTTGTGGCCGTGTCGTCGGGCAAGGGCGGCGTGGGCAAATCGTCGGTGACAGTCAACCTGGCCGCGGGCTTGGCGGCCCGCGGTTACATGGTTGGCGTCCTTGACGCCGACATCGCCGGCTTTTCTGTCCCCCGGATGCTCGGAGTCAGCGGTCAGCTCGAGGCGACGAGGGATCCCGACGACCCTGAGCGCAAGCTGATCCAGCCCGTGGTCCGCCCGATCGGTGCGGGCGAGCTGCGCATTGTGTCCATGGGCTTTCTGGCCGGCGAGGACGAGGCGGTCATGTGGCGGGGCCTGATGCTCAACCGCGCCCTTCAGCATTTCCTGGAGGAGGTGGCGTGGGGCGACGTCGACTACCTCATAGTCGACATGCCCCCGGGCACCGGGGACATCCAGATGGGCCTGGCCCGGATGTTGCCCAGCGCCGAGGTGCTCGTCGTGACCACCCCGGGGCAGACGGCGCAAAAGGTTGCCGCTCGCGCCGCCACCATGGCCCGCAAGAGCTACTTGCGGGTCGTCGGGGTGGTCGAGAACATGAGCGCCTTTCGTTGCTCTCATGGCGAGACCTACGAGCTCTTCGGCCACGGGGGTGGCCTGCGCCTCGCGAGCGAGATAAACGCGCCGTTATTGGCCAGCATCCCCCTCGAGCCCGCCGTTGCCCGAGGCGGCGACAGCGGTGAGCCGGCTGCCCTGGACCAGGACAGCGAGGCCGGAAAGGCCTTCTCCAACCTCGTCGCAGCCATCATCGAGCGCTGCCCCGTCGTGCAGATGACAAGCTGTTCAGCCCGGGTGCTGGAGGCCCTCGGAGCCCTGGAGAGGACGACGGTACCCGTGGCTCCGGCGAGCTGAGCCGGGCTTCTGACGCCGGTGATGCCCCCGACGGGGGCAGCGCGTCCATACCAATCCATGCATTTGCGCTGAAGGACGACCTCATAACGCTCTGCGCGCGGCATCAGATTCGGTCAGCGCCGAGGTGGCGCGGGATCACGAGATCACGTGCGGTACGGGCCCCGCGCGTGCAATTGTTGGCGAAGCCCTTAGTTGTCTAGCCGTGCCCACCACGCGGTGGCCGGTCAGTACGGATGGGCAGGCAGGTGCAGCACCGCAACTGCAACGCACGGCAATGGATAGGAGCAGGAGGAGTGAACCCAAGCCACCCACAGCAGAAGTCAGACATCTCGGTGGTGCAGCTCGCCGAAGCGTTGGTCCAGGGAGATGTACTGATAGCCCTGCAGGAACGGGGAGAGGCGGCACCAGCTTGGGGTTACCTCAACTTGCTCGCCCACAGCGACCGCGGCTCTCTTCAACGTGTGCGCGACTTCAACCAATCTCGCCGGCCTCTTTCGGGCTGGGGCACCGTCGTGTTCGACCTGATCGTCGACATGCTCAATTCGGCTCCCACCGACGACGACCTGCAGTCCCTTCAGCGTAAGGCGCTCGTACCACTCGAGCTCAAAATCTGGGGTGGAGGGGAAACGCTGTGCTCGCCTCAGGATCTCGACATCCTCGTGCGCAGCGCCTTTTACCGCTACATGGGCCAGCTTTAGGAGCTCGCAACAGCAAGGGCGGCTCGGTTCCTAGTCACGGTCGTCGTGCCGCGCGGTAACGGCGGATAAGCCCGTTGGTGGAGCTGTCATGGCCCAGCAAGGGCTCGGCCTCGGAGGTGAGTTCGGGGACGATCCGCAAGGCCAGTGACTTGCCCAGTTCGACCCCCCATTGGTCGAAGCTGTTGATGCCCCAGATGACTCCCTGCGTGAACACCTTGTGCTCGTAGGAAGCGACGAGCTCCCCTAGCACCCGGGGGCTCAGCTCGGGCGCCAGGACCGTGTTGGTCGGGCGGTTGCCCGGGAAGGTGCGATGGGGGACCAAGCGTTCGGGGATGCCCTCGGCTCGGACTTCCTCGGCCGTCTTGCCGAACGCCAGCGCCTCGGTCTGGGCGAAGAAGTTGGCCATTAGAAGGTCTTGATGGCCCGCGACGCGCCGAGAAGGGCGCAGGAAACCGATGAAGTCCGCAGGTACGAGGCGGGTCCCCTGGTGAAGCAGCTGGTAATAGGCATGCTGGCCGTTGGTGCCCGGCGTCCCCCAGACGATAGGGCCCGTTGCCATATCGACGGGTTGCCCGTCCAGGGTCACGGACTTGCCATTGCTTTCCATGTCGAGCTGTTGAAGGTAGGCGGAGAACTTGGAAAGGTAATGGCTGTAGGGCAGCACCGCGTGAGTTTCGGCGCCGAAAAAGTCGTTGTACCAGATCCCTATAAGGCCCAACAGCGCCGGAAGGTTGTGTTCGTAGGGAGCCTGGCGAAAATGCTCGTCAATGGACCTGAAACCGGCCAGCATCTCCCGGAAGTGCTCCGGCCCGATCGAGATCATCAGTGAAAGGCCGATGGCCGAGTCGTACGAGTAACGCCCCCCGACCCAGTCCCAAAACTCGAACATGTTGTCGGTATCGATGCCGAACGCGGCGACCTCTTTGGCGTTGGTCGACACCGCCACGAAGTGGTTGCGGACGGCGGCGGCGTTTCCCAGGGACGACAAAAGCCATTCTCTGGCCGTCTTGGCGTTACCGATCGTCTCCAGGGTGGTGAACGTTTTGGAACTCACTACGAAGAGCGTCTCGGCCGCGTCAAGGTCGGCCGTCGCCTCCCATATGTCTGCCCCGTCCACGTTGGACACGAAGCGCAGGCGCAAGGCGCGGTCAGAGAAGGGCAGCAGAGCCTCGTAAGCCATCGCGGGGCCGAGGTCTGAGCCGCCGATCCCGATGTTGATGACGTTCTTGATCCTCCGGCCCGTAAACCCGCGCCACTTCCCGTTGCGGACGGCGTCGGCAAAGTCGGCCATCTTGTCGAGCACCCTGTGCACGTCGGGCACCACATCGTGGCCGTCCACCTGCATCTCGACGTCACGGGGCGCCCGCAAGGCCACGTGGAGCACGGCCCTGTCCTCGGTGACGTTTATGTGCTGGCCGGCGAACATCGCTTCGGTCCGCTCCCGGAGGCCCGCCCTTTCCGCCACTGCCACCAGTAGCCGAAGCGTTTCGGTTGTCAGCCTGTTCTTCGAGTAGTCGAGGACGAGGTCGGCCGCCTCGACCGTCATCGATCCCGCCCGGTCGGGCTCGGCCGCGAACAGGTCACGCAAGTGCACGTTGCGCAAGGTGGCGAAATGGTCCGTCAGAGCCTTCCACTCGGGCGTGGCGCTGACGCGAGTTGGGGTTGTCGGCATGGTCGCAGTCTTTCACTGCCAGGGCCGGGAGCGGCAAGGAACCAGTAGGCTTCGCTGTGCCCGTACGGCGGTTGCTGCTCTTCGACATTGATGGGACCCTGGTCAGGGCGGGGGAGGTCGGCGGTGCCGTCTTCGACCGGGCCATCGCGGCCGTGCTGGGCGAGGCCCCGGCCCGGAGGGTCTCGATGAGCGGCAAGACGGACCCCCAGATCGTGCGGGAGTACCTGGCGCTGCTGGACCGTAAAGACCCCGCTCACCTCCCCGCGGTGCTCGAACACCTCGAGACCGAGCTGGCGGCTGCCGCTGAGGAGGTCGCCCGCGACGGGAGCCCGTGCCCCGGCGCCCCTGAGCTCCTGCAGGCCCTAGCCGCGGACGGGCGACTTCATCTCTCGGTCCTGACGGGCAACATCGCTCCCAATGCCGTCGTCAAGCTGGCCGCGTTCGGGCTTGACAAGTGGTTGGACCTGGAAACGGGGGCGTACGGCAGCGACCATGAGGACCGCCAGCAACTCGTGCCGATAGCGCTCGAGCGCCTGGCCTCTCTTCGAGGTGTTCGTCTGGCTCCCGACGAGACGTGGGTGATCGGCGACACACCGCGCGACTACGAGTGCGCCCGGGCCGGAGGCGCCCACTGCCTGCTGGTGGCGAGCGGTCGCTTCACGCTGGACGAACTCGGCGACCTGGGGGCCGATGCCGTCCTGGCCGACCTGGCCACCACCGAGGCTGTGGTCGACCTGCTCACCGCCGGCCTGTAGCCCTGGCCAGACGGCCTGTAGTCCTGGCAAGGCAGCCGGGGAGCCCGATTCCCTCCCTTTCTCCCGGTATTTGTATCGTTGAGGGGTTATGGCGATGCCGCCCCGTCCGTTGAGACGCCGCGGTGGTTCTCAACGCTGGCTGATCATCCCGTTCGTGCTGACGATGTTGGTGCTGCTGGTCGACGCCTCGATGCACGCCCGGTCGTCCGGCCCCGAGACCACGATCAACAGCCAGGCTTGGGTCGACACCGTCCTGCCCTACATCGCCGAGTCCACCGTGCAGGGGCGGGAGATCGCCCAGATCAGCTCCGATCGCTTGACCGATGGGTCCGCAGCTGCCGCCGGTCAGTTGTCGCGGATAGCGGCAGCCGCGGCTTCAACGTACAAAGGGGTGACCTCCCTCTCCCCGCCGGCGCCTCTCGCCGCGGCCGCCGGGCTCCTCGACGCCTGTCTCGTGTCCCGGGACAACGGTGCCGCCGAGATGGCCGCGGCCGTTCAGGACCTGCTCAGAGGTGGGCGAGCGACGGA
>Ga0182027_10015044_pt1 | contig 10674 bp, 9 predicted proteins | sample 712E1DmetaG_FD_121300 | JGI IMG/M metagenome (GOLD analysis project Ga0182027, IMG submission 121300) | Permafrost microbial communities from Stordalen Mire, Sweden - 712E1D metaG (Illumina Assembly) | ecosystem: Environmental > Terrestrial > Soil > Wetlands > Permafrost | place: Sweden...
CGGTCTAGCTGCATCTCGATTTGGAAGGAGACCGCGAGGATGTTGCCGCGATACTCGCGCAGGACCTGCGTTAGCCGGTGCCACTCGGCTTGGAGCGTGGCGTCCATCTTCAAGGACACGCCGGGTTTGATGGTGATCCAAGAATCATAAGGCGGAATATCTTGTCTTTTCTTCACAACGGAAGTGTACTACTGGCCAGATGCGAAACTGCGTACTGCTGGATAGACAAATGGAACCGCTAAATCAGGTTCCGAGTATGTCGTCGCCAATCTGGAAGTTTCAGGCCATGCAGCCAATCGACCTGGGCCTGAATTTGTGCTAATTTGTGCTTGGGATGTGCCTATCTCGCCTATCCTGCCCATTTTGCCCTTTGCAAAATCAATAACTTATTTGTTTTCAATACGCCCTTTTGTCGTGCCCTTTCAAAACATCGCTCGTGTCTTTGAAGCTCGTGCGGCTGAGGCTGTGCCCTTTCAAAGCCCGAGTTTCACCACGGGATACTGGGATGCGAAGCTCAATCCAACTGTTCCGGAATAATCAGCACCACTTCCACTCTTTCACTCTGGCCATTCTGCGCCGCGGGCCGGAACTGCCACTGCTGCAGCGCATCCAGCACAAACTGCGCCTGATCGAACTCCGGCGGAAACGCCACCGCCAGCCGCTCGAAGCGGCCCGCCTGATTCACAAACCCGTGAACCATGAGGGCGTCGGAGTTGATCGTTTCGCTTGAAAGATTGGGCCGCACGATGTTATACGGCCAGGGCGCCTCGAGGCGGCTGATGTTACCCGCCGCGGCGGCATCCTCTGCGCTGGGGAGCGAGTATTGGAGGATCCAGCTCTTGGCGAGTCCCACGTGCAGGTAGACGGTGTACGCCATTCTGCCGCTCCATAGTTGGGACGCCTCAGGGTACTTTTCTTCCAGTGTGGCCCCGACCACCACGGCTCCAAATTGGCCGTCTTTGGGCAACGTGATTTTATCGGTGGTCAGTTGGTCGCCGGGACCGGAATCAGCCTCGGCGCTCTGGCCGGATTCAGGCTTCTCTCCATGCACCTTTCCTGCCGCCCGGATTGGGTCTCCGCGACTGCCCGCAGCCTGCCCACTTCCAACTCCCGATGCCGTGCTGTCCCGGTTGCCTCTGCCTTGCTGCGCGGAGATTCCTGCCGGCCCAGGCACCAGCGCTCCCGGCAAAGCGGTAGAGGCAGTCTCGTTCACCGGCGGCAGGTTCACTGTTCCTTCCGGCATCTGAACATCGGAAAGCGACATCACCGCCGTCGGGGTTGGCTGCGCAGTAGTCTGCGATGCCGTCGCCGGAGGCAGTTGCGCCTGATCGGGCCCGTGAACCACCAAGGGAGAGGTGGTGCTGGGGAAGATATCGTGGGCCTCGGCAAGCGCATTGGTGGATGAGACGCTCAGATCGGCAAGGTTCATTTCCTCATTCGGCGGATCGGCGGCGGGGTTGACGTCGGCTGCCGTGGGCTTTTCGGGCAGCGGCGCAACCAGCGCCTTGGCAAGCTTCTTCTTTGGCGACCAGATCACGACGGTCGGGACAGGTAACTTCTCTTTTAGCTTCACATGGGTGGGAAGATCGGGCTGAACCAGCGTCTGGGGTCCCGGCTCCGCCTGCGCAATTTGGGGCAATACCGGCTGGCTCCCGCCTGGCGTTGGAGTTTGCACCTGGGGATGTGGACCAGGATAGGCAATCTTGCTGTCGGCCCGCTCGTGCCTTTTCGGCTCGGACGCGTGCAGATCGAGATGGCGAATGGAAAGATGCTCGGTGACCGCCCGGTCGTGGATCTCCGGCGTGTACACGATGCCGAATGTCAGCAGAGCCAGCGCCCCGATGTGCGCCAGAATCGAAACCACAAAGGAAGACGGCCGCTGGCTCACTTCGGGGCGATCCGAAAAGAGCGTGAGGATGTGGGAAGACCTCATGACAGGACGAATTCCCTTCCTAATGGTCTATCATGCCGCTGATCCTTCTTACCTAGCCATTTTCCCAGGATGGACCCTTCTTGGCACTCTCTTATGGGTCTAGCCCGGAAGAATACGTTGTTGTCCCAAATTTGGACCCATTGCAATCTCATTCGAAATCCGCTTATTTCTGCAACTTAGATGATAGCTCTCTTGGTACCTTAGTGCACGAAAGTACCTTACTTTGGTATTGAATAACACATTCAGGGGGGTACACTAAAAACGCATTCGAGCAAGCTCCGCTCTCGGTCTATTTGCCCGGCATGGTCGCGAGAACGGAGTTCTTCTCTAATGGCGCGGTTATTGACCAAGGTGAAAGGCTGAACCTGGCCTTTAGCCAGTTCAAGCAGGCTTCTCAATGAACCGAAGGTTACTTACGATCCTCGTTCTCGCATTCCTCATTGCCGCCGCGTGTGCGTTTGTGGTCTATCGCCTGGTTGGCACCCGTCTGGGGGCGGCCAAGCCCGTAGCCACCACGCGCATAATTGCAGCGGCCAATGACATCAAACTCGGAACCATCCTGGACAAATCGAGCTTGACGACCATGGAGATTGCGGGAGCTCCTCCCAAGGGCACGTTTGTCAAGCCCGAGGATGTGATTGGCCGGGGCGTCATCTCGGACCTTTATCAGGGCGAGCCGATTCTTGAAAGCCGCCTCGCTGCTCCTGGAACCGGCGGAGGCCTGGCGCCTGCCATTCCCCTGGGCATGAGAGCCTGCGCGGTCAGAGTCGACGACGTCGTGGGCGTTTCCGGCTTTGTCACTCCCGGAATGCGCGTCGATGTGATCATCTCCGGCATTCCTCCCGGAACTCCCTCAGCCACTCAAGGCTCAGTCGCAAAAACGGTTCTTCAAAACATTCAGGTCTTGTCCGCTGGTACCGATATTCAAAAAGATGCTGAAGGCAAGGCCAAGCCAGTGCAGGTCGTGAACCTGCTTGTCAACCCGGAACAGGCCGAGACGCTCACTCTGGCCGGCAACCAGATGGTCAAGATCCAGCTGGTGCTGCGCAACCCGCTTGATACAAAGACCGAAGAAGTTCCCGGCACGGCCATGGGAAACATCTTTAGCGGCAAAGTCGGCACCCCGGTAAAAGGATCGGCCCACGCAAGGGTGGTGAGCAAGCCGGCGCCCAAGGTCTACACCATCGAAGTGATCAACGGTGCAACAGAAAGCAAGGAAAAATTCTCCACCCCCGAGGCAAAGTAGTGAGAGCGAAGGCTGAAATTTCCGTCGCATTCTGCTGCGCATTGTTTCTCCTTTTCTGCGCCGATTCGGGCCTGCGAGCTCAGACCCCGCCGCCGCTGGATCGGCCCACGGTTCCCACTCAGGATTCCACGAATGAGCTTTCCGTCGCTGTAGGAAAGACCGTACTGGTCGACCTTGCACGACCCATCTCCAGGGTATCCATTGGCCTGGGCGATGTCGCCGAAACGCACGCCATCAGCCCAACCGAGGTCATGGTCAACGGCAAAGCCCCTGGAGAAACCAGCCTGATTATCTGGGACACCAAGGGCGGCCGCCAGTTCTTCAACGTCACCGTGCGCAACAGCAGTTCCGCCACCAACGACAGCCTGGATGCGATACGCCGCGAACTCCGCATCGAGTTGCCCGGCCAGCCTCTCAAGATCAGCACGGAAAACGGCAACATCTTCCTTCGCGGAACCGTGAAGGACCTGGCCAGCTCAAGACGCGCGGTACAGATCGTCTCCACGGGCGGAAAAGTCGTCAACCTGCTCGATGTCAATGTACCCGCCGGCGATCCGCAGGTGCTGCTCAAGGTGCGCTTTGCCAGCGTCGATCGCAGCAAGCTCAAGCAACTCGGCATCAACTTCTTCAGCACCGGGTTTGGAAACACCCTCGGCGGGATTTCAACTGGACAATTCTCTCCGCCATCCATTACACCGGGAACCAACGGGTCGGCTCCGACTTTGAGTATGAACAATGAGCTTAATATCTTTGGCTTTCTTCCCGGTCTGAATGTGGGCGCAACCCTCCAGGACCTTGAGACCAAAGGCGTGGTCGAGACTCTCGCCGAGCCCAACATTCTGGCAGTGAATGGCAAAGAGGCCAGCTTCCTGGCGGGCGGAGAATTTCCGTACCCAGTCGCTCAGGCAGGCGCGAGCGGCACGTCCACCATTACCATCATGTTCAAGGAGTATGGAATTCGCCTCAACTTCGTGCCCACCGTAACCCCCCGCGGAACCATTCGCCTTCAGGTGGCCCCCGAAGTGAGCGCTCTGGACTCCGCCAATTCCATAGAGATATCAGGATTCGATGTGCCGGCCATTACTTCACGGAAGATGAGGACCGAGGTTGAACTGGGCGACGGTCAGAGCTTCGTCATCGCCGGGCTGCTCGACAACGAAGAGATTGAAACCTTTCGCAAGATGCCTCTGCTGGGAGACATTCCAGTTCTCGGCAAGTTATTTCAGTCGATCAGCAGGTCCAAAACGAATACCGAGTTGATCGTCATCTGCACCGCCGAGTTAGTCTCCCCGATCCCGGCCGGCGAGCCGCTGCCGCAGTTGAAGTTACCGCAGAAGTTCCTGCCGCCAAACACCGGCATCCCCATGAATACTCCCGATGCCAAGACGGCCGCCAACACTCCCGCGCCCGCGCCGACATCCATTCCGATCGAGGCACTGATCGACAGTATGAAACCCGAGACGCCGCTGATCATCGAAGGATCCGGGGGAGGATTTGGCGGCGCATCGGCCGCTCAACCGTCCAACAACTCCAGCAGCAGTGGCCCCTCGCTGCCTTCGCCAGCGCCTTAAACAGCCCCCACCGGCAATTCCTCTTGACGGCTGGCGGGATTGCTGGATGAGCGCGCGCCATCCAGACCCGCGGTCCGCTCGCGACTGCGGCTGCAGACCGCCGAGAGGCCCCGAGGTGACAGGATGAATCCAATCGGCAAGTTTTTCTCCGGGCTATTGGGTGGTCCCGCTCCACGCCGCCAGCCGCCTCCGGATGTCCGCATGAGGGTCTTGAACGTCACGCGGCAGACCTGCCTTGCGACGCGCATGGAAGTCGCCGACAGCGGCCCCAAGCGCAACAAGGGCCTGCTGGGAAGAGATTCGCTTGCGCCCGGAGAAGGTTTGTGGATCGTCCCTTGCGAAGCGGTTCACACCTTCGCCATGCGATTCCCCATCGACCTTGTTTATCTCGATCGCAACCGCCGCATCAAGAAGCTTCGCAACGCGGTACCGCCCTGGCGCCTGTCCGGCTGTCTAACCGCGCACTCCATCATCGAGCTTCCCCCGGGCACGATCCGCGAGACTCAGACTCAGCGCGGAGACACGCTGGAATTCTCCGATGTATCTAACGCCGCGGTCAGCTCTGAGAGTCACGCTCGCGAGGCATAGCGCTGAATAAAATCAGCTCCGACACACTATACAACTCGATGGCGCCACGCGAAACAACGCTGTAACGCCAGGCAATCGAGTAAGGTTTACTCGCAAGATCATCCCGGCAGCGGCGTTCGACGATGTTGCTTAGAAAGTAATTGCCGAGCAGCCGGTTACTCGACCGCGAAGTTGCCCTAGCCACTCTGAACACGTCGTGGACCGCTGTGCCAGTGGCATTCACCGTGGGGCAGAAGCCTCATCTGCGATTTCGCGCAACTTCTTATCAAGACTATCGCGAGAGTAGAACGTCCCGTTGCGTACCACTGCGTTGATCCGATCCAGATTTAGAGCGCTGTCAATGGGATTTGCATCGAGCAGCACGAGGTCCGCATCCCTGCCCACCTCGACGCTCCCCATCGTCGCATCCCGGCCATAGAACCTAGCTGGGTTCAGCGTCGTCATCTGGAGAATCTTGAGCGGGCTGAAGCCGTCCTGTGCAAGAAGAGCGAACTCCTGGTGCAAGCTGAAACCGGCGACGATTGCGCCACCAGCGGAGTCAGTACCGGTCATCATGGGAACTCCAGCCTCGTCGAGCATTCGAGCCAACTTGAGTTGAAGCTCCCAGAACCGTTGAATGGTCAGCTTCTCCGCAGGCGTAATCTTGTTCGAGAACCTGTTACTTACATCGATCCAGTCCTTGCGATTTCGAGCAGACACATATTTAAAATTCGGGTCATCCCGGAATTCAGGCGCGTCGGCGAAGTTACTCGTCCGAATGCGAATGAGTGTCGGAACCTGCCAAGAACCACTCTTCGCGATAGCAGCAGCGACTTTGCGGCACTTGGCTTCGTCGAAGCTGTCGACGATTTGTTGCATATGCGTGAGGGTACTGTTGTCGAAGAGTATCTCGGCCAGCAGCGGATCAAGCAGGAGCTTGTGCAGCATCATCTGCACCAGGAAGTCGGGAATCGGTGGTGGCCTTTTCAGTGGATGGCCGGCCATCTCCCGATTGAGCTCGGCTTGCTTTGTCGAGCAGTTGCTCAAAATCGCGATGCCTGGGCCGAGGTGCTCGATCGAACGGTAACCGGCGTTCACAGCCTCAACCACATCGACGCCAGGCGGAAGATGGCCCTCAAATTTCAGGCCGGCCCTTTTCGCTTCAGCGCCCACGGCGTAAAACGTCTCTGGCGGCACCAGACCTACTTTAATGAAGTCAGCGCCTTGCGCCTTCTGCCGATCCACCTCCGCGACACCCTCTTCCGGCGAGAAGGCGTTGGTGGTCAGTAGCACTGGACCTGGCATAGCCAGCAACTTCGGCGCGAAAGTCGATTCGAAGAGCCGGCCCTCCCGCCTCTCTTCAAGGAGCTCAGCGGTACCATCCATCTGGCGGATACCGGTGATGCCATTTGCCAGCATCAGCGCCTCATCCTTCGCAGCTTCTGTGCTGTGCACGATATGGGTATGTCCGTCGATGAATCCGGGCACCAGGAATTTGCCCTCAGCATCGATGACGGGCGGGCCTCCGGGCGCCGGAGGAACTGGCTGATCTTTCTCGACACGTGCGATCTTTCCAGCGAGGATGACGACGGTCATTTCCGGCGTCAGGCGACCGTCATGTGTGTCGACTATGGTTACGTGTTTAAGAATCAAATCACGCCCGAAATCGACTCGCGGCGCTGGCTTTTTCGAAGTGGAGCAGCTTATCGCGAGTACTCCGATCAAGGACGTTCCCAGAATAACGATTTTGTTGTTTAGCTTCCTGGAACTGACGTGATCGGATCCCGCACGTTCGGCCATATGATCCCAACCGGGCACAAACATTTACTAAAACTATCAGATTCAATCTCAAGATTGCTTGCCAAGGATGTACTGAGAAAGGACGCAGTGCTGGGAGATGGCTCCTGCATTTTCGCCAAACCGGAAGTTACTATGCGGGAACCGCTGTCAGAACACCATTCAGGGACCAGGATCGGAGCGAAACGGGTGGTGGGATAGCGGCAAATCAGGAATCCTCCCGGCAGCTGCATTCCGTTGTGCTGGGCGCGGGATAGCTTCGTTCCCAACAGAATCGTCAAGCGGGCTGGTTGCTGGGCTTTGGTCTCTTCGCAAGAGCACAGACAATCAAATACCACGCCAGCCACGCCGGCGCGGTGAAAAGAATCACGCCGGAGAAAAAGCCGACTCCGAAGACCGAGTCGATCTGGACCAAACCGCTGGCAAGCGCCAGAATGACCGGCATGACGCCGGACCGGGTACGATACGCGCCTTCGAGCAGGGCCGGTATCGCGAGCACCTGGTCGAAGAGCCATCCGAACGGCGCCAAGACAATCGAAACCAGCATCACCGGGCTTCCGTTCCTCAACCAATCCCAGGCGTGGCGGCGCGGCCAGAAATAAGCCAGCGCCCAAACGCAGCCCAGCATGGCGGGCAGGAATTGCAGCCACAGCGACTGCGGGCTCAGCCAAAGCCGCAGCGCAATGCCCAGACACGGAATCGTCTCCTTCTCGATGCCTCCGGTCCGCATCATCTGCGAGTACTCGCTCCAGGCCCTCGGGTCAATCAACCAGGTGGCGGCAAAACTCGCGGCCATGGTCACAGCCGCGCCGGCCAGGATCTTGTAACTTCCTTCCACCACGATCCACGCCAGCAGCACCACGCCAAAGACCAGAAACAGGTGCGGCTTGAGCGCGCACAACCAAAGCGACACTCCAGCCAGGAATGGGCGAGTACGGTGCAGGCGCAGAAACAGCACCAGCCCCAGCAGCGCGAACATGGCGGTCTGTCCCGCGAGCAGGCAGATAATCGCCGGCCCGAACGAATAGGCAAGCCAATGCAGCGAATTCCTAGGGCGACCGAACATCTGCCAAAGCATATGCACAGAACAAGCAAGGGACGCCAGCAGCAGAAGGGACCACAGCAGCGTTCCCACGCGCAAGCCCACCAGGCCCAGCGGCAGCGCCAGCGGCAGCGCATAGGGCGGGTTGCGCATGAAGCCGACGCTGTACATGGCTGGCAGCCCCGCGGCGCGCTCGATCGGCCCCATGGCAACCGCGTCGTAAGGATTGGCGTGATGAATCAGTTGCTGGCCGGTGGCCCAATAGAAGACGAAATCGCGCGCGCCCGCAACCTTGCCCACCAACGGCGCGACGCACATGAACAGAGCCACAATCACAAGCGCAAGCCCACTCACCAAAGCGATCGACAGCTGTGCGATTTTCGGAACTGCATCCGCCGCGGGCAAATTCGTTCTGGTAGACATGAGCGCCATTCTACCAGTTGGCGGGGCAGACTTCCCGCGCCTTCCCTTACGGCTTCACGTGCGGCCAACATGAAATAACTGGACCGTTGCGAACTGGCTCTTATTCCATCGCGCGAAGCAATGGAAAACGACCGATCCAAAGCCATTCCAGGTCATTGGTGGGACCTCATTGCTTTGAGCCGGACTGTCGCGCCCGGCTACAATTCCCGCCGTGAATCCGGCGTGAATGTATACGATGCCGACCTATTGATCGTGCCCTGTGTACAGCCGTTTACACCGCAACCATCTATTGCAAGATAGGCTCATTTGTAAGTTATTGATTTATAAGGATACGTGACTTTAATCAAGAATGGCACACCGCTTGCAATAAGATGGGTGCCCCGGCCGAGGCTGGGAAATCAACCTACGGAGACGACTCAAAATGAATAACCTCTTTCTCAAGCTGTATGTGAAGTTTCAGGAACTCAAGAACAACGAAGAAGGCCAGGACATGGTCGAGTATGCCTTGGTTGTTGCTCTCATCGCCTTGGCCGCCACCGCCGCCATGCAGGGTGTGGGCACCGCACTCACCAACCGCTTCACCAACATCAGCAGCGCAATCGGCTAATCCCTCCCGAATGGGTTGGGGCCGCTAACCATCTGGTTTCCTTTGGGGGGAGCAGCGCAACGCAAGCGTGCAACGCAGGAATGTTTGCCGCCGCGCACTCTCCCTCGTTTTTTTCAACCCGCGTTTGGAACCGCAGAACTGCTTCCTGTGATTGTGTTCCCGGTCTTGGGCCAGGCTGTTCATTGCCTTGATTGCACGATGACTTAGTGACAGTCTTTTGCGATCCATTCGCATCATTAGAAGCTCCCTTGCCGCAACCCTGGTTGAGGGAGGATTTGCACCCTTAGGCTCGTCCTTGCCTGATTCTTGCGAAGCGTGCACACAGGCATTCGCGAAATCGGCACATCTGTTCCACGTGTGATAAGTGCCCGGCGTAAGGCTGGGAGAATCAACCTGACGGGGAATGACAATGAAAACCCTACTGCTCAGACTGTTCTTGAAACTTCAGGAACTACGCAACCACGAAGAGGGCCAAGACATGGTCGAGTACGCATTGGTTGTCGCTCTCATCGCCCTGGCGGCCGTATCCTCCATGCAGCATGTGGGCACGGCTCTCACCAATCGCTTCACTTCCATCAGCAGTGCAATCGGCTAAGCAACACAGGGCTGAGTTGTTGAACTTCACTATGAACTCCGCGATCACCTGTTGCGACCATAGGGCTAATCGAAGGCCAACTTTCTTCGATCTTGGTCGGGTAGTGATCATTACCTTTGGCTTGGCTTCGCATGGATTTCGCGGTCGCGCTTCAACGCAATCGCGAAATTGGCACGTCAGTTTTGCAAAGGAAAGTGCCCGGCCCGAGGCTGGGAAATTCAACCGACGGAGACGAATCAAATGAAGAATGCGTTTTTCAAGCTGTATGCAATCTCCCAGGCGTTGAAGAACAACGAAGAGGGCCAGGATATGGTCGAATACGCCCTTGTTGTTGCTCTCATTGCCTTAGCCGCCACCACCGCGATCTCAGGTGTGGGCACCGCGCTCGTTAGCCTGTTCACCAACGTCAGCACCGGAATCGCATAGTCTCAACCACCGAAACGGTTGGGGCCGCCGAGCCGGCTCGTTCACCTCTGCCCGGCAGAGATGCGCAAGACAGAGTCGGGCGCCTGCCTGGACTCCTTCTTGCATCTGAACCTGATTGAGGACCGGAAACATGATTCACGCGTCATGTTTCCGGTCCTTAACCAGTCTGAGGCGTTGTTTCGTTTTCACCATGAACTCCGCGAATGCCAGACCAGAAGCTCCTGCATAATTAAACCTATATGCTTCTCTCCACAACTCAGGACACTACCGCTGCTTCGTTAGGGCTGATCGAAGGCTGCCTGACCGCGATCCTGGCCGGAGTGGCGTATGTCGCGCCCAGGCTCGGCTCCGCCTGGTTTTCGAGCATTGAGCGCAGGTTTGCGAAACTGGCGCGCAAGCAGGGCTTGATGGTCGCGGCAGTCGGCCTGGCGACGCTGATCCTGCGCCTTGCCATCCTTCCTTTCAAG
>Ga0182027_10015045_pt1 | contig 10673 bp, 8 predicted proteins | sample 712E1DmetaG_FD_121300 | JGI IMG/M metagenome (GOLD analysis project Ga0182027, IMG submission 121300) | Permafrost microbial communities from Stordalen Mire, Sweden - 712E1D metaG (Illumina Assembly) | ecosystem: Environmental > Terrestrial > Soil > Wetlands > Permafrost | place: Sweden...
ATCGCGCGGCCGGAGATCGGTTGTACCGCGAGGCGGCGGGACCATGATCGGCGGTTCCTACGCCGTCCGGGCCAGTAACAATCGCCCATGTTGGTGAGGCGGTTGCCGGCCCCAACCCGTAGGGTTCGCATATGGTCGCAGCCAACAGGGAGCAGGGCCTGCCCGCCGACCCTCCACGCAATGGCGGAGAGCTTCAGGCTGTCTCTAGATTCGGAGCCCGGGTCGCCGCTCTCGCCGCCGTCCCGCTCGCCATCGCCCTTGGCCTGTTCGCGCTGGAGGATGCTTTCGAGCTCGGAAGCGGGCTCCTCGTCGTGTCACTCGCGGCCGGCCTCGTGCTGGTCGTCGGGCTCCTGGCGTTTGGGCTGCACGACCTGCGGGCCGCCGAGGCGCGCACAAGGGAGGCCGTCGATCGAGCGATGGCCGCCGAGGTCGCCCAGCGCTCACGCGCCGACGAGCTGGCCAGCGTTCTGAAGGCGGCCGAGAGCCTCGCGCTGTCCGGGGAAGGGCAGGTCGACTACCTGAGCGTCCTGGAGGCCATCACGCCCGACGGCGCCACTTCGTTCCTCGTCTGCGTCGACGGCGAGGCGGAGGCCGCGGTCGTCGCCGCTCACGGCCCGCTCGCGGCATCGGTGGTGGGTATCCGCCGTCCGATCTCGCCTCCTGGTGCAGGCTTGGGAGAACCAGCCTCGGTCACGTCGTTCAGCCTCAGCGGCCGAAACGTCGGCGTCGCGGTTCCGCGAGAGCACCTGGGCGGGGCCGAATTGGAGATCGAAGCCGGCCTCACGATCCGGGTGGTGGATCACGGCGGTCGGAGCCTGGGCTCGCTTCACCTGCTCGACCATCGCGGCGAGAGGATCCTTGAGCCAAGCTTCGTAAGCCTGGCCCAGCTGGTGGCCAATCAGATCGGCGTAGCCATCGAGAACAACGCCCTGCTGGCCCGGGTCCGCCTCCAGCTCGTCGAGGTCCAGCGAGTCCAACAGCAGCTTATCCAGGCCTCCAAGCTCGGCGCGGTCGGCGAACTTGCCGCAGCCGTCGCCCACGAGGTGAACAATCCCCTGACCGGGATCCTCGGCTATGCCGAGTTGCTCATGGACGGGTTGTCCGAAGACGACGAGCGTCACGATGAGGCGGCGGTGATCCGCGAACAGGCGGTTCGGGCCCGCTCCATCGTCAGGACTTTGCTCGAGTTCGCCGAGCCGCGCCAGCCCCAGAGGATCCTGACCAACCTGAACGACCTGGTCCGATCGACCCTGGAACTGGTGCGCTTCCGAGCGTCGGCGGCCGACGTTGGAATCTCCGCCGACTACGGTGATCTCTCCTGCCTGGAGATCGACGCCGACGCCTTCAGGCAAGTCCTGCTGAGCCTGTTCAACAACGCCATAGACGCCATGCCGCGTGGCGGCCGGCTCAACGTCACGACCGCCGAGGATCCGGCGCGCGTCGGGGTGGTGGTGTCAGATGAGGGCATCGGCATGGATGAGGAGACTCTGAGCCGCATCTTCACACCGTTCTTCTCGGCGCGGACCGGCATCATCGGCCGCAACGGGCTCGGCCTTTCGGTCAGTCTCCAGATAGTCGAGAACCATGGAGGCACGATCGAAGTGGAGACCAGGCCCGGCCTCGGATCGAAGTTCACCGTCTGGCTGCCCCGGTCCTGGTCCGCCCTCGATGGCTCGTCCTCGGGGCTGGCGACGGGCTCGACGCTCCTGGAGCGGACCGACCATCCGGCCGGCGATGCCGGTGGGGCCATGGCGAAGGGCGAGCCGTGCGCGGTCGGGGCGGGCACCACGGTCCGGCCTTCGGGCGGGAGAGCCGCCGCATGACCTGGGACCTCCGTCCATCTCAGTCCGGCCACGCCCGCCCGCGCGTCCTGTGCGTCGACGACGAGCCGATCATCCTGAAGTTGCTCAGCCGCCTGCTGGAGAGCCAGGGCTTCGAGGCGGTCACGTGCGGCGACCCGCTGGCCGCCGGCTCGATCTTCGCCGGCGCCGGCTTCGACGTCGTCATCACCGACATCCACATGCCGCGCATGAATGGCTTGACCCTGATGCGTGGCCTGAGGGAGAAGCAGCCCGAGATCCCGGTGGTGGTGGTTACCGGGCACGGTACGGTCGAGACGGCGATCCAGGCGCTGCGCGAGGGCGCGTCGGGGATGCTGGTCAAGCCCTTCACCGGCGCGGAGTTGCTGGCCGAGGTCCAGCGCGCCCTCTCCGCGACGCAGATGCGCTACGAGGCGCTGCAGTACCGGTACATGAGCCCGGTCCTGGACTCGATCGCGCTGACACTCTCGACCGCGATCGAGGCCCGCAACCTCGAGACCGGCGAGCACTGCCGGCAGCTGGGTGTCCTATCCGAGCGTATGGCAGCCGTGCTCGGCCTAGACGAGCAGCAGCGGATGACCATCCGCATCGGCGGATACCTGCACGACATCGGGAAGATCGGGATCGCCGACGCCATCCTGCTCAAGCCGGGCCGGCTGACGGAATCCGAGATGGCCGAGATGCGCCGGCACAGCGAGATCGGCGCCGCAATCCTCGAGGTTCATGAGGCGATGTCGGAGATCGCCCAGACCGTCCGCCACCACCATGAACGATGGGACGGCCGCGGCTATCCGGACGCCCTCGTCGGCTCCGCAATACCGCTCGGTGGGCGCATCATCGCCGTGGCCGATGCCTTCAACGCCATGACCAGCGATCGAATCTACCGGCCGGCCATGCCGCATGAACGGGCCTGGGCGGAGCTTCGCGCCCATTCGGGCACGCAGTTCGACCCGGAACTCGTTGCCGTCTTCGATCAGGTCGTCGACGAGGCAGGCCGGCTGCGACCGCTCGGCCCCGCCCTGGAGCGCACGCTCAACGGCGGTGCCCACGTCCCACTTTCGGCGACGGAGGCGCTCCACGCCAGGCTGGCCGTCCTGCCGGGCCTGGAGCCGCATGCCGTCACGGGCAAGACGGCCGTCGAAGAGTGCCCGGTCGCGCCGGGTGGGGAGAATTGCGCCGTCTTCGAGTCCGGAGAGGGCTGCGAGATCGTCGCTGAGACCGACGGCGAGTCTTCGCCCTCGGGGTCGCGTCAGGTCGCCTGACGGACGTCGCGTTCTGGCGGCGATTGCCCGCTGCCTCTCAGCGCCGGCGGTATCTCCAGCCGCGAGTCAGGATGTAGACACCGAGCAGCACTATCAGCAGCGGCCCGATGAGCCCGTCCGTGGAGATGTTGGCGTACGAGGCCGCTACTTCGCTGCCGCCCCACAGCGCCAGCAGCGCGCCGATGCCGAGAGCCCAGCCCAGGCGGCGACCGGCCGTGGAGCGGAACAGGGCGATCGCCACCACGCCGAGGCCCAGGAACAACGTGCCCCAGCCGGCGCCCCGGACGTAGCCCAGGCTGTGGAGCAGGTCCGACAGGGTCAGCGCCAGGATGAAGACGCCGGCGTAGAGGGCCAGACTGCTGTGGCGGCGGATACCGATGACGATGAGGACGAGCGCGACGGCCAGGAAGAAGGCCGAGGCTCCAATTTGAGCCTGGCTCGAGAGCTGTCCGACGACCAGGAGCAGCCCGACAATGATAAGGAAGAGGCCCAGGATCGGCACGCCGGGCCGGCTTCGCGTCCAGTTCCCGTCGAATCCCCAGCTGTCTATCCGGACGGCCCTGGGCGGGTCTTGTCTGCTCATGCCGGGAGAGTAGCAGGGCGAGGCGGGCGAGGGGAGACCGAACCGCCGAACATGTCCGATCGGCCGAGGCGCGACGCCGGATCCGGCCGTTCCACCCCGGCTATCGCTCCAGCGACGCCTCGACGCTGAGGGCGGCGTTGCCCTGAAGGGCCCGCGAGATGGGACAGCCGTCTTTGGCGCCCTCGGCGATCGCGCGGAAGCGCCCCTCGTCCAGGCCCGGGACCAGCCCGCGAACCGTCAGCTTGCTGGAGATCACCGTCCATTTGCCGTCGACACGATCGGCCGTGACTTCGACGGCGACGTCCAGGCTCTCAGGCGGAGAGCCGGCCTTGGTCAGATCGCTCGACAGAGCCATCGAGAAACAGCTGGCGTGAGCGGCTGCCAGTAGCTCCTCAGGGCTTGTCCGGCCGTCGGCCGCTTCGATCCTGGAGGCCCACGTTACCGGCAGGGCCGAGAAGGCCCCGCTGGTAACCGCATCAAGGCGGCCGCTGCCGGTCTGGAGGTCGCCCTTCCAGCTCACCGTTGCGCGTCGAACCGCAGCCATTCCCAGCTCCTTCGATTGGTGTCAGACACAAGCCATTCTTGACTCCGCGGCCCAGGGCCGCGGCCCATGGGTTCGCCCGGGCCGGGGCGTGGGACGGTCAGCTCTCCCTGCGCGGCTTCTCGGACCAGCGGCTTCCGCCGATCTGATCGGCCGTGAGGTTGAGCGTGACCGTGCCTTCGGTGACTTCTCTCAATCCCAGCAGGGGAACGTACAGCCTCGAATGGCCGAAGCCGCGTGACACGACCAGGAAATTGCCTTCCAGCCCGGCAACCTTGCCCACGGCCTCGCCCTCAATGTCCACGACGTGCCAGCCGGACTCGATCTCCGCCGCGACGAAGACGCGCCGCGGGCGTTTGGGGTCGCGAATGATCGACGACCTCGCGGCCTCGCTGCCTCGATGCGGAAGCCCGTACGACACCTGGTGCTCCGGCCCGCCGCCCCGCCGTAGTCAAGGGCAGATTGGGCGGGCCAAGTCTAGGCGCCTTTTCAGTTTTCGAGTATCGCGGAATCGGGTGGGCCGAAATGAGTGCGGCCCCGGCCGTGAAGCAGAAGGGCGCTGCCCCGGCCGTGAAAGGGCGCGAGCCGCTCGACCTTATTCGACGGCGGCGACGCGGCCCGCCGCCGTTCGAGTCCGTGGCGATCGAGATGCGGCCCGGGGGCGATCCACGGGCACTTCGCGCGCCACGGCGCGGAAGAGGGATCGATTGGAGGGCTCCGGCGGTGCCAGCAATCTCTCGGCGGCGCCGAAGGCCAGGTAGGAGTTGAGAGCCGCGGAAAGCGCGCTGACGAACCCGGGCGCCTCCATCGGGTCGAAGCCGGACTCCCAGGCCAGGCCGAGGATTCGCACGGCCCCGGCCGGGCGGTCGATGCGCGGCTCGATGCGGCCGACAAGCCGATCGCCGTAGAGGATCGGCAGGACGTAGTAGCCCCAGCGGCGTTTGGCCGCGGGCGTGTAGACCTCCCAGCGGTACTGGAAGTCGTAGAGCGGCTCGAGCAAACCGCGATCCCACAGCAGCGGGTCGAGGGGAGCGAGGAAGCTGCAGCCGGGGCTCTCGCCCCCCACGAGGCCGATCTCCCAGCGTCCGTCGCCTGGAGACTCCGCCACCTCTCGCTCGGCCTGGGCCAGCAGCGGAACCTCGTCGCCGATCAGGTAGCGTTCGCCTCGGAGGCCATCGACCGCCACGGCAACGATCTCGCCCCGGTCGAGGAGCTCGCGCCTGGCCGCCGCCCGAGTTTCGGACGAGCCCGTGCCGGGCCACAGCTCGCCGCTGCCGCCCGCGGCCAGCAGGCCGTGGCCGCGATACCGCGACAGCAGCTTGTGGCGCGTCTGCTCGCCCTCGGGTATGTGGGCGGCGAGCAGATCCGCGGGGAAGAGGCGCTCGATCAGGTCGTAGTAGCGGCGGTTGCGTTCGCGTCGAGCCAGGCCCAGCTTGCCCGAGACCGCCAGCGCCTCGAGCACGGCGCGCACGGCGCTCGTCGGTCCCCACCACCAGTCGATTGCCGCCTCCCGCTCGAAATCGCCGGAACACCTGGGCCCTTCGGCGGTGATTTCGGCCAGGATCTTCTCCGAGAGGGCGGCCTGCTCGCGAATGAGCTCTCCCGCACGGCCGTCCGCGCCGTCCTGCCATGAGATCCGGTAGTAGGGCAGCTCGCGTGTCGGCAGCAGGTTGAGGGACTTGTTGTAGGCCTCGAAGAGAAGGCGGCGGCCGTAGAGCAGTTCGTCGGTGAGCTCGCGGCGGTAGCCGGCGACGCGGGCCTGCAGGACGAGGTCGTGGTTTCGCCCGGCCACGTCGAGTGGATCGAACTGGAGCGAGCCCAGCCGGTCGACTACGGCCAGGACGCTCTCGGGCGTCGCGGGCAGCGCACGCGGGGGCGCGAGCAGGTGGCGGATGGCGAGGAACCGGCGCGCGGTCGCGAGGCTGGTCTGATCGAGCATGTCGGAATTGTGGAGGGTTGGCGGCGTCGCGGCGCGACGGATCGTCGGCGGTGGGAGGCGTCAGCCGGGACGGCCCGATCTGAGCAGGACGAGAGAGCGCGGCTCCACGACCAGCGGCGCGCCGGCGGCCAGGGCCGCCGCTGCGGCTTGCCGCGCGCTGCCCGCAGTTCCCGCGGTTCCCGCGACTCCCGCCGTGCCGGCCCTGCCCGTCTGCGCGGCCGGCGCGGCCGTTCCGGCGAAGCTGTCCAGCTCGAGCCGCCACGACCGAGCGGAGCCCACCTCGGGCAGCGTGAACGTGAGCGGCTCCCACCAGCCGTTGATCAGCAGGAGCAGGTCGTCGTCCAGCATCGGGCGGCCGCGGTCGTCCCGGTCCGCGTCGCGCGTTCCGTCGAAGTAGGCCACGACGCTGCGGGTCCAGCCGGCGCTCCAATCCGAGTCGGTCATCGCGGATCCCGCCGGAGTGAACCACTCGATGTCGTCGCGGAGGGCGCCGCTGGCGAAGCGCCGTCGCCGCAGGGCGTGGTGGCGACGGCGGGCCGCGATCAGCGCCCGGGTGAAGGCGAGCAGATCGTTGTCCACGGAGCCCCAGTCGAACCAAGAGATCTCGTTGTCCTGGCAGTAGGCGTTGTTGTTGCCCCGCTGCGTTCGGCCCAGCTCGTCGCCGCCGAGCAGCATCGGCACCCCCAGGCTCAGCATCAGAGTGGCCAGCAGCGCTCGCGACTGCCGCGCCCGCAGTGCGAGGATTTCGGGGTCTTCCGTCGGACCTTCGGCGCCGCAGTTCCAGGAGAGGTTGTCGTCCGTTCCGTCGTTGTCCGACTCTCCGTTCGCTTCGTTGTGCTTCTGGTCGAACGAGACGAGGTCGCGCAGGGTGAAGCCGTCGTGGCTGGTGACGAAGTTGATCGAGGCGTTGGGCCGGCGACTCGACGGACCGTACAGGTCGGCCGAGCCGGTCAGGCGGGTCGCCAGGTCGGGCAGAGTTCCCGCCCCTCCGCGCCAGAAGTCGCGGACGGTGTCCCGGTACTTGCCGTTCCATTCGCTCCACAAAGCCGGGAAGTTGCCCAGGTCGAAGCTGTCGGGCTGGCCGACGTCCCACGGCTCCGCGATCAGCTTCACGCGGGAGACGACCGGATCCTGGGAGATCAGGTCGAAGAAGGCCGACACGCGATCGAATCCGCCGTTCTCGCGCGCCAGGGCTACCGCGAGATCGAACCGGAAGCCGTCGACGTGCATCTCCGTGATCCAGTAGCGCAGCGAATCCATGATCAGCCGCAGGCAGTTCGGGTCGTCCGGGTTGAGAGAGTTGCCCGTACCGGTGGTGTCGAAGTAGAAGCGCGGGTCGTCGGCGACCAGGCGGTAGTAGGCCGGGTTGTCGAAGCCTCGGAACGAGAGCGTAGGGCCGAGGTGGTTGCCCTCGGCGGTGTGGTTGAAGACGACGTCGAGGATGACCTCCAGCCCGGCCGCATGGAGGGCCTTCACCATGCCCTTGAACTCGGCCACCTGGCCGCCCTGTCGGCCGGCCCGAACCTCGGCCGAATAGCCCGCGTGCGGGGCGAAGAAGCCGAGCGTGCTGTAGCCCCAGTAGTTGTTCAGGCCCCGGGCTCGCAGAAACCCGTCGTCGGCGTGCTGGTGGACCGGCAGCAGTTCCACCGCGGTTACGCCCAGGCTCGCCAGGTGATCGAGCGCGGCCGGAGAGGCAAGGCCGGCGTACGTGCCGCGGAGTTCGGGCGGGACGCCGGGGTGGAACTGGGTGAAGCCCTTGACGTGGGTCTCGTAGATGATCGTGTCCGAGTAGGGGACGGCAGGCGGCGAATCCGAGCCCCAATCGAAGCCGCCGTCCACGACCAGGCCCCGCGGCACGTGCGGCGCCGAGTCCAGGCCGCTGAAGCCGTCCGGCGTTCCCGGCGTGTAGCCGAAGACCGCGTCGACCCAGTCGATCTCGCCGGCGACGGCCCTCGCGTACGGGTCGAGCAGCAGCTTGTTCGGGTTGCAGCGGAGTCCCAGGGCAGGTTCGTATGGACCGGAGACGCGGTAGCCGTAGCGCTGGCCCGGGCGAACTCCCGGCACGAAGCCGTGCCAGACGCCGGCGTCACGCTCCAGCAGCGGAAGCTGACGCTCGCCGCCCGCGGCGTCGAAGAGGCAAAGCGTTACGCCCGTGGCGATGGTCGAGGCCACGGCGAAGTTGGTGCCGTCCGGGCCTGAAGCGGCCCCGAGCGGGTACGGCCGGCCCGGCCACGACTCCATGATCCGATCCCCTTGCTGCCGAGTCACCGCGCTACCGGCGCGGATGCTGGAAGTCAGCCTGCCACAGCTTCGGGACTCGGTCCAGAGTTGCGACGGTGAGGTCCATTTTGGGCCGGCCTGAGCCGGGACGGCGGACGACTCGGCCGCTTTCTAGACGTGGCCGGCGCCCTGCCGGCGCGTGCCGGAGCGAGGCCGGCTACTCAATACCAGCCGTAGGCCTTCCAGAACGTGTAGGCCGCGCATGCCGATCCATACTTGGTCGTGACGTACCAGAGGCCCCACTTGACCTGGGTCAATGGGCTGGAGCGCCAGTTCGATCCGAAAGCGGCCATCCTTGTGCCCGGGAACGCCTGCGGGATGCCGTACGCGCCCGTGGGCGTGCCGGCACGAGGGTTCCACTTCGATTCGACGGTCCAAACTGCGTTGATGCAGGCGTAGCCCTTGGCGCCGACGCGGTTCTTGACGTATATGCGAGCGTTCCAGACCGTGTCCCTCGGAGTCGGGGCCGGCGTTCGCTTGGGCCTGGCCGTTGGAGTCGGAGTCGGAGCCGGGGTCGGCGTCGCCGACTCCGGCCCGGGCGGGAATATCGGGATGTAGGCGTTCGCGACGGTCGCCGGACCCGGCGTAGGGTCGGCCAGGAAGAGCGTCGGTGACGCCAGGGCGACCTGGGCCGCTTGATCGGGCGAGAATGTGACCGACGGCGGGGGCGACCCCGCCGGATCGGCCAGCGCGCTCGGAACGATGACGATGGCGGCGTCGACGACCAGGATGAAGGCCGCCGTCATGGCCAGGACCGCCGCGGGTGAGTATGGCTTCAAGTAGTTCCTCGTCGGTGGCCCCGCCCCGGGGCCGACCTGCGCTTTAGCCCGCACCGCCCGGCCGGTCGACCAGGGCGGCTGCGGTCGTGACGGTGACCCTGCGGATTCCGCGGTCGAGGCCGGGGGCCGCAACGGCGAGACCCGCGGGCATCCGGAATTCGAGGGTCGACGCAGACACGGCGTGGAGGCGTCAACCGCCGGCAGCCGGCAGAATATCACGGCGAAGTTCGATGGAGCAGTCTTGAAGATGGATGGAGATCGTCGCCGGATAGCATCGCCCGGCGGCGGCAGGTCGCGGCGGGGTCGCGCCCGGGTCGCGGCGGCCCGGCGTCAACTCCCCGCGATTGACGCCGCCTCAAGTAATCCCGATAATATGAGTCGGAATTAGAAGAACACTCAGTTGCGGTCCGGCGTCCCCCTCCGCGGGACCGCCGCCTCGTTCAAGGAGCCCGATGGTCACCAGCCGGGAAATCGTCTCCAGCGAGTACAAGTTCGGTTTTCACGACGACGTCGACTACCTCGAGCAGACCGGCCACGGCCTTACCCGCGGCACCGTCGAGGCGATCAGCCGGTTCAAGAACGAGCCGGCTTGGATGCTCGACTTCCGCCTGCATGCCTACGACCACTTCCTCTCGCGGCCGATGCCGACCTGGGGCGGCGACCTGGCCACGATCGACCTCGACAAGATCGTCTACTACCGCAAGCCGTCGCAGGGCGAGGAGAAGTCCTGGGACGACGTCCCGGACAAGATCAAGAAGACGTTCGAGCGCCTCGGCATTCCGGAGGCGGAGCGCAAGTTCCTGGCCGGCGTCGGCGCGCAGTACGACTCCGAGGTCGTTTACCACAGCGTCCGCGAGGAGCTGTCGAAGATCGGCGTCGTCTTCATGGGCACCGACCAGGGACTCCGGGAGTACCCGGAGCTCTTCAAGAAGTACTTCGCCACGGTCGTTCCGCCCGAGGACAACAAGTTCGCCGCGCTGAACAGCGCCGTCTGGTCGGGCGGATCGTTCGTCTACGTCCCCAAGGGCGTCGAGGTCCCGCTACCGCTGCAGGCCTATTTCCGCATCAATGCCGAGAATACCGGCCAGTTCGAGCGGACGCTGATCATCGTCGACGAGGGCGCCAAGGTCCACTACATCGAGGGCTGTACGGCCCCCATCTACACCACCGACGCGCTCCATGCCGCCGTCGTCGAGGTCATCGCCCTGCCCGGCTCGAAGGTCCGCTACACCACGATCCAGAACTGGTCGAACGACGTCTACAACCTGGTTACCAAGCGTGCCCATGCCCACGCCCATGCCACCGTCGAGTGGATTGACGCGAATACTGGTTCTCGATTAACTATGAAGTATCCCAGTATTTATTTACGTGGCGAAGGCGCGACGGCCGAGGTCATCTCGGTGGCCGTGGCCGGCAAGGGCCAGCACCAGGACACCGGCGCCAAGGCGATCCACCTCGCCCCGAACACG
>Ga0182027_10015046_pt1 | contig 10673 bp, 17 predicted proteins | sample 712E1DmetaG_FD_121300 | JGI IMG/M metagenome (GOLD analysis project Ga0182027, IMG submission 121300) | Permafrost microbial communities from Stordalen Mire, Sweden - 712E1D metaG (Illumina Assembly) | ecosystem: Environmental > Terrestrial > Soil > Wetlands > Permafrost | place: Sweden...
ACCGCGCGCCCGTAGCTCAGTGGATAGAGCATCTGACTTCGGATCAGATGGTCGGGGGTTCGAATCCCTCCGGGCGCGCCAGATTTCCCTCGTGAAAAGGCCCCTCCGGGATTACCTAGAGGGGCCTGTCGGTCGGAATGGCAGCAGATGTGGCAGCAGATCGTTTCCAGCCGCCTCACGAGTCAGCTTCCAGTCTCCTTCTTGTCATCGTTTCCTCTGCCGCGGTCCATGGCTGACAACAGGTCGCCCATCCGATCGGCCGCATCGCGCTGAAGCTCCGGCAGGACGTGCGCGTAGATGTCGGCGGTTGTCGAGATTTGAGAGTGGCCGAGCATCTCCTGCACGACTCGGAGCGGCACGCCAGCGGCCTGCAGGTACGACGCTGCCCCGTGCCGCAGGTCGTGGAACCTCTGGTGCGGAAGTCCTGCTGCTGCCAGCTGCCGTTGGAACCTGTGCATGACAGCCGATCCGTCCAGCGGCGTGCCGATCGCCGAGCAGAAGACGAAGTCTCCATCCTGCCAATGTTCGCCCGCCGCCAGTCGCTCAACGAGCTGGCTCTTACGATGCTCGCGCAGCGATGTTAGAACTGGACCTGGCAGTGGCCACGTGCGCCGGCTCTTGGCGGTCTTGGGTTCCGCCAATACGGTCTTACCATCGAGGCGCTGCAACGTGTGCGCGATGGTGACGGTCCCATTCTCGAAGTCCACGTCTCGCCAGCGGAGGCCCAGAGTCTCGCCGCGACGAAGACCGAGGCCGAGCGTTAGCTGGTATAGGGTCCGATCTTGACCCTGGACGGAGCTAAGTAGTCGGGCCGCCTCCGATTGCGTCAGTGGTCGGATCTCCGGGCGCCGCACCTTTGGCGTATCAACGAGCCGAGCGACGTTCCGGGTAACCATTCCCCACTTCTCGGCCTTGGCGAGCGCGATCCGAAGCACCGTCCTTGCGTACTCCACACCTGAGGGCGAGCGCCCGGCGGCGATCTGTGTGGTTATCAGGCGCTGCACCTGGGACGCGGAGAGGCGCGCAAGGGGAGTGCCGCCTAGTGTTGGGCGAACGTGGAGCCTGAGGGTGTCGGAATAGCTGCGGTATGTGCGAGGTGCGATCATCGGCTTGGCCGCTTCCAGCCACTGGTCCAGGAAGGCGTTGAGGAGCAGTCGGTCGGAGCGGATCGGACGGCCTGCCTCGATGGCCCGTTCTGCCTCCCGCAGCTTCTCGGTTACCTCCTTCCTGTTGGAGCCAGAGAGGTAGACCCGTTTCCCCGAAGCGTCATGCAGGGTCGCCCGCCAACGGTCCCCGGATTGGTAGATGGAGCCAGAGTCTCGGGCGCGTCTAGTCATTTCGTGGCTCGCCTGCCTCCGGGTATTTGGACGTACCTGTATCGCCAGGGGTCCCGTAGACGTTGGTGGGATCCGCTTGTACTTCAGCGACTCGCTTCGCCTGTTGGCTCCTTGGGACGTATGCCACGAACCTACGCATGCCGGGTGCGTTTCCGTTCGATTCCAACCCGGAAATGGGATAAACCCTGAGGCCAGCGGAACCTGTGCCACCAAGCGGAGAGGGCGGTACCAGGCCCGCCCCGATGGCTTTCGAGTACTCGTTCGCGTCATCGTCCGAAGCCCAGGGACGAAACGCGAGCCAGCCCTGAACGTCAGCTGCCGGTTCGCCTGCGGTATCTCGTCGCCAAAGCAGCAGACCAACGAGGTAGGTTTCCCAAGGCGACAGGTCTGGCGCGATCTTTGACACTGACCACACCCAGTTCGCCTGGCTGACAGACAGCTCGAGGCGGACGCTGTGACTCTTCGCAACTCCGGCTTGGACTCGCAGGATCGCTGCAGCCTGCTCGGCGTTTTCTAGCGTGAGAGCCCAGGGCGTCCCGTCGGTGTCGGCCGGTCGCAGGTCCCTGACGATCCGCTGGATTGTTCTGACATTGGGCACGTCGTCTTCTCCCCAAGGCGGCGCCTCCCCGTTCTCCACGTGTGCAAGGTCGGCGGCGTCCCGTAGCTGCCCGAGTCGGACTAGCTCGTCGTGGATCTGCTTGCCCTCATAACTCTGGATGGCCAGTGACTCTATGACTCCTTCCATCGGGATTGAAATACGCCGAGATCCATTACGTGTCGTCATGTCATCTCAATATGTCGTGGCGTTGTGTAGACGTGTCGCACACCCCATCCTAGACTGCACTCAAAGGCGCAGTCAAGCGTCTGCTAGCGGAAGGAAGACAACAGATGGCGGACGGACTTCTCTCAATCAGGCGTGCGGCCGAAATGCTTTCCCTAGGCCACAGCAAGACGTACGAGTTGCTCCGGGCAGGGGAACTGCGTTCGGTGAAGATCGGGAGAGCTCGCCGCATCCCGGAGGCAGAGATCGCCGCCTACGTCGCACGCAAGCTTGCTGAGGTACAGGCTGAGGCTGAGCACGATGGGGGACGGTAGTGGCCGCGGGGTGGCCTGGCTCGGATTGAAGCGACCCGTCCTGGCCGGATGCACGCGAATCCTGCAGGTTAAGGCGCGGACGGCGATCTACGCGGCATGGCGCGGCACTGCCGTCCCGACAGGGTCAATCACTGGGCGCGGCGAATGGAGTGCGGAAACGGGACTCCACTGATCGTCCGCACGCTGTACTTCGAGCAAGGGCTGACTCCGCTCCAAGGTCATCCCGGATGGAGGAATAGACGATGAAACGCAACTTCGGCCGGCCTCGAAAACAGTCGCCAGATCCGACTCTTTCGGATTTCGGAATCACGAAGCATGAGTCGTCTGACTGGCAGGCTCTTGCGACGCTGTCCGATGAGGAGTACGCGGCGTTTAGAGCTGAGATTGCGACCGGGAAGCGTGGCGTCGAGTCCCGTGCCATCAGAGCCGGTCATGCCGCGAAGAAAGGGCGATGACGCTCTGGATCGTGGCCTGCTGCGCCTTAGTGGCGTGTTGCCTCTCTGACAACGAAAGACCCAGCACTAAGTGCCGGGTCTTCGGCACGCCCGTTCGATCAGCGCGTGCCTAGACATATCAGACCGGATGGGCATTCCAACGCCTAGCGAATCGGCAGGTCGAGCCTCCCTCGGAAGCGTCTCTCTGTTGCGCCTGAGGCAGTCGTACAGGGCGTGCGGGTTTGGGTCATCGCACCGAACAAGACGGCCAGACAAGCCGCGTTCGTGGGGGTCGGGAAACACCAAGTGTGCCTCTTACAACGCCATCGTGGAGGTACGCCATCGTGGAGGTACAGCATGGTGGAGTCGGACAGTCACCAAGGCATCAAGCGTGTCATGTGGGCCTGCATCGACTGTGGCAGAGAGTCGACGAGACGTACTCGCTGCCCACGCTGTGAACGTCCGAGGCAGAGGACTCGCAACGCGCTTCCCAAACGCGCCATCTACCGTGACCCGGCCTATCGGCGCGCACCACGCAAGGGGATCTGTTGCCGCTGCGGATTGCCAGGCGCAGACACCCGTGATCACTACCCTGTCTCCATCGCTGAGGGCATCGAACGAGGATGGACGATCGAACAGATCAACGCGCCTTCCAACCTGCACCCTGCTCATCGTGGCTGCAACAGTGCTGCATCCGTTCTTCTCGAAAGGTAGCCTTCAGCACGCTCCCTCGCGGTCGCGACCGGGCCAGCAAGTCAGCTATGAGCGGGTTTCCGTTCTGGCCGCCAAGCGTTCCAGCTCCTGGCGGGGGATGCGGATGAGCCGGCCGAGTCGCACGACTCCGATCTCACCGGCCGCAATCAGGGCGTACATCTTGTTCTTCCCGATTCCGAGCAGCTCCGCTGCCTGCATCGGCGTGACAAACGGCGGGGCCATGACAGTCTGGGCCGAGTAAGCCGGGACGGGCAACGGCGCCGGTTTCGGGGGCTCGTCGATGGTCATGAGGGCGTGCCCGCAGTTCGGGCAACGGATCGCAAGGTTCGCCATGTCTCACCTCATCTGCCCCGGAGATCGGGCTGGTCCCTCAGCCGATGCCCTCATGGTCGCTGACGTACCGCTCCAAGGCGTGACGTGAGACGCGGACATCACGACCCGGACGCACGACCTTGATCTGCTCGGTGCGGATCAGCCGGTACAAGGTTGAGCGGGAGACCCCCAAGGCTTTCGCCGCCGCGTCGAGGGTCATCAAGAGCGGCTCCCACTGATGCCTCGACCGCTCGCGCAGGCATCTCGGGGACCACGGGCCATCCGGACATGTCTGCCATGACCAGGGCATAGCGGCAGGCAGGGCAGCGGAGCGTCAGGCTAGGAGTCACTCGCCTGGCAGGTCCTGACCTCGGCCGGCCCGTTGGAGCGTCTCTGCCGCTGAGCGGCCCGTCATCAACCATGTCCGGTGCGTCGGACTGAGACTGCCGGTTGGATGAGGTCTGCGAGCTGATCGGCCGCCAGTCCGCATCCAGCGCAGCGGAACCCGATCGTCTCGGACGCCTCCCAGATCGCCTCATCGCGACTTGTCGGGTCGTAGGCCCAATGAAGGTCGCCGTTGTCGTCGATCCCGGCGATCTCGACGGCGATGAAGCGCGGCGTCCGCTCTTCCGCGTCGATGTCGGGCGACCCGCAGTTCCGACAAACGTAGGTGCCCATCACCGGATCACCGCGCCGAGCGCCGAGTCCTCGTCGACCAGGATCACGCAGACGTCCCGGTCGATGTGCCGCAGTTCTTCGACCTGCCTCGCGGTGAGCCCGAGCGTCTCGCCTTCGGGTCCCACGCCGCCGGTCAGAGCGACGTCTCCAGCAATCCAGTCCCCGGCCAGCGGGCAGATCAGGTCGGCCTTCCAGTTGCGTTCGGGCTCGCTGACGAGCTTCCCTTCATCGTGGATCCAAGTCGTTGCCGGCAAACCGGCGATCGAGCATTCGATTGCGTCAACATAGCCACCGACCGCCCGCTGCAAGTCTTGAAGCTCTGGGATGCCGTCGTGGAAGGCCATCCGTGCATCAACGGCTAGTGTCGCCCACGTCATCTGACTTCCTCCTCTCTGCGCGCGCTTCGGTCCGCGCCTCTCGCGACCCCCTCGAGAACCTGCCGTCGGATCTCGTTCAGCTCGCCGAGTTCGGCGCGGACCGTCGGCAGCAGCTCGGCTGCCAACTCAGGCCGGCGCCAGCGGATGAACTCAGGCCCAAGCCGGAGCCACTCGTACACCTGCTGGCTTTCGGCGTGCCAGACCACCCTGTTCTTCAGCACGGCGCCTTCGGCGTAGAACACCCCGTAGTCGGCTACGTCCTTGCGAGTCTCCGGCGTAGCCGCGTCGATCAGCCTCACCATCCGCGGCAGCTTGCCGAACCGGCTCAGAGCGATCCGCCCCGGGCGGGTGTGGCCGTCAATCGCGCTCGAGATGACACCACCCCCGATCGTGGTCTTCTCGAACTCCGGCCCGGGCACGACGCTCGGCGTGCCTTCGCGCAACCATCGGTCGGCGATCGCGACCTGCGTCCACATCCCGCTCCGCACCAGACTGCAGGTCCGCGCCGCCGCGTACAGGCTCCACCGCGTGCAGCCCATCTCGACGAGCAGTTGGAACAGCCGTGTTGGCGTCCGGGTCGGCGTGACGGGCATCTTGTCGAAGGCGAACCTCGGGCCAGCCATGAGCTGCGCCACTGCCGAGCGCAGTGCGAATGGCTGGCTTGGATCGGCGACGAGCCGGGTCATCGCCGATTCGTCGAGCCGGTCGAGATCCATCCAGTCGACCCGCTCGTCGCTGTGTCCCGAGTCGAGTAACTCTGCCGCGGAGCGATCACCGTGCGCCTCGGCCAGTCTCCCGGCCAGCCAGCGGAGCACTCGCTGTTCGCCCAACGAGCGGCGCCAATCTCTCGCACCGAGCACGGCGAGCGTCTGGGCGGTTGCGAGCAGATCACCCGCGAACACGTCCTCGATGGCGATCACGCCGAGTCGTCGGAGTAGGCCATCGCGGTCCAGCGTGTACATCTGGTCGGCAACCCAGGCTGCGTGCCCGGGCATCTCGAAGCGCACGGCCTTTTGCAGCGCGCTTCTCAGGACCCATCGGTCGTCCGGGTTCATCGTGACTGGCGCGGGCTGCCCGTCATACGTTTCGAGTTCGGTCTGCACCGTGTTGAGCAGTCCGGCTTCAAGCTCGACGATCGCCTTGTGGCTGTAGCAGCCGCTCGCATCGAGTTCGTCGGGACCCGGGGGATCAAGCAGCCAATCGGCGAGCGTCATCTCTCCGTCACCGATTCCGGTGACCGCAGCGTCCAGGCGATGTCGCCGCGTCGGTGGTCGCCGGGCTCGCCGAACTCGATGCCCCGGTCGCGAAGGCTGACCCAGGAGCCGCCGGCGATCACGATGTGGTCCAGGACCGCGATGTCTAGCAGCCGACCTGCTGCGATAGCTTCGGCCGTCAGGCGAAGATCGTCGGGGCTCGGCGTGGCGTCTCCAGAGGGGTGGTTATGCAGAATCAGAATGCCCGTCGCCTGTCGTCGCACGGCCTCGCAGAACAGCTCGCCGATGCGAACGAGGCTCGAGCTGACGTTGCCCTGGTAGACCACCGCGACATCGAGGATGGCGTTGCGGGTGTTCAGAACCGCGACCCGCAGTTCCTCACGCTCGAGCGCGCTCATCTCGTTGAGCAACAGCTCGGCGATGTCGCGAGGCGAGCGGATCAGCTGACGGGTCGGTTGGCCGAATCTGGTCCTCTTTCCACAGTGCGGACACTCCGCGAAGCTGACGCCGTCCTCTCGGACGACCCTGAGCAGAGTCAGCTCGCTTCTCGGGATTGGCCCCCGCTCGTCACCGCTTGCCGGCGGCGGTAGGCTGTCGCGTTGGTAGGTGTGGCTCACGCAGCCCGCTCCTATCGCTTGGACCGGACGGGTGCTCGAACATCCGTCCGGTCGTTCTCCATCTGACTGGCCCGGCACGGCAATCCGCCCAGGCCATCGAATGTCCACGCGGACGCACACCCGCGCTGGTTCCCCCATTACCTCGACTCGCCGCCATCCGGCCGGACAGCCCCAGAGCGGCCGCGGCCCCTTCCCAGCTGCCGTCGATCTCCGTCTCGAGTCGCTGCAGGTAGATCACCGTCGTCGAGAGCGACCGGTGTCCGAGCAGGGCGGACACGTCCTCGATCGAGGCGCCGGCGAGTCGGCGGAGCTTGGCGGCGGAGTGCCGCAGGGCATGTGGCGATACGCCAGGTACGCCCGCCGCGCTCGCGTATTCGCGCAGGTTCTTGGCGAAGCCACCGCCGGAGATCCGGAAGAGGCGCTCCGCTGGATCGAGCTTCGAGTTGAGCCGGCCTTCACCGGCCAGCGCGCTGCGCAGGGCCGCCAGGGCAGGTTCTGGCATCACCCGCCGGCGCTCGCGTCCGCCCTTCACGTGGCTCAGGAACTCTCCGGTCCGCAGGTCCACGTCGCCAGCGGTCAGACCGAGTACCTCGGAGCGTCGCAGCCCGCACAGGAGGATCACCACCACGATGGCCCGATCACGTCTGCCCCACGACGTGTCCGGGATGGCAGCCAGGAGCCGCCGGATCGCTTCGGGCTCGGGGCCTCTCGGAAGCGGCGCCGTCGCCCGTGGTCGACGCACGAGAGCGGCCGGGTTGTGGGCGACCAGGCCGTTCCGCACGGCCAGCTCGTAGAGTCCGGAGATCGCCGCGAGGCGAACGCAGATGGTCGATCCAGATGGGGTCGAATCGCTCGCTCCTGCGCCATAGGCGAACACCTCGACGTCGAGCGGCGTCACGCTCGATGGATCGGACACACCCGCGAGGAAGCGATCGACGATGCGGCCGTACTCGTGCGGGGTGCGATGGCTCCGGCCGACCAGTTCCTTCTCGATGAGATAGGCCGTCAGGAGCCTCCCCCAGGGCTCCGACAGTCCGGTTTGGGCCTCTTGCAAGTTACCCAAATCCTTGATTGGATCCATAATCTAATGATACAATATAGGCACCATTAGGCAAGTTATTGAACTATAATGATCAGTCGAAAGGAGCCGCTGATGCCCACCGTCGCCTTCGAGGCCGAGACTTCAGCTGAGCTAGTCGAGAAGGCGCTGCGCTGGGCGCTGAAGACGCTCGAGGCAAGCCGGAGCGCCTCGGCGCGGGGGCCACTGCCACCTGGCGATCCGGCCCTCGCCGACGTCATCGCTGCGATCCACGGTGAGTTGGCGCGCCGGTTCCTGCGAGATGTCGCTGAGGAGTCGCTGCAGGGGCAGTCGCTGTCGCTCACCGAGGCGTCGGACCGCTATGGTCGATCAGCCGACCCGTCAGCCTTCGTCGGCATCGTAGGCGCGGTCAACCGACCGATGCGACGTCTGGGTGGACGTCAACTCGTGCGGTGGGAAGCAGCCGACCGCAGCTACGTCATGGACCCGCCAGACGCGAGCGTCGTGATCTCGGCTCTGCCGTCGCGCTGACGAGGCACAATCATGGGCAGACGATCAGGGGCGGAGGCGCAAGCATGGCTGTCACGGTGACGATCGAGCGCATGGACAAGGGTCCGCGGCTCATCCTGGAGAACGCTGATCAACTCGCAATCCTGTTCTTCACGAGAGACGCCAGCTCGGTCGGGAAGGACCCGTTCGACGCCCATGCCGGCGTGGGTGCGCTGGACTCGATTACCGACGACGACGTCAGGGCGATCAACGCCACGATGGGGGCACGTTCGCCGCACGAGGCTTGGAGACCGCTCACCGATGCGGCATCGCTTGACTTCCTGCAGGCTCTCGATATCGGTGTGGACCTGCTCGCGATGACGGACCACGAGTGGGACATCGCGCGGCCGCTGGTTCAGAAAGCCTTGTCATCCGTCATCGGACCGTACCGGAACCTGGCCGTGGCCACGAAGATCCTCCATCTGAAGCGACCCGGCCTATTCCCCGTGCTGGACAGTCTGGTAGTCGATCAGCTCGGTGGCTCCGGCAGAGACCCGATCGACATGGTCTCGCACGTTCGGCAGCAGGGGCTCGCCAACATCGCTGCGCTCTCAGCAATCCAGATGCAGCTGGCGGGGCTGACGGTCCAGAACGGCCCCATCCTCCGGACAAGGGTCCGGATCCTGGACGGACTGCTCTGGACGAGCCACCCGCGAACGAACCTCAGCCCCGAAGTCCTCCACGGATGGGAGCGAATCGTCAGACCCGGACGAGGTGACCTGTGAGTGCCGACAACCTGGGAGTAGACGACGATCTCGAGTCCGACCTAGACAAGAGCCCTGACAGCGCGCGCATCGGCAAGGCCGTGGAGTTTCTGGTAGCGGCCTCGTGCATCCTGTCGAGTGGGGCCAAGCTCAACGTGTCGACCTCGATGGTCGACGACGAGGGTGTCGACCTCGTGTTCCACCGCCGCGGCAGCAGTGCCTCTCTTTCCGCCCAGGTGAAGGCCCGCCTGCGGAGTAGCAAGCAAGTCCAAGCGGGCAGATTTGTGGCGTTCGTCCGTCAGCAGACGTTCCGTCCCCGCGTTGACCTCTACATCCTCTTTGTCGTCGCCGATGCCGAGGAGGCTACCTTCGGTCCCGTATGGCTGGTCCCGAGTCTGGCCTTCGCGAGCCAGGCCCGGGCGGTCGGCGCTCGCCAGAACCTTCGCTTCTCAGCCTCGCTGGCAGAGGACACGAAGGATCAGTGGCATCAGTACCGCCTTGATCGGGGCCAGCTGGCGCGGCGGATCCTCGACCAGCTCGAAGCCGAGGATCGCTAGCCCCGTCGAGTCCGCATCTGCTCGGACGGTGGTATCGCTAATGCGTATTTGTGATACCCGGGCGCGGCTCGCGGCCCGCCCGGGCGCCGGCCCGGCGCGGCATCTTCGGGTCGATCGGCTTCTCGATCTGCGCCCGCACTTCGGCGAGCTGTTCGTGGAGCCCGGCCCAGTCGCCGCGGTGGATGAACTCGCCGTCCGTTCGGTGAACCTGCGAACTCTCGTATACCAAGCCATGGCACTGGCGGCAGCGGAGAAAGCCCCTGCCCGCGGGCGGCAGGTACAGCTTGCGGCACCGCCGGCCGCACTCCGGACAGCGTAGGTACCAGCAGACGCCGCCGTATGGCATCACTCGAACGCTGAGAGCAACCACGATCGGCCCCTGCTCACCCGTGCCCGGCGAGAGGCGCAGCTCGGGCCCGTTGGTCCATCGCAACTCCCAGGGGACCGGGAAGCCGCGGGGTAAGTCGTGCGATCGCAGCATCGCGACGCCTCGCCCGCGTTCCAGGGCAGGGACGCCGCGCAGGATCTCAGCATCCAGAACGAGGAACGACTCGACCGTCATCGCTTTTGCGTGGCCCCGCCACCTACCGCTACCTTGACCGCCCATGGCCCCTTTTTCCGAAAGCGATTGGGCCTTGCGACACGCACGAGCGTGGAAGGCGTCAGAACTGGCACTTCTGGGACGCGATTTACGACGCGCTCAGGGCCCTAACGGGTTCGAAATGGCTCGGAATCGCGCGAAACCGCATGGGTTCTTGCACGGTTCTGGGGCCCTACGCGCCCGATTGTGACACGACTCCGCCGGGCCTCTCGGTGACCGCAGATGAGATCCGCTCCCATGCCGATATGGTACGTCTGTTCGCATCTGTGAGCCATCCGCGCCCGCGCCCGCGGCCGAAGGCAACTCAGCGGTCATGGCTGCGGCTGACGTCGTCATGGTTGTGGGCCAGTATCACGTCCTTACCATCCGCCAGACCCAGCAGGTCTAGGCTGCGGGCATTGCGGGGTCGGCACCCCCTCGCCGGCCTCGCTCGCGCCCGTCGGCT
>Ga0182027_10015047_pt1 | contig 10672 bp, 8 predicted proteins | sample 712E1DmetaG_FD_121300 | JGI IMG/M metagenome (GOLD analysis project Ga0182027, IMG submission 121300) | Permafrost microbial communities from Stordalen Mire, Sweden - 712E1D metaG (Illumina Assembly) | ecosystem: Environmental > Terrestrial > Soil > Wetlands > Permafrost | place: Sweden...
TTCACGCCAGGTTTACGCCAGGTTTTGAACAAAATTGGAGCGTTTTTAAAAGATGTTCGGTGAAGTATGACCGGTTTTAAGGTGGTCAAAAAGCCAGATTAATTAAATTGATCAATAGTTTCAACTATTTGCAGAGCCCAATTGTTTCATTTCCCAATGCTGTAAATCTTTACCCAGTCGACAAACATTTGAACTGGCTTGTTAATTGTAGGTTTGAAGGCGTCAAGCTGAATGCATAAATGATGATTGACCCTGGGAATTGCATTCTTATCAGTTAGTGTCCATACCAAAGAGCTATCCCTGTATATTTTAATGTAGTCAGAAGTCCATTCCATAGACATTATGTGCCAACTTGAAGCATCAGCCTCATGAACAAAGGTATATTGGGTATTTGCTGATGTTCCATAATGAATATTTGTATAAAAAGCATGACGATCACCATCCGTACCGGTTTCATATATATCATTCTCTCCGTCCATAGGCCAACGCTCACTCTGAGGCCATGTAAGAACCACCGCACTCATGGCATTAGATGAGTCCTTATCAACTCTGACTCTGAATTCATACTTTCCAAAAGTCTGATTAATGTTTTGAGCCATTCCTCCAGAAACAAGGTTGCTGTCTATCATTGCAGCTGTCACTACCAGGTTTCCATCTACGAGAGAAAAAGCTTCTGGGCGTCTCAATCCATTGCCTTCCTGCCCAAGACTTGTGTATGGACTCCAAGCTGAGCGATTAAGTGTCGAATCATTAAAATCATCCTGAAAAATCAATTTCCATCTGGGCTCACCTCCATTTTCTTGCGACTTTTTGCAATCAGTAAATAAACAAATACTGAATAAAGCCCAAATTATAAGTAAAGAGTTGGATCTTAACGCAAAATTCATTCAGTTAAAATTCGATTTTATTGCAATTGTTAAAACTAACCAAATTTGTTTACAAGTGAAATAGTTGTAGACCCTTCCCATTTTTGACTTTAAGAAATTGACCACCCAGACCCGGAGTTAAATCCTTGTTGTTTTGTATTGGATGTTCGGTGAAAGCAGACCGGATTTTGAAGTGGTCATATACGCTCGGATATTTGAACCTCTCCTGATATCTGGAGAGGTTATAGTACAATTACCATTTTAACGATGTTCTGAGGTCGCCACGGATATATCATTTGGAGCCAACCTATGCCTTTAAAACCACGTTAAGCTCTCCCAGAATTGACCAGAATCAGTCTGGTGAGGTCTGGTGATTTGATGCAAATATGTTTGTTTTGAATCACAAATAAAGGATGACCGGTGGTAGTTCACCCTTATTGGTTATTCCTGTGTAAAAACATTGCCACGAAAACCAGAAGAAATTAAAGGTCATAATATGCAATAGGAGCAATTGGAAATAGATTTTAGAGTAGTTAACTTTTCGTAAAAGCGTCCAAATTAAAATTCCTGTGACTAGGTTAGCAAGCGGTCCAAAAGTGTCTGTTATAAAACTATGGACCTCACTTCTAAAATAAACAGAGGTCAACAAAGTAATTTTTCCACCTGCAAGTAAACAAGCGCCTCCATGACCTATTACTTCATGAACTATGTCTGCAATTATATAAGATATTGTTCCAATAGCAATTAAAGTTAAAGAATGAAACAATGCATCCTTGGGTTTTTGGTTCAATTCGTCATGCTTTTTTTCTGAAACTTGTCGCATGTCTATTGTTTTTAAGTTACGTTTCAAGGGTGTAATATCGCTAAAATGCATGCCGCTAACGGCCCGGCGGTTTAATTAGCTGCCTTCCGTGTCAGGGGTGGCATGTGTTTTTGCATAGTCCCGATAAGTGAACGAGCGTTTGGTGTCACGCTGAAACTGTCCAGATGGGGTGGTCCCGATAAATGGGCAGGATTTGTCATGTCACGATAAAATAGTCTAGTTAGCACTGCAAAAACCATGACAACCGCGCGTCGGCTTGCAACCCTATTGACTCTGTCTGGGTGTAAAATTTTTTTATAAGTGGGTTAATGTTTACTCTTATAGACTTTGGGGGCTGATATCGAAGATGTTCTGGCTGAGGAAGGCAATTAATTAAACCGTCTGAGTTGCAGTAGTATTTAATTTAGGGCTTTCTAATTTCAATTCTTACTATGAAGTTCTAAACGTTCTATAAAATTTACGTACATCCTCCACGAAAAGAAGTGGTTCTTCCATAGCTGCAAAATGTCCGCCACGAGGCATCTCTGTCCAATGTATAATATCCAAATTTTTTTCAACCCATTCTTTAGGTGGCAATAAAATGTCTTCAGGGAAAAGAGCAAGTCCGATTGGCACTTTTATTTCTTTCATTGGTGGCAAAGAATGTGTGTTCTCATAATATATACGAGTTGATGAACCAATCGTGTTGGTAAGCCAATAAATCATTATATTGGTAAGCAGTTCATCCATGCTGTATTTATTTTCAAGATTGCCTTTGCAATCGCTCCATGAATGGAACTTTTCAATAATCCAAGCGGCTAAACCTACTGGTGAGTCAGAAAGTCCATATGCCAACGTCAGAGGTTTTGTCGATTGAATAGACATATAGCCACCCTCTTGAGCTATCCATTGTTGAACAGTTTTCTTGTATTGTAACTCTTGTGATGAAAGGCTGTTTTCGTTCGTTGAAGTTAAAATATCGCGAATGATGCCAATATCAGTAAGATGAATCCCCACAAGAAGATCCGAATAGTTTAATGCCAGATATCTTGTAACGCCTGATCCAATATCACCACCTGCTGCTGCAAATTTTGTATAACCAAGTTTTTCAGTCATCAGTTTTGCCCACAGGTCAGCAACACGTGAATTATTATATCCGCTGTATTCTGGAATTGAAGAAAATCCGAAACCTGGCAACGAAGGAATGATTACATCGAAAGAGTCGTTCGCATTACCGCCGAAACTGGCAGGATCAGTAAGTAAAGAAATTATTTTCTGGTAACGAACGAAACTATCAGGCCATCCGTGAGTGAGAATAATGGGTAATGGATTTGGCCCTTTCCCTTTTTCGTAAAAAAAATGAATGTCAATTCCTTCGACATTACTTTTAAACTGAGCATAACTATTTAAATTATTTTCTTGAGTACGCCAGTTATAATTACTCCGCCAATAAGAAACGAGTGACATCATATAGTCCTTTTTAGTACCGCGTTCCCAGTCGGAGTCTTTTAATTGATTTGGCCATTTCGTATTTGAAAGTCTAAATGATAGATCATCGAGTGTTTTATCTGAAATTTGAATTTTAAACGTTTCAATTGTCATATCATTTTAATTTTAAGTTGTTATAATAAATCTGCAATCTCTATTTGATATAGTACTATTTCTAAAACAAGAGCATTAAAACAGTATTTCATTGGTTGCTGGTGGTTCATCTCCATTATTGCTGACGGCACCGCAGTTGAGGGAGTTTACGTTACTTGTGATATTCAATTAGATACTACTGTTTAATTACAGCACTGCCCCGTCAGTCACAAATGCATTTTATTATTAACTCCCTAATTTATAATTTATTACAATGCTTTTACCTGACTTCCACTATTCATTATTCATATTAAAGTTAAATAATATCCGGGGAAATGGGGATTCACATTTCATATTTTATTTCATTAGGTCATAGAATCCCTTCATCTGCCATACTATGATAAGTCCCCTCAGGAATTGCAATCAAATGATCCAACAATTGTATATTCATTACATTACCAGATTCCCTTATCTTACTGGTTATTGTCAAATCTGATTCACTTGGTTGAGCATTAACATTAGGGTGATTATGAAAGATGATGATACCACTAGTGTTTGCTTTGATTGCGTATTGTAATATGATTTTTTAAAACCTATAATTTAAACCTACTCCTGTTGGAGCTACATAGACGTTGTAAACTTGTGATTTTGGGTCCTCATTCATTAAATTTCTAAAACTGATACCGGTTGTTCTGCCAATGGCCCATCCAATTAAAGCACCAGCCACTACATCGGAAGCCCAATGAATATTTGTTGACACACCTAATCCAATTAAAGAAGCAAAGGTCAATGAGCAAATTTTAATTGCAGTATTGTCTGGGTAAAGCTTATTTAATGCAGTTGCCATGGCAAAAGCCACGCAGGTATGACTACTTGGCCAGCCATTGTTAGCACCACCTCTCATAAAACCAAATCGGAAATCGCCACGAAGATCATCGGTAAATTTTAATTTAGTGGGAGGCACCCGTCCTGTTACCACTTTAAGTCCGGATGATATTGCCAGACCCAGTAAGGCTGCTTGCCCCATAGCCAGGCCAGTGATTTGAATATCTGAGTTTTTCTCAGCTCGTCCATAAATATATAATCCAAGTGAAAGGGCAGTCGGTACAATACTCCCTGTATATACAGAAATATACCCGGTATTGTAAATCCAATGGTTTTTGTAAGTAAAACGGTACCATTCCCAGTCTATATTACTTACAACCATTCCAAAGGTAATTGCATCCCCAATTATGTAATTTAGACCATAATGATATTTAAAACTCCCAACAGCATTGTGGCCTAATTTGTAAAATACTTTGGTGACGGGAACATGCGAATAAACCTTCAGACTGTCCTGACCATAAATATTAACTGAAAGAAAAATGATAAAAATCGCCAGGGTTATTGACTGCCAAATTCTATTAATTCTTATAAAAAATGGCCTTGTTATCATAGTAAATCAATATTCACGATTGATTTTTTTAATTACAACCAAGTCATAATTACCGCCATACAGGTAATTATCATCTTTTACTTACTGATTGTTAAATTAGCTGATAATTCTGTAGACTTTCTGTATTTCCCAATCGGTTATTTGAATTCTTAAACCAACTTCAATGTCGTCCATTATCATGTTTTGTAAACAAAATTCATGAAATGAAGTTGAACAAAATCACCATTGTAAGTATTGAAACGAAAATTATTCTCGATAATTTCACATTCCTAGTTTTAAAGTTATATTATATTTATCTATAACAGACTATTGTATTACAAAATTTGACATCTCCATAATTGTGGAATTCTTAGAAGATGTAGGTGATCCCAAATTTGCCGCCAGAGAAAGCGTTTCCCCCGCCAATTTCAAGATTCAAACCAAAATTATTGGTGATAAGATATCTGCCTCCGATTTGAGCACCCAGACCAAGACCTGAAGAACCAGTACCAGGATAATCTGAAGGGGTTGACCAGACGAAGTATCCAATGTTAAGCCCCGCATAAAAGTCCCAATTGGATGGAATTTCAAGAATTCTATTAAAGTGATAATTCCCATTACCAGAGAATCCAATTATCGAGCTTCTGTATCCTATCCCGGTATAGTTTTGGTTATAAGATCTAAAGGAACTTTCAATACCCAAAGATATGTCCGGGTGAACTCCAAAATCCAATCCGATATATAGTGGAATACCCCAGTTTGAGAAACCGACCCCAACATTAAGTTGTGTCCTTCTATTTTCAGGAGGGTTTTGGGCACTAACTGTAAAAAGTGTTAGCGCTAATAACAAAAGAATGATGCTTAACTTTTTCATTTTCATTGATTTTGATTAATTTGATGATTAATAATGTTTGACAAAGGTGGAGGCCTTTTTGCAGGCGAGTGTTACACAATTATAGATAAGAGTTACATCTTTCACACATTATTTAATTAATAATCAATGGTATTCGATCTCTCTTTCAAATGTCAATAAAACATTTGTTTCTTGAAGGTTTAGTCCACTCTACTCAAAACAGACAATATCTGACCTCATTCATTCCTTGATATCAATTGTTCTAAATTTCGATTGAAGTCGTTTGTAAATCGTCAGCCAAATGTTTACCAGTAAATGCATAAATTTAAGGTGTGGTTTTTAAATTAATGTTTATCAATAAACCGGAGTTGAATACTTGTTGTTTTGTATTATATGTTCGAAGACCGAATTTTGGTGCTGTCAATACTTCCGGCTTTTGCCAATCTGTTTAAATTTAAACAAAGGTCGGTTTAATTTAACACCATTCTTTCTTCTCCTCAATAGTTGAGATACGACGATATGAATCATTTACTTGTCAAATGCCAAAATCCACACATGGAACATTTATATGCTGACAATTTCTTTACACCTTTATTCTCTCGAAGATAGTCTATTGATTCCTTTGCTTCTGCAAATGAATAATATATGGTCTTTTTACATGGTGACTCAATAGGATCTATCTTTCTTGTGCGATATGGTTTATATTTCATTCAGAAGTGAAGTGAGATTTTTTTATAAAGTGAGGGTTCTATGTTGATTTCCGAATAACTAACTTCAGTGCATCCTGTTGAAAAACCACCCTATATTACTTGGTTTCGTCAAACCAAGCACATCTATATGTCCATCCAAAATAATAATATCTGTCAGGGTCGTCACCTAATTTATCATTGATGATTGTCATCAAAGGACTTCCAGTTTTTAAAACTACGAGGTCACCGGTTTTATACTTTTGTTCCATTGAATCTAAGTCGGATTAAATAAAATTACTAAATTGTTATAATTCAACCAAGTATCTCATCAGATTTATTTATGCAATGGAGTCAAATGATTCGAGAAATATTTATTCCACTATTAGAGATGCCTTTTCTTATCGGAAAAACTAATGGCTCCAATCATTTTTCGCCGGAGTAAACTGACCATCCTTTACCATAAATAAGTACTTGTCGTTAAATTATTAATGTCAATTGAAATCTAACCGGCCAGATATGGTCAGTGCGTCAGGCTTTTGCATGTCATGATTAATTTCAAACTAAAATGATTCCAAACTGCTTTGGCTCTTCGAATAAGCGTCCAGCCTTGATTTCAGGAATCCGTTTTCTTTTTCCAGATTAGCAATCTTTTCCAGATAAAATGAATCAAATAATTCAGAGGGTTTTTTAAGTTTTACATTTAGTTTAATAATCCGCCTTTCATTTGCCCCGATTTTTAGTTCAAAATTTCTTTTGTTGAATGTTTTCCATTCTTTAGCGGTTGCCACTTTCCGCCCTATTGCATTTGTATCTTTCTGAGCTGCATTCAAATCTTGTCTGGCATCCTGCACTTTAGACTGGGCCTCTTCTTTCTTTTGGGTCGATGACTGGTAGCCGGGGAACATTATTCCTGCCATAAGAGGTAGCGTTAAAGCAGCGAGAATAATCACTATTTTCATTTTTTAAATATTACTCAGGTGAATGAATTTTTGCACTATAAAGGTCATTAACTCTGAGATGATAAGTGTTACATAAATATTGAAAAAAGTTACATCATTCACATATGCGCTAGGCGGAACGCCTTTTGAGCTTAGATTTCTGAAATAAGATATGTTGGAAAATCCAGTGACCCTGGCCATTGATGGCCTGAATAAACTGACCACTAACGGTCGGAGTTAAATACTAGTTTTCTTGTTATGTCTATTAAGTGGAATCTGCCCGGCTAATCTGGTTATTAAGACCGGTTTTTGAAGTAAAATCGAAAAACCCCATCGCGCTAATCAACAGGAATTCTATCAACTTCTGACTTATACAGATGATGTTGATTTAGACAAAAAAATAAAGAATTGGGAAGAATTTTATAATTTTAATCATCCATGTTGAAATATCACAAAGAATAGTTTTTAATGGTACATTTAAAATAAAACAATTAATAATAAAAACATGTTTCACGCAAAGCTTACAAATTTGGGCAGAAGAATTAGATTCTCTGCCTTTGTGGTAATAATAATTACAGTGGCCGTTACATTAGTTTCTGCACAAGGAAAAGCAGAAGCGAAAAGAGATGGGACAGGCAATCGGAACTTCAATGTCGAGATATTTTGTTGTATTCAGGATGAGCAAAAAATGATAGCTGACCCTCAATGGTTAGAAGAGAGCTGGAATTTAATCACCCATTCAATCAAGATTGACAAAGTGTATCTTGAAACTTACAGGGATAATGAAATTATGCCGGAAGAAAATATTAAGAAACTTAAAAATTTCTTCATCGGCAAAGGGGTAAAGATATCAGGTGGTATTATGGCGTCTGTCGCTGGTCCTTCCGGTGACCGTCTCAACGGGTTCTGTTACTCGAATCCCATTGACCGGGAAAAGTTCAGGAAAATTGTGTCTTATACTGCTTCCCTTTTCGATGAGATTATTTTCGATGACCTATTCATTTTCAACTGTCAATGCGAGTTGTGCCAAAAAGCTAAAGGAGACCTGACCTGGGCAGAATATCGTCTTAAAGTCATGAAGGAGGTAGGTGAAGATCTTGTCGTCAGGAATGCCCGCAATGTCAATCCGAAGATCCATCTTATTTTCAAGCCACCCAACTGGTACGAACAATATCAGTTCTCAGGATATAACCTTGAATCGCAACCCAGGGTTTTTGATGAGATTCGTGCCGGAACAGAAACAAGGGATCCGGAAAATACCGTTCAGCACCTTCAACAGTACCAGAGCTATAATATCATGCGCTATTTTGAACACATTAAGCCCGGCAATTTCGGTGGCGGCTGGGTTGATGTCGGGCAACGTCAGACTTTGAACCGATATACCGAACAACTTGAGAACACGTTGTTTGCCAAACCCAAGGCAATCATCCATTGGAGCTATGGAAGTTTAGTCGAGACAATAAATGACCCTGATGGGAATACAAAGATGCTCAGCCTTATTGCCGAGGCTGCCGGGTATACGTTCAATAAGCTAGATGCTTTTCTTGGAAAACTCGGGGAGCCTTACGGAGTTGCCGCTTACAAGCCATATAATTCTTCCGGTGAAATGTATATTCATAATTACATTGGGATGATTGGTGTACCTATGGATTTGTATCCTGATTTCCCTGATGACCGCGGAACAATTTTTCTTACAGAACATGCGAAGTTTGATCCTGAAATCATCAGTAAGATTACTAACCATCTTAACGAAGACAAAACGGTTATCATAACTTCAGGCCTACTTAAGGCATTACAGGGAAAAGGGATCGAGAAAATTCTGGAGGTTGAGTATACTGGACGCAAAGCGTTGGTAAACGAATTCACTTATAGGCGGTTCATGGATGAGGAGCCTGCTAACATATACTTCTCAGATACTGAAATTCTAATTCCGGAATTGGCCTATGGATTGGTGGCTTCAGAAGAGATCATTCAGGCAATTTACAAAAACAATAACCGCTATCCCATGCTTTTACAAGCCAGAGGCCTGACCAAAGGCAAATTATATGTCCTTACGATCCCTGAGAACTTTGATGATCTGTACCATCTCCCCCGGGAAGTACTTTCTCAGATCAGGAGAGTCATGATGGAGGAAATTCCTGTTTATCTTGACAGTCCATGCCAGATATGTCTGTTCGTGTACAATAACAACACATTCATTACTGAGTCATATCAGCCATTTCCGACAAGATATAATATAGTGATTAAAAAAACGGGTGCAAAACTATACGATATTATATCTGGTAAGGAACTGCACGGCTATGTGAACGGAGAGACAATTGTTTTCGAAGTGTTACAACAACCCAGAACTTACAATGTATACAGGTTCGAATAATAAATAAATGACGAGTCCAAGTGCAAAATTTAAAGGCAGCCATAGTACAAAGTTTGTGAATTTTCTCATCTGAAATCCACTTACAATTGCACCAATTACAGAAGCAAATGTGAGTAAACAGAAGGCCCATATCCAAATCTTGGTCTTTATTAAATCAATACCCTTTCCGGATTGGTAAACCTTCAATGTGATGATAAAGGCAAGAACTGCTATAGGCAACTTAGTAGCTGCTGACGTTTGTCAGGTTGGACTGTCGATTATCTGTAGCATCACTTTAACCTTTTATTTAATTTGATTCTATGTTGTAATTTAGCAGGTTGAATTTTGCCGGAACATAAGTAGATATATAATAAATCATTTACGAAAACAGTACTTTAAAAGTATCACTGTAAAAGCCAGTGCCCCCTGACCATCATTGGCCGGAACAATTTGACCACCCAAAGTCGGAGTTAAATACTTTTTTTCTTGTTATGTCTATTAAGTAGAATCTGGTCGGCCAAATATGGTCAAATCATTCAGCTTTTGCAGTTTAATGTTTGCCATCTGCTTTGTCTGTAATTTTTACAGCAACTTCTGTTGGCGAAACTTTTCCAGTGAAATAATCGGCATAGGCACGGGTAAATTCTGCACCATAAAAAAATATCATGGAAGAATAACTCACCCATAGAAGAATTAATACAATGGAGCCTGCGGCACCATATGCTGAACCGGGATTTGTTTTACTTAAATAAAATCCAATTGCGGTTTTTCCCAGTATAAAAAGAAATGCAGTAAGAATTGAACCCCACCATAAATGTTTCCATTGAATTTTTGCGTCAGGTAATATTTTGAACAAAAGGGCAAACAGGAGCATCACAACTCCAAACGAAATAATAAAATTAAGCACATAAAAGATTATGAGCACAATGTTTGGCCAATGATTCATCACCCAATCGCTCATGATTGCAATGATAGTAGTGATTGTAAGTGAGATTAGAAGCAAAAATCCAACAGATAAAATCAGACCGAATGAAAATAGCCTTGTACGAATTACTGTAAAGATGGATCTGCGTGGTTTGGCTTTTACTTCCCAGATTATATTTAACGCTTTCTGTAATTCGACAAACACACCTGTTGCACCAAGAAGTACAGTAATTAGTCCGATGATGGTTGCAA
>Ga0182027_10015048_pt1 | contig 10672 bp, 9 predicted proteins | sample 712E1DmetaG_FD_121300 | JGI IMG/M metagenome (GOLD analysis project Ga0182027, IMG submission 121300) | Permafrost microbial communities from Stordalen Mire, Sweden - 712E1D metaG (Illumina Assembly) | ecosystem: Environmental > Terrestrial > Soil > Wetlands > Permafrost | place: Sweden...
TGCTCGAGGAGCTGGCGCACACGACCGGCGAATTCCAGGCGCTTGTCCGCATCCGGTCCATAGACCTCAAAGACCAGCGTTGAGAGTACCGGTGGACCGGGAGGGATCTCGGCGACCTGAAGGCGGGCATGGTATTTTAACGCGATAGCGCTCAAGGGGCCCCGCGCTTCTTTGGCGATGGCGTGACTCTGGCGTCTGCGCTCATGACGCCCCGTCAGGTTGACGACCAGGTCCGCCTGATTCGGACGCTGGCGCAGGAAATAGTGACGCACGAGGCCGTTAAAGTTGTAGGGCGCCGCGGTTCCAATGTAGCTCGTAATCTGTCGGACCTCCGGAATCGAACGTAGGGCATCCGCCATTTCCAGAGCCGCCTGGCGCGTGGCGGAGAGGGGGGAGGATTCGGGCATATTCAGGACCACCTCGAATTCATCCTTATTATCGAAGGGCAGCATCTTGACCGTCACGAGCTTCAGAGGTACCAGCGAGACGGCCAAAAGCAGGAGGATGCCCATGCTGGCCAGATACCAGCCGCGCACCTTTCCGTCTTCCAAGAGGCGCCGCATCGCGCGCCGGTAAAAATGGTCGAGCTTTCCTTCTTCATGGCCCTTATGACTTTTCGGTTTCCACCAGTCGAGGATGTGGGCGAAGGCCCAGGGGGAAATGATGAAGGCGATCGCGAGTGAAAAGAGCATGGCAAAGGACGCCCCCACCGGAATCGGCCGCATGTAGGGCCCCATGAGCCCGCCGACAAAAGCCATCGGCAGGATCGCCGCGATGACCGCCCAGGTGGCCAGGATGGTCGGATTGCCGACTTCGGCGACCGCTTCGACGGAAAGGTCCCATATGGTGCGCTCGTCTTTCATCATGTAATGCCGGTGGATATTTTCCACGACAACGATGGCGTCGTCGACCAGAATCCCGATGGAGAAGATCAGCGCAAAAAGCGTGATGCGGTTAAGCGTATAGCCGAAGAGGGTATAGATGACAAGCGTCAGTGCGAGCGTTACAGGCACGGCAATGATCACCACCATGGCTTCGCGCAGGCCCAGGGTCAGCGCAATCAGAGCAGTGACGGACAAGGTGGCCAGGAATACGTGGAAGAGGAGCTCATCAGACTTCTGTTTGGCGGTTTCACCGTAGTTGCGTGTCACGCTGATCTGGAGACCCGCGGGCAGGAGAGTTTTCGCGTGGTCAATGCGCTTCATGACATCTTCCACAACGACTGTGGCATTGGCGCCGCGACGTTTAGACACGGAGAGCGTCACTGCCGCCACCGGATGGGTAGGTGCCTCCATGGTCAGCTGTCCCGTCATGCCCTGGCCTGCTTGCGTCCAGACTTCCTGTTCGTTTTCATCAGGGCCGTCCGTGACGGTCGCGACATCGGAGAGCTGAACCGCGTTCCCGCCCGAGGTGCCGACGACCACGCGCTTCAAATCATCAATCGAGCGGATCAATGCATCGGTTTCGACGAGAATATTCTGCATGGGCTCGGTCACATGACCGGCTGGCAGGCGGCGGTTGGACGTCTGAATGATCCCCATGATTTCGAGCGGTGCGATCCGCTGTGCCGCCAGCTTTGCCGGGTCAAAATGAACCAGGAACTGCCGCCGGTGGCCCCCGATGATTTCCGTATCAGAAACATTCGTGACGGCGCTTACTTCCTGACGGAGCGTCGCGGCGGCTTGTCGGAGGACGAGGGGATCGAGGTCTTTGCCATACAACGTCAATGCCAGGACCGGCACATCGTCGATGGAACGAGGCTTAATGATCGGCTGGCCGGCGCCCGGAGGGAGCATGTCCACATTCGCGAAGGTCTTGGTGTAAACCCTGGTCATCGCTTCTTCGGGGCTGGTTCCGACTTTGAAACGCACGATGAACATCGCGAAGTTCGGTTCCGCCGTCGAATAGATGTATTCGACGTCCGGGATTTCCCAGAGTTTGCGTTCGCCGACGTTGATCACGCGCTCTTCCACTTCCTCGGCGCTCGCGCCGGGGAAAGGGACGAAGATATCGAACATCGGGACCTTGATCTGAGGTTCTTCTTCACGCGGCAGCTTCAGCGTGGCGAAGGTGCCCAGGAGCAGCGCGGCCAGCGCCAAAAGCAGGGTGAGTTTGGAACGGATAAAGGTTTTGGCCAGATTCCCAGCGATACCTAAATGGCCTTTCATAGGTGGACCTCTCCGCCACTACGGCTTGGCGGATCCGCCAGCGTCTTAGTGGCGGAGATGAGCTGGCTGACTTGATCGATCGCCTTTTCATCGAGACTGCCCGCGGTAGCCTGAAGCCTCAGGTAGGAGGTGTGGGCTTGAAACAGCGCTTGCAGATAAGCGGTTTGCGCTTTCGCCAATCCTTCCTCGGCGCGAAGGACCTCAATAATGCTTTGTCGGCCTGAGTGATAGAGCGGACGAAAGAGATCAAGTGATTTGGCCGCGCGGTCCAAAGTGTCTTTCGCGACCGGCAGAGCCGCCAGGGCTCCCTGGTAAGCGTCATACGCCTGGGCTACTTCGATGCGGATGGATTCTTCGAGTTCTTTGCGCGACTCTTCAGCCGATTCCTGTGCCGCTAAAGAGCGTGATTGCCGTGCAAAGTAAGCCGGATCGCCGAAGGGGAGCTTCGCAGATACACCGAAGGTGTGGTTCGAGGGATTGGAGCTGAAATCGTTCGTGTTCGTTTCGAGCGAGGCAAACGCCTGCACTTTCGGGAGGAGCGAACGATTGGCCTGTCGGCGATTCACCTCAGCCATGCTCACCTGCGACGCGGCGGCAAGAAGATCGGGGCGTTTCAAGAGCGCCGCCGTCTCGAGATTGGCTTTGGTGTCGACGGGAAGCGTTTTATCTGTCATCGATTCTTTGGGCTGCCAGTCTTCCCGGCCGGACAAGAGGGCCAGCTTCGATAAGGCGGCGGTCTGGTCCGTCTGGACCTGAATCCGCCAGCCTTTCAAGCCCCCGTAAATCGCTTCCGCGGCATAGTAGTCGGAACCGAAAACAACCCCTTTTTCTTTGAGCTTGCGGGCGTCAGCCACTTCGTTGTCGGATACCGAGATCCTCTCATCGAGACTTTTGAGGACGTCTCGGTCAAACATCAATTGCAGGTAGAGCGAGGCGGCTTGAAAGCGCAGTTGCTGCGCGGTTCCTTCATAGCCATTCCGGGCCTGAGATTGGGCCAACTCGCTCAGGCGTGCGGCGCTGGTCAGTTCAAAGCCCGTGAAAAGGGGAACACCCAGATCGAGTCCGCTTTGAATGTTGGTGAGATCGCCCGGGTGGTTGAGCTGGTCGATGGCGAAGTTTTCGGGGCCAAAACGCCCTTGTTCCATGAGCGAACCAAAAACATAGACCGGGTTATCTCCGCGTGTCGCCTGACTGCGCGCGGAAAGCATCGGGAGCCGCATTGCTTGCGCTTCCCGCTGTCCGGCTTCAGCCTGCCGAACCTGCGCCTGGGCCGCTTTCATCCCGGAGTTGTGTGAGAGAACCGCATCCACCGCCGCCGACAAGCCGGACATGTCCGCCGCCACCGCTGGTCGGCTTACATACAGAATAACGGCAACAAAGACAATTCTACGCATCGCGACTCCTCAGGAAGATCTGTTTCCGGCTTACTCTTTGGATGCATTAGGTGCGAAAAGGATTCTATTAAATGTTTGAGTTATAGCGCCTTGGGAGGGGAAAAAGGACGGAGTTTCTCGCGCAAGAAGAGCCGCCCTCGATGCAGGCGTGATTTGACCGCCGCGACGCTGAGGTTAAGTTTGGTGGCCGTTTCTTCCGCAGACATTCCTTGTATATCCCGCAGGGTGAGGACGAGCCGGTAATCCGAAGGGAGTGCTTCAAGAGCGTGGACTACCGCTTCCTGCAATTCTTTGCGCGCCGCGGTAGCCGCGGGACCGAGAGCAGGGTCTTTGAGAGCGTCCTTCGGTACCCCTCGAAGGGTGCCGCGCTTTTCGGACCAGACATCAAGCGATTGCGTAGCCGAAATATGTTTGTCGCGCAATCGCATGAAGCAAAGATTGGCGGCAATCCGGTAGAGCCAGGTTCCCAGCGTGGATCGATTCTCAAATTGCTGAATCTTTTCCAGGGCTGTGACAAACGTTTCCTGGTGGACCCCGTCGGCTTCCGCGGGAGCCCGAGTGCAGACCTGCTGGGCCAGACGGTAAATCCGGTCTCCATATTGGCGGATCAGCTCGGCAAAGGCCTTACGGTCCCCGGCTCGGCTTCGTGCAATCAGTTCCTGCTCGTTGGACACATCACCAATTTACCTTTTCCTTACTCACAACTCTACTACGATGCCTGGAAGTCCATCGGCGATTCTTCGCAACCACAGGTTGTGAGGCCCCTGCCCGATCCACCCTTGGGAATCCCTGCTCCAATGGGAGGGGTTTTCTCTAACTGTATTAGCGGGAAACCCTAGGCCCTTTTCGCCGCTACGCCTTGTGCAGGGCCTGACTATTACTTAAACTTCTACATAAGCTGGCTAGTGGAATATGAAAATGAATAAAAATCTTTGGCGGGCGGCGATAGAGGTCGGCTTCATCATCTTCCTCTTTTATTCCAATCTGTTGATGGGTGAATTTGAGTTTTCGGGGGAAGCGCACGGGAGAAGTGTCCTTTGGGCGATGAACGATATTTTCACCTGGACCAATTTTATCATCGCGGTGATTGCCGCCTGCATCGGGTATCTGTTCGTTGAATTTCTTCGGAAAAGATTATGAAAACGCAGCGGCCCAACTCCTTCTTCAACGGCGCCGTCGGCGGCGGTCGTCTCGCCTGGTTGTATAATCTGCTTTCTTAACAGTCGAATGCGGAGCACCATGAACCAGCTTAAAAAACTCATCCAATACGTTGCCCGTCACCGTTATGGGTTTACCCTCTTCGCGTTTCTGGTCGCCGCGGCCGTCACCGGCGTCGGCTGCGTCTGGTTCATGAGAGGCTTTGAATTGGTTTTGAAGCACCGGCTGGACTTCGACAGCGTCGGGCCCTGGTGCTGGGTAACCACTCCCATCCTATTCCTCATCGCCGCGGAGTTAGTCCGGCGGATAGCGCCCTGCGCGGCGGGAACGGGGATCCCCCAAGCCATTTTTGCGGCCAAGCATCTGGAATCCAACACCGAAAGAAAGTTGTGGCCCCTTTACTCGCCCCTCACGCTCGGCGTCAAGGTCTTGGCGATCCTGATCGCCCTGGCGGCAGGAGGTTCCATGGGCCGCGAGGGGCCGACCGTCCATGTGGGGGTTTGCGTCTTTCTGATCATTTTGATCGGATTTCGTAGGTTGAGCGGTATTTCTTTCGATCTCCGTTCGGGGGTCGTAGCGGGCGGGGCGGCGGGCCTGGCCGCCGCGTTTAACACGCCGTTGGCGGGCGTCACGTTTGCCATCGAGGAACTCACGGTGGACTACTTTGCGGGCATTAAGGATTACGTGGTGATGGCGATCATTATCGCCGCCCTTTCCGCCAAGACGCTGACGGGCGAATACGGCTATTTCGGACGGCTGATCGAGCCTCCCGATGTTCCGTGGTTCACGACCCTCTTGATCGGGATTTCAGGCGGGGTTCTGGGCGCCGTCTTTTCCACCGGCATTATCCGGGGGCAACGCGCCGTTGAGTCTCTTCAAAGAGGTTTGTACCGGTATACCATTCCAGTGATTCTCTCGCTCGCCCTTCTTTTGGTGGCGGCGATGACAGGCACGCGGGTCCTGGGACCCGGCAATCTAGTCGCTCAAGGACTTTTGAAGGGCGAGTTCAGCGGCTGGGTGCTGAGTTATCCGTTCGCCAAGATCGCTGCGACGCTGCTCACGTACTGGTCCGGTCTGGCGGGGGGAATCTTTGCGCCGAGCTTGTCGATCGGATCCGGCCTCGGATCTAGCATCGGGCACTGGATGAACGTTTCGGTGGCCGGTTGTGCCTTGCTCGGGATGGCCGCATTCCTGTCGGGGACCATCCAGGCGCCCATTACTTCTTTCGTCATCATTTTCGAGATGTCGGGGGGGCACCACGAGATGCTGCTGCCCGTCATGTTGGCATCGCTCATCGCCTTCATGACCGCCCGGCTTCTGGGCGCTGCGCATCTCTATCCCACACTCTCCACCGGGTATCAATATCTCATGGAAACGCCGTTGACGCCGGCTCCTCCCGATCGGGTGTCCTGATGGATCAAGGAGTTGGCGTGTTATTGCCGGCGACCGAAGCTGTCAGGATGCTTACGATTCACTCCCCAGAAGTCTAAACCTTGATCCTGAAATTCCGCAGCAGATAATCGACGACGGGATTGGAACGGTGCATTTTTCCGGCCACCAGCCAAAGCGTTTTCACAATACCGGTTCCTCGTCGGCCGAGGCGGACTAATCGGCCGGCGTGCAGATCGGCGGAAACCGCCAGGTCGTGCAGAGGCGCCGCGCCGAGGCCTTCCAGGGCGAGCAGCCGCATAAATTCAAAATCATTGATCTTCCCGATCACCTTGGGCTGAATTCGATGCTGCACGAGGAATTGTTCGATGCTGCTCCACAGCGGACTGGTCGGCGCCGGGAGGAAAAGCGGGATGTTCGCCAGATCCTGCGGAAATTGCCGCACCTGCCGGGCGATTTGAGGAGCCGCCACAAAGAATATGTTCACCCGTCCCACTTCCACGTTGACGTAGGGGTCGCTGGGTTTGGCCAGGATGATTTGCTCCGACAAAAGAAGATCCAGCTCATGCGAGCGTAATGCCGGAAGCAGGTCTTTGAGCGATCCTTCCTGAAGCGTAATCTGGGTTGAGGGTTTGTGAGCGTAGATCATCTTCAAACAGCGGAGTGCGATGTGCTTGCTCACGTGAGTGTCGATGCCCAATCGGATGCGCGGATTATTCTTGTGCGGCGCGCCATGCTGAAGCGCCTCCAGCATTTCCTCCGACGTATTGAAGATGTGATGCGCGTAATCGAGCACGAAACGGCCCTCTTCCGTCAGCACCAAGCGGTTTTTCTCCCGCGCAAATAGCTTTTTACCAAGAAACTTTTCCAATTGAGCCAGCTGGCCGCTGACCGTCGGCTGGGTGAGGAATAGCTTCTCAGCAGCCTTGCTCACGCTGCCTTCCCGGGCGACGACCCAGAAATAATAGAGATGCTGATGGTTTAAGGGGATCATCGGTTTAACCTATACCTATGGCTAATATTATCAATTTTACATGTCGTGGGTGGATGACCTACAACCAAAGGGAGGGACGCGATGATACCTTTCTTCCCACATTGGCAGGCGTTAGCCGCCCGCTTTGAACATGCCGCGGAATGGCTTTTGATATTCGACTACGAGGGAACCCTGGTTCCCTCCCCGCGCCGTCCTTCCCAAGCCAAGCTGTCCGTAGTGGTTCGCCGCAAACTCCAGAGGCTCATCCTGCGAGAGCATTGCGCCGTGGCGGTCGTTTCCGAACGGTCTTTGTCCGATTTGCGGCATCGAGTCGGGATTCATCACCTCATTTACATCGGAAACCATGGACTGGAAATCGAAAGCAACGGGTGGGGCTTTGCGCCCCTCGAGGGAGAACAGGCGGGTCGACCGCTCCATTGGAACAGGGGGTCCGCCGTGAACTGGTTGCGACGCGTGGTATCGCGGCGGACGTTGGTGTTCTACTTCGGAGACGGCCCTATGGACGAACTCGCTTTTCAAGCCTTGGCCAAGGTCGGCGTCACTCTGAGAGTGGGAAAGAAAAAGGGTTCGGCAGCCGCGTACTATGTCCAGCGACAATCCAATGTGCGGCAGGTCCTCGATAAACTGATTGCGGTCAGGAAACATGCGAGTGACTGAAGCGGAGGCCGGCATCCTAATGTGCAGCGAACTCGTAAGGATTTGGACTAGTCCCAGTCCGGTATTTTCACGGATACGAAAAATAGCGATCGGGCCTGATAGGCCGTCGGCAGGGGGAATTCATACTCTATAAAGGAAGATACACGCATGAACCACAATCACAGTCAATTCAGCTCTAAAAATAGAGAGTATCGAGAGCACGATTGCATCCAAAAAAGAGCTCAACAACCGCGCCATAACGCGCGGCGCAAGGATGTGGTCTGTCAGAGTGAAATCGATCAGGTCTTGTCGCCCTATTGGGCGTCGCGTACGGAATCCGAAGTCCATACGGGGTCTCTTTAGAGGCTCCGTCAGACAGGGGTGTTTCAAGGAACAATTCTTAAGAAGTTGAGTAGCTCGGCGTGCAATCCGTTCGTGCCGCCCATATCGTATCGAGGAGGTCATCATGAATCAACAGAAGTCTGCAGCCGCCATCGTCATGCTGTTAAGCCTTTCATCTTGGGCGTGGAGCGCTGACGTCAAATCTGTCCCCGACGCCAAGGCGCCTTATCAATGGGTCCCTGTCGAACAAGACGTGTGGGGGATCTTCCTGGAAGCGCCTGACTATCACATCGCCAAAGCGCGCGAAAGCCTGACAAAAAAGGATACCCGCACGGCCGCCGCAGAGATCCGTGAAAGTGCGCTCTTGCTGCGTTTCCAAGCCAAACGGCTGGAAGCCTCGGTGAGCGATCTCTACGCTCTGGCCAACCAGATCGATGCCGGCCAGGTGACGGCGAGTGCAAAAATTGACGCGGTGACGGCTCGCGCGAACCAAAGCCTGGACTACCGGCAGCCCATGATCCCTGTTGACCAGGGAGAAGAAGAACTGTTCATGGAGGGCAGCCGCTACCACGAGGCTCAAGCCAAAACGAAACTGAAGGCGAAGGACCGCGTCGGTGCGGCCGCTGATATTCACAAGGCCGTCGCCTACGTCAAACTGGAGGCGGCGCGCTCCGGACGTGAAGTCCGTGGAGACCTGCAATCCGGGGTCGCAGAAATGGATGCGCTGGCCAAGAAAGCCGAGAGCGGCACGGATGTGGCCGAAAAAGACCTGGATAAGGCGTACGCCAAAGTCCGAACGGTCTTCACGAGTCACAAGAACTGAAACATCACGCGAAACGCCGATAAGGAGATAGTCATGGAAAAGATTCAACCAGTCGCAGCCGTCTATAACACCCATCAGGAAGCGGAAGAAGCCATTAAGGAACTGCAGAAGTCAGGGTTCGATATGAAGCATTTGTCCATCGTCGGCCGGGATTACCATTCCGAAGAACAAGTGGTCGGGTATTACAACGCCGGAGACCGCATGAAATACTGGGGAAAATTGGGCGCCTTCTGGGGCGGCTTTTGGGGCCTCCTTTTTGGAAGCGCCTTTTTCTGGGTACCTGGGCTTGGACAGATCCTGGTCGCCGGGCCTTTGGTGGCCGCCATCGTTGGAGCGCTGGAAGAAGCCGCGGTGGTCGGAGGTCTTTCCGCTGTCGGCGCAGGGCTCTACAGCATCGGAATTCCCAAGGACAGCGTAATCAAATACGAAACCGCCCTGAAGGCGAAGAAATTCGTCGTGATTGCGCATGGAACGGCACAAGAAGTGAAGCGCGCCAACGATGTCATGAACGGTCGTCTGGCGATGGCTTCTCATCAATAAGGTCGTTCCACAGCCAAAGACATACCCTAGGTACGTGCCATGGCGCGCTGCGATGTCGATCATGGCGTGTCCATCGGTGACGGTTAGCCAAAGTCGCGGCATTGGAAAGTGGGGAGCCTGGAACATGAAAAGCAATCCATTGAAAGAATTGGGAACGCTCGGGCAATCCATCTGGCTGGACTACATCCGGAAGGATCTGATGACCAGCGGAAGGCTTCGGCACTTGATCGAAGAAGATGGTCTGCGCGGGATGACTTCGAACCCTTCGATCTTCGAGAAGGCGATTGCCGACGGCCACATTTACGACGAGGACATTCGGGCCCTGGCGCTTAAGGGACAAAGCACGGCGGTCATCTACGAAAGCCTTAGCCAGCGCGACGTGGAAAGCGCCGCCGACCAGTTCCGTCCTCTCTACGACAGGACTGACGGCCAGGATGGCTATGTCAGCCTGGAAGTCAATCCCCACCTGGCGCATGACAGTCAGGGGACGATGCAGGAAGCCCGCCGGTTGTGGGCCGCGCTGAGTCGCCCCAATGTTTTGATCAAAGTCCCGGCAACGGGCGATGGCCTGGCCGCCATCCGGCAACTAATCGGCGAAGGAATCAGCGTGAACGTGACGCTGCTCTTTGGGTTGCCTCGATATCGGCAGGTGGCGGAAGCTTACATCGCCGGCCTGGAAGCGCGCGCGGCGCAGGGCAAGCCCTTAAAGCATGTCGCCTCGGTGGCCAGCTTCTTTGTCAGCCGCATTGATGCGCTCGTTGATCCATTGCTGGAAAAACGCATCGCGCAAGCCGGCAACAAAGCGGAGCTCGCGAAAAGGGCCAGCGGTCAAGTCGCCATCGCCAGCGCGAAGATGGCCTATCAAATCTACAAAGAGATCTTTGGCGGTGATCGGTTTAAGAAGCTGGCGGCTCAGGGCGCTTGTGTCCAGCGCCTGCTCTGGGCCAGCACCAGCACCAAGAACCCGGACTACAGTGACGTGAAATACGTCGAGGCCCTTATCGGTCCGGACACCGTCAACACGGCCCCGATGGAAACCCTTGATGCCTATCGCGACCATGGAGAACCGAAACCCCGGCTCGAACAAGATGCTAAGGAAGCCAGCCGGGTCTTGGAGCAGCTGCCCGAACTGGGCATCAGCATCGACCAGGCGACGCGGCAGCTTGAGGATGAAGGGGTCGATAAATTCATCAAGCCGTTCGACAAACTGATGGAGACTCTGGCGCAA
>Ga0182027_10015049_pt1 | contig 10672 bp, 11 predicted proteins | sample 712E1DmetaG_FD_121300 | JGI IMG/M metagenome (GOLD analysis project Ga0182027, IMG submission 121300) | Permafrost microbial communities from Stordalen Mire, Sweden - 712E1D metaG (Illumina Assembly) | ecosystem: Environmental > Terrestrial > Soil > Wetlands > Permafrost | place: Sweden...
TGGTACTAAGATTTTAGACGGATCCGGAAATAGATTTGAAGGAATATCTGGGCTTGCAATGCTACTTGTTGACCTTGATTACGTTCCAAATAAACCATTTGATATGGATATAGCTGTTTATGCTAAGGAGATTAGTGAAGATGGAATTTGTAAGGTTGCCGGTTTAACTCCAAGTCTTGGTATAATTGCAATTGATAAGCACGGCAACGAAAGTAAACCGTTTCAAATAAAATAATATGCCAAATACTTTTACTCGGCCGAGAGGTCGTAGATTTACAACTGTTGATAGGGTCAATCTCTCTGAGCATGTCCTGAAAATAAAACTTCGAAAAAAAGCTCATGATTTTAACTTTGAAGAAATTGAAGATTACGTCCAAGCAGTTGCAGGAGGTAGACAATTTCAGTACGAAGCAATACGAGATGTGATGACCTACTTGTGGGGTGGCGGTTATAAGGATCTTGCTGATCTTGCTAAAGAAAATTATAAGAACAATCCTCATCTGCAAGAAAGATTTGGTAGCGAAGAATTGTACTTAGGCCATTTACCTCTACCAGACCGTTTATCGGGGGTTGTGCATATGGCAACGGGGACTGGAAAATCCTGGATAATTTTTGCTGTAGCTTATTTGTCTTTAATTATGGGTTTTACTAAAAGAGTTCTTGTCTTAGGTCCATCATCCACAATCATAGAGGAAGGGCTAAGAGATAAATTCGAGAGTTTTCTGGGACAAGCTGATTGGAATAATCTTTTACCAAGGGAATATCAAGGAAAAGCCATAGAATTACTTAAAGACAATGATGCGATTGAGGACAATAGTATAACTATTGAAAATATTAACGCTATTTATAGAGAAGGAGGGATAAATGACACTTTATTTAAAGATGTCGATGAGGTATTAGTTTTAGGAGATGAAATTCATCATGCATACTCACATCTTAATTTTGATGCTACTAGAAAAGACTTAGAAATGGACCAAGAAGTAGATCCTAAGGTTGGTCAGGAAACAGATGAAAAAGCAGAAAGGCTTTGGATGCAGTTTTTACGAAAACACAAAGAAATTACACGTCATATTGGTTTTACAGGAACTCCATATAATAAAGATGATTATTTCGCTGACATTATTCATGATTATAATATTAGGGTAGCCATAGATGAAAAATACATTAAGGATATTAATCCAATTATTGGAACAGAATCCGACCAGGGTGACGTTGTTTGGACACATGATAAGCGATTTGCGGTCATTTATAAAAACCATCTGGACAATTCTGAAAAATATTCCTACACCAAAAATGGAGTTCGAAGAGTTAAACCAATTACAGTGTTTTATTGCCCAACCATAAATAATGCTGAATCGAATAAAGAAGATTTTATTCAATTTTTAATTAAAAGGGAGAAGGAAGAACTACATTCGAACCTAACTACAGCCGAACTAGACTATAAAATAAGACCAAAAGTCCTTTGTGTGGTTTCTGGAATATCAAAGGAAGATAAGGAACGTTTGATACATGTCGAAGAAACCGATCCAAATAAGGTTGGTGGAGCTGTTGAATTTATATTTTCGGTCGGAAAACTACTTGAAGGTTGGGACGTAGACAACGTTTTTCAGATTGTCCCTATGGAAGAACGGATTTTTAATTCAAAATTATTAATCTCACAAGTATTAGGTCGAGGTCTTCGGATCCCTCGCTGCTTAGACAAGAATATTGGTTTTGATGCTGCTCAATTAAAGGAAAATTACCCGATGTTAACTGTGACCAATCACGAAAAATTTGCCGACAAAATCAAGGAAATACTTTATGCGGTAATTAATACTGATATGTTTATAATTTCTGAGCCATTGGAAGTTAAAGATGATCCTGAATGGCGAGGAAAATATCATTTTTCACTTTTTAATCTTCATTATCTTTCTGGTGAGAAATTTGAAGATGCTCCATCCGAATCAGAACAAATGCAAAATAGACAATTAATTTTAGAGAAATTCGATTTAAAAGAAAATCTAACTATATTTTTTGACAAAGGTAAGAAAGAATATCGGCTAAAAAAACAAACTATAACTTTAGATTCTATAGTAGATTCTTTATTCAGGCGCTTTAAGGGCAGAGAATACGAAGAGATAAGGTTTGATTTTGGTAATGGTGAAGAAACTCGATGCCCCACTGAGGATGAAATCAGAAATGTAATTTTAGCTGCAATGGAAAAAGCTGAAATATCTAAAGATAATTTGGCAGATGAAAACAAAAAACAGATTGATTTATATTTTAATCAATTTCTTCCAAAAGGAACAAAAATAAGAATCCCAATTAATGTTACCGGAAATATTTTTGGCATTAGTACCCAAAAAATTGATAAAAGTAGTGTGAGAGTTGGTGAGCTAGAGCGAGACGCAACCGCATTCATGAGTGGAAATTATCTACAAGAAATTGATGAAAAAACGAAAGCATTAATTAAATATATTGAAGAAGATAGAAAAAGACAAAATATAGAAGGCCAGCAGAGATTATGGGACATGGATTCAAATAATCTTTTGATTAAATTCCAAAAAAATATTAAACCTCTTATAATTGGTGACTCGAGGCCACCGTATATTGTAAAAAACGCATCTTTTAAAACGCCTCAAAGCGTGATATTAGTTTCGTACTATCCTGAAAAAGAATTTGTATTCAGGCTTATAGAAAATAATTCGTATCTAGATTCTTGGATTAAGTCTCCAGATAAGGGTTTCTATTCAATTGAATATGAATATTGGAAGGGTGGTAAAGATCGAGTTTTAAGAAGCTTTAATCCTGATTTTTTTATCAAAATAAATTTAGATAATTACATCAAGATTTTAAAAGAAAATGGCGAAAGAAGTAATCTAGAAAATATTATAGAATTACAGGAAAAAGGAATTGAATCGATCATTAAAGTAGTAGAAATAAAATCTGATGAAGATGAAGACGAAGCAACTCCAGCAAAAGCAGAAAAAGCTAAAATTCATTTTGCTGCACTTAATAAAAAATTAAGTGAAACTAATCCAATAAATTTTACAAACGAATTTAAATCCAGCCTTAAACAGTTCTATACTTTTGATTTGTTAAAACCTGAGGGATTTGCTTCTTGGTTTACAAAATTAAAAAACGGTGACTTAAAATAATATAATTCTAAATAATCATTATGCAGATTTCCAAATCGGACTACATGTTATTCCTCAAACACCCCGCTTGGTTATGGTTAAAAAAACATGATAAAAATAAATTACCTCCAACCAGCCCATCTCTTCAAGTAATTTTTGACGAGGGTCATTTGTTTGAAAAATACGCAGAGAAGTTGTTTTCAGACAGTACCAAACTCGGCTTTAATAATTACGATGAATACTTAACCCTACCCAAAAGAACCAGCGACGCTTTAAATAATGGAGCTAAAACTATTCTCCAGGGGAGGTTTGAATTCGAGAACCTTACTTGTATTGTTGATGCTTTAGAAAAAGTAGATGATGGGCAGTTTGATTTATACGAAATTAAATCCAGCACTTCAGTAAAACCGGAACACATTGATGATTTAGCATTTCAACTGTTAGTTTTGGAAGGAGCAGGATTAAAAATTAGACATACAGCTGTTATTTACGTCAACAATGAATACATGCGTAAAGGGGAAATAGATGTTAAGGGGATAAGTGTTGTAACCGATGTAACGGAGGATGTAAAAGATAAAATTACCCAAACACGCGCTAATCTTTTAGATCTTTTCAAAGTCCTTGAATCAAATACTCAACCTGATTTATCCCCTCGTTATACAACGGGAAGACTTAGTGATTGGATGGATATTTATAAATTCATACACCAAGATCTTGATAAATTCAGTATTTATAATCTATGCCGGCTTAGCCCGTCCTTGATTGGAGAGTTGGAAGACATAGATATTAAATTAATCCAAGATATTCCATCAAATATTAAGTTAGCAACAAAACAACAAGGACAAGTAGAAGCAACTAAATTAGACGGGCAAATTATCGATAAAAAAAGAATTAAAGAATTCATAGATCAAATTAAATATCCGTTATATTTCCTAGACTATGAAACCATGAGTGGGGTAATCCCCACGTTTGATGGCACTAAGCCTTATCAACAACTACCTTTTCAATATTCCCTTTATGTTATAGACAGTCCGGGCGCTGAGGCAAAACATCTGGAATATTTGCATAGAGAAAATACCTTTCCATGTTTACCATTACTGAAAAGATTGAAAGAAGATATTGGAACTGAGGGAACAATTTTCGTCTGGCATGAAAGTTTTGAGAAGAGCCGTAATACAGAAATGGGCGAATTATTTCCAGAGTATAAACAATTTATGGAATCAATAAACGATCGGATTATTGATCTTAAGACACCGTTTTCAAAAGATTGGTTTATTGATAAGAATTTTTTTGGCAGCGCTTCGATAAAAGATGTAATGCCGGCGCTTGTTACTGATTTATCTTACAAAGAATTATTAATTCATGAGGGAAATGCTGCACAAAGAGTATGGATGGAAACCGTGCTTGAAGGAAAAAATACAGATAAAAAAGACGAGATTATGAATGCGCTAATTGAATATTGTAAGTTAGATACGCTGGCAATGGTAAGACTACTCGAAGTATTACATAACCAAGTTATAGAAGATTAGTCTGACTTTTTAGCCGGGTGCCATTGTGATAAGTCAATAAATACGTTTTGAAATTCTTTATCTGAAAAATTTTCAACAGGCCATTTTGCCACTTTTCCCCAAGTGCCCATTTCTTTTAAGATAATAACGTTTTTAAGATTTTTCTCTAATATCTCTTTTAATTTTTTTTCTTTTTCTTTGTTTGTCCAGAATTGTAGGCCACCACCTTCGTAGGCCGGATTTATATGAATACTACACGTAATTTTTGGTTTATCTTCATTTTGCGATGTATAATAAAAATTAATGTATTTTGGGGATTTACTTATACTTAATCCTTTAAGAGTTATTCTTCCTTCCCGGACGTCATTGTAAAATTTTAGAATTTCTCTTACTTTAATATCCTGTTTCTTTATTTTATAGGCAGCTATGAATTCTTCATCTGTCGGTATAGTTGTCGGAGCTTTTTTAGTCGATACTTCTTTTTTAACTTCTGCTCCAAAAAGTTTTGGAATCAAAATTTCATAATCCTCATATTTATAGTATTCCAGTTCGACTCCGTAAATACTGAACTTACTGTTTTGGTTAATAAAAATAATCAGATCTTTTAATTGATTATGTATGTGATCCATAAGCACCACGAATTTAAAATTTCCCTCGTTTAAATTGTCTCTTAAATTGTCGTTAAAAGTTAGAATAGATTCATCAGAAAGATTAAAGAATTTTTTCACTCTTTCTTCCAAATTTACGCTGAATTTTTTCATTACATGAGATTCTAATTGGGAAATAAAAACTTCAAAATTTGTATAGGTTTTCCAAAGTGATGCCCCGTAATCCAAAACTTGAGCTACAACGGTTCTTTTATCGGGATTTCTGTAAAGTTTTGTTTCTATCAGGTAAATTTCGCCGTCTTTATCAACCCCTATTGCGTCTATGGGTCCTGCTGCGGTTGGAAATTCACGAGCAAGAATTAATAAACGAATATCTTCCTTAATATCGTAAAGAGGAATACTTTCGGGGTTATCATAAATATATTCTTGTAGATTATCCTCCAAAGCAAAACTTGATTTATCTATTTTTACTGCATTTTTTAGTTTTTTACTTATTATTATTGACATATTACTATATGTTTAATCTTTTTTCTTAATTAAACCCAAAGGCGTAGGAAATTTTCCTTTTACTGTTTGTCGTATCGGTGTAACTGTGGGAGAATAAACACCTATTTTCTGTAACATTCTTTGCTTAATTCGTCTGGGAAGAGTGTAGCGTTGAAAAGTACTAATTCCTGTCTCTTTTCTTATTTTACTTTTTACTCTCGTAATTCCTAATAAAACTCTTAATGAAGGCCTTCGATAACGAAATAATTTCATAGATAAGTTTAGGCAATGATAATCCAAACAAAAACTAAAAGCAAGAATAAAAATTTGACTTCCTACCCACGAAAGAGAATCTCGTAAGACTCAAAAACTTAACTTAGTTGTTTAGCCCGGTGAGAACATGCAGGTTTCTCCGTTTGCCAAGCCGATTATCCCAACGTGAATGAAAAATTGGTGCCATTCTTTGCCAACTGCGATCCCTAAATTTTCTTCGCCTTTAAATTTATCGCAGCGGTAGGATTTTTCCTCGGTATTGTAAGAGATATCCAGCCTGTAATCATGATTATATTTATTGAAATAACTAAGAGCTTGTATCTCTCCGTAATTTCTATAAGTTGTTAAATCAGGTTCGTAGATAACAGAACCCATTTCTGTTTTTCCTTCTTTGTTTACTCTATACATTGCAATTAAAACATTGTAAGAAAAAACATTTAACTCAGGTCTTTCTTCGATTTCTAATTTTTTTGGAATAAAAGAATATAAAGAACCATTTCTTATTTCCATAATATTTCACCTCCTTCCCAACAAAAAACCCCACCTTAGAAAGTGAGGCACTAAAAAATTTTACCAAATTCTTTTGGTCAAATCCGTCCCTTTCTAAGGGCTGGGTTTGGCACCGTGATTATCGGTTGCCGGGTGAGTCATCGAGCCAGAACTCTCGTCACCGCTCTTGATTGATTACTGAGTACATTAAATACCTTTTAACTGACAAAGTCAACTGAATAAGCTTTCTTTTACTTTTTGTAAAAAAGAAGACTCTAAGATTTCAGGATCTGAAAAATCAGACCATTTATAAGCAGAGTGTTCTTTGCTTAGTTTAACTTTGTCATCTTCCATTAAGATGGCTCTAAAAATTAATCTTTCCATTTTTTTATCGGGAGAAGCGTTGTGTATTACATGAAATGGACTTAATGGTTCTATTTTTAAGCCTACTTCTTCCCATGTTTCCCTAATTAATGTGTCACTTATATCTTCATCGTCTTCGGGTTTCCCACCGGGAATTTCCCAAACCCCTGGCCATGAATCGTTTTCTGATCTTTTTATGAAAAGATATTTGCCTTCTTTATTTTGTATTAATGCGTAGAATGAGACACGTGTTTTATTTTCCATATTATTCACCTCCTTACCAGTTTCTAATACATCAACCTTAATTGAGAATATGTTGAGTTTTTTATTCTATATGCCAAAAATCATAACTTAGAGCGTGAGCTCCTTCTATCCAGTTTTCTTTAAACTTTTCGTGTGCTGCATAAACACACGAATGATTGGCATCATACACTCTAACATCATAACCTGCATCAAGATAAATCATCTCCTTAAAATCGTCCCACATGAAATTCTTAATTATAAAATTTGCATCTGCAAGTGTTACCGCAAGCTCATAAGTATCTACTTTTGCAAATTTCTGATGTCGTCCATTTTCCATAATGTCGGCATAGTAATATGCATCAAAAGCATCGATAATTAATATGACAAAGGGTGCTTTATATGTTGAAAAGACTTTATTTATTTTCATTATTCACCTCCTTTCAGAATATGTATATTTAATCCCAACGGTTAAACTCTTCTCGTAAATCTGGATTTGGTTTAGACCATTGGTTATTATATTCTTTTTTTAATTCCTTCTGTTTCGCCCCGAGAAATTTCCAGTTGTACTTTGCATTAGGATATTGCTTAAATATTATCCAGATAGTATCGTAATCTGATTCAATCTTTGAAACCGTAACTTTTCCTCCTAAAATGTCATCTGCACCATGGGATAAATTGAGCTCGCCATCTAGATAGATAATGTCACCTACTTTCGGAATTTTTGAATCCATTTTTATGTTCACCTCCTTTCAATGGAGCGCTTGGGGGCATAAAAAATGCAGCCCCAAAACGGTAGCTGCAATGGTCTCCCGATTTTATTCGGAACGCTAAAGCCACTATTAGTATAGAACAAACAATAAAATTAGTCAACAAAAATTATGTTTTGAATATTGATTATTAATCCTCTAGTCGTATAATCACCTTAATGGCAAAGAAAAAACAAACAATCTCCCAACAAATAGTATCTAAACTTACTCCGGCTAAAAAAAGCATCATTACTCTAATTATTTTAATCCTCATAAGTCCTATTTTGAATAATATATTTACATCATTTGTTACTAATTTAGTAATAGATCTTGTAATTCTTAAAATAGTTTTAGATTTATTAAGAATTAAGCTGCCGTCGGTTTCCAGAGATTTTATTAAAAGAAACAAGCACTATCTGGCATTTGTTTTCGTTATTCTTATTGGAATCGTAGCAATTTCCCTTCTTCATCCGGTTATTCAAAGCACTACCGATAATCTTAAACATTTTTATTACTTTAATATAAACCCAAGAGCTCAAGCTACTATTTTTGAAAAAGAATACATGAATAATTTTAATTTGGCGGGTGATACTCTGAATAAATCAAATAAAGAAATTGATGATATGCAATCCGGAAAAGAAACTTTTTACAATGCAGAGCAACAGGTTTTGGTTTATTTTAATAACAGAGAGTCATTTTTTAGTCAGATGATTAGCATTGACAATCAGTCTTTAAAGCTAAATCTGCCGGACAGCTTCAAACATTTTTATAAAGAAAGGTTGGCAGCAGACAAAGCGGACTACGCAGCATTTAAGGTTTATAGAAAAGGCATGGAAGACTTTTTTACAGCCGATGATGCCATGATAAATTATGATGAAAACTTTCATGACTTTATAAATGACGTAGGAGATTTAAATGTCGACAAATATTCCCAACCGCAAGTCGATAAAGCAAACTACATGAGTGGTCTTTTTCAGGCAAGCTATGGAAGCATCCAAGGAATTGCCGATACGACTGATATTTTCAACCAGGAAATCTTAAATTACTTTCAGGAGGAATATAATTTATATAGCATATTAAAACAATATGTAGGTGCTTTTGAAAACAAAGACCAACAAGAAATGAATAGTGTATATGCTCAAATGGAATATTCTCTTTCAAATCTACCCCATGCTGATTTTAATGGAATAATTACAAGGTGGGGTGCAGAGAGGTTTGGACCGATTTATCAGACACAAGATAATATGCATAATAATGCAACGGGACTTTATCAAAAAGCTTATGATTATGCGAGAAAAGAAAAATTAGAAGAAATACTTTCCGCTTGGAGGATGAAAACACCGGGAGCAGTTCAAGCAGTCTCTCCAAATGTCTAAATTCTTGACATCCTAGCCACAAAAGAGTATTTTTTAACTCAGTACGAGTTTTATTTATTGATGAAACAAGCTAATATCATTAAAATCTCAAGGTCAAAGGAAGATTTTTTTAGGTATGTTAATATTTGTAATAATAACTTTAGAACTTTAACTCCCTCCATATATCTCTATCAAAAAATATTCGAAAAGCAGAGGAAGGCTAATTACCAGGTGGACAAATTAATTTCAGACCGAGAATTTTTGAAGCTTGTGTACGTTACATTAATCTCTTGGAATATGAATATGCGAGGTGCAAAAATGGTCAAGAGCGATGAGTTTGTGGAATCGATACAAAAATTTAGTAAAAACATATTTCAATTAAATAATAAAGAACTTAATTTACCATCGGAAGTTGAATTTGAGGAAGTATTGGAATTAACAAAACCTGTGTTTATGGGATTAAAGGTTATGGAATCCAAATCAAAAATTGTCGGTGTTTCAAAAACACTGCATTTTTTAATTCCCAAGTTATTTCCGCCGATGGATAGGAAATACACGATGAATTTTTTCTACGGAAACTCACATTACTCTAAAGATAAAAATAAAGAATTTAACACATTTGCAGTTTTACTTAGAGAGTTTTATAAGATCACTCAAAAACTTAAATTAAGCACAAAAGATGTAAATGGAGTTTTATGGAATACAACGGTACCTAAACTAATCGATAACGCTATAATTGGATATATTTCTAAAAATACCTAAGTCATTTACGGTTAAACTTTTGCTTTAGGTCGACTTGTACTCCGCAGAACGCTGAAAGATTCCCACTTACGGATTTATAAAACCAGATACTAAATCTAGTTCTAAAACCTTCTTTTTCAGATTGCTCGGCTTTTAATTGTAGGTTTCCCAGGGTTTCTTTCCTTATATCATCAATTACGCCAACATATCTTAATACCATTTCTAATTCTGGAAGGGAAGTAACTATAAGTGAAGGAAGTTTAGATTGTATTTGTTTTAAATTTTTACCTAACCGTTTTTTACCGAGATTTCCGAAGGCGAATTGACGGGCTAGAATATTTTCGTTTTTGATAAGTTCGTCGATCTCCGGCCACGCATAAACTCTTTTTTTAGCTTGTTCGATTCTGTCTATAAGATATTTTGGACAATCATCCGTATTCATTGATTATTTATTCCTTATTTTTATTATAACTATTTCAGTGATATTATAAAGTTGCGTAGAACGGATGAGGCTATTGCAGGTGAAACAAACCGGCGGGTTGTTTTTATTTAAAGTGATATTATAAGCATATGGCAAAGATCATTTTAGAATCCGGCAGCATATTATCCTTCAAAGGCGATGCTTTGATATGTTTCTGCGATTCGGATCTAACGTTTAAGAAGAATAATCCGATACTTCAATTCTTTTCCGCCAAGACAAGAGCTAACAGTTCTCAAAAAATGGTTGTTAATCAGTCTTACGAA
>Ga0182027_10015050_pt1 | contig 10671 bp, 11 predicted proteins | sample 712E1DmetaG_FD_121300 | JGI IMG/M metagenome (GOLD analysis project Ga0182027, IMG submission 121300) | Permafrost microbial communities from Stordalen Mire, Sweden - 712E1D metaG (Illumina Assembly) | ecosystem: Environmental > Terrestrial > Soil > Wetlands > Permafrost | place: Sweden...
ATTTTTAATATTATCAATCGAGAATTTTCGCAAACATCACCAAATACCGCAAAAGAAATTTCTCATTTGTGGTCGAATCCCTCAAATGTCTTAACCAATCAAAAAAATTTACTACGAAAATATTCTGTGGACGAATTATATGAAATTGTTCTTGATATAGCAGGAAATATCTTATCTCCTGAACAAATGCATGAGTTTGTATCCCTTTTAACGGAGCGACTGCAATTATGATCGCACCCAATAGGCCCGTAGATATCGCAATGCATGCCAATCACTTGGACAAACAAACGGTTCGAAACCTATGGATTCAGGAAGTTAGTGAAATTGCCAATCGCTATCCAAATAGTCCAGAACCTTGGTATCTTACTTTAAGTGGAGCCGAGGGTCTTGATATTCAACTCTTAATCGATAGGGGGTTAATTTCTTTAACAGAAGTAAATAGCATTGTTGAAAAAGATCAGAGAAAAATTGTTGCAATTGAGCGAAGTAACAACGCTGTTCTTGAATTACAGAAAAAATTTATTGGATTACAGATCAAACAAATGGATTTTAAAAATCTTATTAGAGGTGATGGATTAATCAGTTTTCCAAATGGAGATGATAGAGAAGTTTGCAGAGCCAGGGTTGTAAACCTTGACCTTAACTCCCCCTTTAATGGATTAAATCAAAATAGAAACATTGTTTTCCCCGTTGTAGAATGGATCAAGAAATTATGCAGAATTCATTCAATTGAACCTCGAATGGATTGGACCCTATGCTTAACACTACAAGGGGAAATTAGATGGCCTTTGGAAGTAAGCGGGTGGATTAAAAAGTTCCTTAATGAGAATATTCAACATGAACAAGTTTTTTCAGAAAGTTGCAAAGAATTTTTAGGCGAAGATTTATTTAATATTGTCAATCAAAGAGAACATTTGGATTTTAATATATTAAATCCTGAAAATCAACAAAATATTTTAATGATCATTGTTCCAAAAATAATTGCTAGTTTTGCCTATGGTGAGGGGTGGATGGTTCAAACCGAAAAAAGCTTAAGATATGGGGGTGGAGATCGGGCACCAATGGTTTCTTGGATAGTAAAATTCACTTGGGATGACAGCGCAGGAGCAGCACCTCACGCATTATATTCCTTGGCTTTATCGCAAATTTTTTCTGGATTAGGTGTAATCACTACCGATGGAATTATTAACCCCTTATGATTTAAAATTGCGGTAGGACTGCCAGTTGCGCAGCTGCCCCCGCACGGATCCCGGCGTGCGAAATTATCGCACCGGGCTCTTCAGAAGTCCTCGCTTCCGTAAAGGACTGTCATGCCATTTCGGGCTTCAAACTCTTTTTGTTTCTTCGTTTTGGGCGTTCACCGATTTGTGGTTTTACAATCCTAAATTGTTCGATCAGTTGTGAGAATCCATTCCAGTGTAACTTCTTGTTTGTTTTTTAATTTAATAATCATGTTGGACAACCTTGATCTAAACCTAAATGCCATACAAGACAAAAACGCCCGGGAATTGATCAGGCAGTTTGAACCTGGTGGAAAAATTATCTGCAGACTTGCGAGACAGCTCAGGTCGAGATTCAACGTTTGCGAGATGAAGTGAACTGGTTGAAAGGGGAACAAGGTAAAACCCAAGATCAAAGGGAATAGTCCAAAAAACGCCACCGACCTATCACTCATCGGAAAATGAACATCATCAATCGCGCCAGCCAACGGCATAAATAAGTAAGAAAGCAGAAATCCAGATCGACCGGAAACAAGTGGTAGACATGGATCCATTAGTATTACCCAAGGACGCCAAGTTCAAGTGGTATAAAGAGGTAGTGGTGCAGGACATTTTGTTGCGGACAGACAATATTCTATTCCACAAACAAAAATATTATTCCGCCTCGACCCGAAAGACCTATTTGGCTTACAGCTCCAAGGAGCGCATTATTCTGCTGTCGCTAAAAAATGATAATAAAACAGTAAAATCTGATTCAACTATATATTTATTATTCTTTAAATTGTTCATCCTCTTCGTATAAAAGACCAATATCTCTTCTTAAGGAACCGCGAAATTCATTCCGTTTCTTAATGATTTTATTAACTTGCTCTTTCGTGTATTTATCATGATCGCCATAATTCATTTCTAATGTTTTAATCAGTTCATAGAATGTTTTTAAAGAATCTTTAGAAATTATTAGACTTACTATTCCTGTTTTCCAATCACAAAGATTCTTTCCAATTGTTCTTAATTCATTTTGCTCAATAATTCGTTGAGGTTCTACCTTTTGTAAGATTTTATCTGTAATTATGAATGCATTAGGATACTGGTCAATTCTATGGTTGTATAATCTTATAGTAAATTGATTTTGAATCTTCCTTTCTAGGTCTATCTTCTGTGCATTTCCTGCAAGCAATGAAGTTACTAATGAAGATGCTATTGAAACAGCTATGGTTACTAAAACAGTCAAAAGAATGCTTTCCATATTACTTTACCTTTCTCTAAATAGATAATATCCGCATTCCACGTCAATTAATCAAATAACAGACAAAACACACGATTTTGATCTGAAAACATAAGGGTTTTGCCAAGTTGGGATCTCACCTTTTGGGTGAAAGAAAAAGTGGTTAAAACAGGTAGCTTTCACACCTCTTCCGGATGTTAAAATTGAAGCAGATAAAGCCGCAGTGGCGAAGAGGGATTTAATCTTGATCAATAAAATTGATTTTGCAGCCAAAAATCTAACATCAAATGCAGGCCTATTTCTTTTGCTCGAAAATGCAAAGAATAACGGAATTTTTGAACTGATTGACAACGATCTGGTGTTTGATAATGAGTCAACCAACAAAATCAAGATGAATCATATCAAAACGATACTCTGCGGACATTTCATTGGAATAGACAAACTGGAGCGGCTAAAACTTCTGCAAGGGGATCCACTGGTTAACGAGTTTGGTGTATCGGTGAAAGAACCTGAAACGGTATCCAGATTCTTAAGCAACTTCAATTATAAAACAACCCATCTGTTTAGGGAAATCAATTTCAAAGTCTTCAAAGTGCTACTTTGTAAAAGCAAGCTAACCTCCATCACAATCGATATCGACAGCAGTGTTGTAAATGTAGAAGGGCATCAAGAGGGTACGGCTAAAGGATACAATCCAAAAAAGCTTGGCAACCCTTGTTACAACATCCAGTTTGCTTTCTGTGATGAACTCAAGGCTTACATCACTGGGTTTGTGAGAAGCGGAAATACCTATACAGCCAATGGCGCAGCTGAAATGATCAAAGAAATCGCGGCCAATATTAAAACCGATGATTTGGAGATCTTTTTCCGAATGGATAGCGGTTATTTTGATGAAGCCATTATTGAAGTCATAGAATTGGTTGGTTGCCAATATTTGATCAAAGGAAAAGAATATCCAACCCTGACTTCCCAAGTAATGGATTCGTCTGTTTTATTCGTGACAGGGGATGAAGGCAGGGAAACAACTGAACTTTTCACAAAATTAGACACCTGGAATCAAGACCGAAGGTTTGTAGTCTCTCGCGTATTGAAACCAGAAAAAGAAAGGGCACAATTATCTCTCCTGGAAGGCGAAGAATACGAATACTTTTTCTTTGTGACCAATACTGAATTCTCTTCAGAAAAAGTGATCATCTCATATGAAAAACGTGGAAATGCCGAGAATTACATCAAAGAAGCCAAGTATGATATGGCGGTGGGACATCTTTTGCTAAAATCGTTTTGGGCAAATGAAGCAGTATTTCAGATGATGATGCTTGCATACAACCTGTTTTTACTGTTCAAGTTTGATTCTCTACACATTTCAGAATATAGGCAGCAAATAAAGACATTCCGTTTGAAGTATGTTTTTCTGGCGGCTAAGATTATCAGAACAGCACGCTATGTGGTAATGAAGCTCTCGGCAAAATATCCATACCAAGATGTGTATATAAATTGCTTATCATAAGAAGGTGGTATCGAGCAATCAGTGTTGGTTCCAATGTGTTTGATGAGGAGTGTTTACCGTACCCAATATTTGGATTTGCAAGAAATAATCGATAAACTCGAGGCAAGGAGGCGCGGAAAATGCAATACTTTAATAAGATTTCCGGAAATTCTTCGCAAGTTGGACATAAATGAAGGTGATTTTATTTTGACGTGGAATTCAGGTAATAGTAAATCCAATTTCTATGAGAAAAAGGAAAAAAGTATATGGCTAATAACTGGAAATTTTGTACGATTGAAAACTCGGGTAAAATTTCAAGAGTATCTATTTATGCAGATGGAAATAAATATTACGCTAATTGGACTGTAAAAGAATTTATCCAAGAAAAATATCCTGATACTCAATTGCAAAAGAAAGATGAAAATTGGTATGCTTATATTTTGATAAACAAGTTGCTTAATGATGGTTGGGAGCCATTTACTGTAGCATCTGTTTCAGCAACCTCGATGAGTAGTAACGAAGTTTATGGTTTCCGAATGAAATCAGAGTGACTAGAATTTAATAAGTTCAATATTCATGTCAAATTTTTTGGCAGCCCTCATTATTTCGAGTTCATTGATACTAAATCCTAATGTAAAAAAGGAGAAAACCATGGCTATAAATAAATTGGAATATTGTGCTCTTTATCTTGGTTTTGTGAATTTTGTGGAATACAAGGAAATTGAAAAGCAAGGATGGCTAAGTGATTTGAGCATAAGCTATATTGGAAGTAGTCAACATCATGAAACTTTATCAATTTCAAGCGAATATGTGGAGCAAAAGGAATATGTGTTTTTATGGTCTTTCAACCCTTGGGAACAGGCAATAGGTACCTTGGGCATGATGGGTTGGGAACTAGTGTCAATTCAACATGAGCTAACTATCCACGGTTATAGTAATAGTGGAGCAATAGCCTTTTTCAAGCGTATCAAGGTCGAAGAGAGAGACGCTAACGAACCATTTATAAAGTTCCCTCAATTACCCGAACGTATTTATCCATATGATGATACTACTCCCCATTACAGACTTTAGCAAAAAGTGTAAAAACACTAGAAATAAGTAAGACTACTTTCGAGATTTGCCAGAGAAATAGCCTATTATATTTTTCAATTTCCATGGATTTGGCTAATAGTATTCTTCGGTGGAAGTCTTAGTTCCACATGGAGTCTGGGTAATATATTATGTAATCGTTATAATTAATCAATAAGAAAGGAGGGATAAATGGTTATCATTTCAGATGAGTCTGCGGTCAGAAACCCAGAGCTTTTTCATTTGGTATTCAATGCTGCTCGCGATGCTATTGAAAAGATAAAGGGTATTGATTTGACAAAACAATACTCTATTCCTACTCACTTTAACTGGGTTTATGTAAACTATGAGAAAAATGGTCTACCTGATTTTCACGAGTCAATTCTTTTTAATGGCGAGAAAGATTTTTCAGCTTTTATTTCTTCAGGTAATAATTGCAGAATTAAGATAGAAGAACTTGATTCGTATGTTGCGCTTGGTAATTATGGTATCACCAACATAGAGTTTAAAAGAGCAGTACTTCCAAATAGAGAAAACACACAATATACAAAAGATAAAGAAGATACACAAAATAGAATCTATAAAATTATCACATGGGGTTTGGCAAATAGTATTGTTGAAAGGTATATGCATGTCTTTAGTGACCAAGAATTCTCGTGTAAGTTTTGTCAGTTTTTATATGTGCCTCTAGAGCAAAAAATATATCAACAGGAGTTACAAATTGAAATTATTGTTCCGATCATTCTTTTGGATTTTGAATTAAATGAATTTCAACTTACAGAAAGTGATCGTGTAATAAAAATGACTAATGAATTGCAAATTGGCCGAGCACAAACAAAATATGCAGGCGATGATGGTATTAACAAAGGAGCATTGTCTGGTTGCACTCATGCTTTGGTTTTAAGTAACTGGAAGTATAAAAATGACAATTACTGGTCAACTCCTAAAGTAATTAATTCGCCAGATATTATGGACAGGGTTGAACGATTTTTTGCATCCATTAGGATGGTAAGAAACGTTGAGACTGGATATGCTCAAATAATTCAGTGTGCTGTCGATTGGGCAAGAGAATATGTTGTTAATATTCCTGAATTATCCTTTGAGTTCATTAGAGCTTATCCACAGAGCCTACAAAAAAGGTCTCTAAGCGATAGAACAAGACCTGTAATTACAAAAACCGAGATTGAGGAAATCTCAAAGATTTATTCTTTACTTATGCGGGACGAGCACACAAGCCTAACCATAGCAGTAAAGCGGATCAATGCATGCTACATGCGTAATTCAGATGAAGACAGCATAATTGATGCGACTATTGCGATGGAAGCACTTTTTGGAGATGACGATAATCAAGAAATGACACACAAGTTGGCATTGCGTATGGCTGCTCTTTCAAGCCTAGATCCGAAGGGTGAACGCTCTGCTTTAGAAGTTTTTAAGGATACAAAGATGATTTACAAATTCCGTTCAAAAGTTGTTCATGGCCGAAAAGGGAAAGATGTTGAAAAAGTTCGATTCATTACTCAACCTACAGGAAAAATCCGTGCAGTTGAGGTTGCTTTAGCCAACCTTAGGCAGGCAATTCGTGTTTTTGCTGAACATCCGCAATTTCTTGATCCAGAAACGATTGATAAAACTTTACTAATTCCTCCTACAATTAATCAATTCATGAAAAAGGAGGCGTAAGTGAAAGAAACCTTATGTTCGATAAATTGGGATTATGTAATTGCAATAATTTCCATCGTCGCAAGTTTTGTAATTAGCACAATAGCAATCCTTTCAACTAAAGGTAATGCAAAGAAAGAACGATTAATTGATATTGTTACAAGTAACAGGATGGATTGGATTCAAAAACTAAAAGAGTACCTTTCTGCTTACTTAAGCTTGGTTTATTTTCATTACGAAAAGAAATTACCGGAAGATGAAAATAAATTCATTACTGATATTAATGAATTGGCTTTCAAAATTAAACTTCATCTAAATTTCAAAGGAAAAGCTGATATTCAGATTGAAAAACTCCTAGACGAAATAAACACTGCATATGAAAAATTCTTCATGTATAAATCAAGTGGATTAGGGGTGATGAACACTCGTCTTCAACCTGATGACTATTTAACCTTCATTGGAAAACTTCAACTACAATATTCTGAAATTTATACAAAATTGTATTCAAAGACATTACAAGAAATTGGAATTGACTTAATTAATGATTCAAAAGATGAAATTGAAAAAAAGATCAGCTCAATAGGATTAGAAAAATTCCAAAGTTACATGAAAGACCTTATCATAATATCTGATTTTGACTTAAAGAAATCGGTAAGAATCATAAAATATTCTTATCACCAGTTATTCATTATTTCGCGAGTTTACCTAAAAACGGAATGGGAACGAGTTAAGGTTGAAGCGGGTTCAGGAAGTTTACTAGAATATAATTTTGATGAAAAATTCGAATCAAATATCTCGGAAATGAAAAAAGAGTTAAAAAGATGGGAAACATTAAAGAATCCAAGCAATAGAAAAAAGTAATCATTCAAAAAACAAATCGAATTAATAAAGGCAACAGAAAAGAGGAAAAATTAATCAATGAATTCTTTGCGAGAGTCTTCTGTTTAATGCCTCCACGGAGATTCTCGATAATATTTGAAGTAATCTTGTTTGAATGGGAGGATTTCTGGTAATATATCGTTTGAAAATATTATTCGAAAATTAACCCTTCTTTTACCAATTTCTCTCTTATTCCTCCCCATTTTTTAAAAGGTAAACGGCGAGAAGTAAACCACTGACCAGTTTTTTTATCAAGTTCCATTATTTCGCTTGAAATATTTAATAAAAAATTTGGATTTTGATGAGAAGCAATATTTCGTATATACTCAGAGTCATTGACGAAATATTCGTGATCTACAACAACTACGTCAATCCAATCTAAATCGAGGGCAGCAAGATATCTATCCTCATCAATTTTAGCAGTTTCAAATATTCTACGGCAAATATAATTTCGGTAATCCCCATATCCCGAACTTATCGATGATAATTTACCATTATCAAATAATAATATATCAATATCACCAGGATCTTCTTTGTCAGTTGTTAATGATCCGAATAAAAAGGCTTTGTGAAATGTATCTGCGCATAGAATTTTCATAGATAATTCTGCTGCAGTTTTTCGAGTTACAAATTGACTTTTCATTCTAGTAAAAATAAGAAATAGTTTTTCTACTGCCTTAAAACAATTTTTAGGGGAAGGCACTTTGCCTTCATGAACGGCTTTATTTCGAAGTTCAATTATGTCCAAAATATTATTTATTGATTCAATATCAAGGGTCTTTTTAAAATCAGATTTATTAAAGATTCTGGCAATGCCTTCGCGTTTTCTGTGTGGGGATCCAATTGCTATTAGCGCAAGTTCAAAGAATAAAACACTTCTAGCAAGTGCCGCTAGTCTATCAAAAAAATCTTCACTCTTAGCATTATTTCGTATAAATTCCCAATTTTCATCTTGACTCATTGTTTCCCTCCATAAAGTAAAAAGGTGATTCCTATAAAGATAGTTTTGGATACCTTACTTATTACTCCGGCTTATGACCAGGCGGATTACCGTCATTTTTTATCGGTTACCAGTTTCTGTAATTACAAATCTAAGTAATTAATTTGAAACGACCGATTAGAGAGGTGTCTTGTAAGCGGCCGAATTGTTTGGTGACGTAAGGCCGAATTAATTAAAATTGTAGCATGAGGAAAAGGAAAACGGGCCGTGAAAAGACAGCCGCTTACACAATAGATTGGCTCACTGAATAAGTGAAAGCAGTCTGATGCATGGTATGTTAAGATTCTTTTGACCCCTATAAGGTTGATAATGCTTCTTGCTTCAGTAAAGTTTCTACTAGATACCTTTCATTTGAATTGACCCCTGTCAAACTTTTTACCAAACCAACAGCTATTTGCTGCCGTTCAGGGGTAAGTTTCAAGTAAAAATATTCCAATTCTTGAAGATCATTCCCCTGAGAATTCATCGTTGGTTCTGCGGGGATCATTCCGGCTAAACGATAAAAGTGCTCGACTTGTACCTCTAGTGCGGAAGCTAATTTCAGCATCGTTTTTGCCTGCGGAACGCTTCCTTTATTTAAAATCAAATTTATGCCGCACGTAGATAGCCCTGTTAGTCGTGCTAATTTGACCTGGTTCATGTTCAGGTCGGTCATGCGTTTCCGTAAAAACATTGATAATTCTGTATGTATTGGCTCTTTCTTTGAATACTTAGTCATTTCATTCCTCGATCACCAAATTCCTCGGAGTAAACGCCAGTGAGCGATCCCCCTGTAATCATCGTATCCATCTATGATCCTTTCTTCCATGCAAATACGGGTAACTTGAATTGCGATCATAAACAAAAACAGAAAAACGTTTATTAAAGTTAAAGACGCAAGAACGATTGCGCCACGATAAACCAATTCGCCTAAATACATCGGATGGCGGACCAGACTATAAGGAGCTCTGGTTACCAGTCCCCTATCGGCCGGCGCAATTCCAAATGATCTTCCAAGAATCAATAAAGACCAAAGGACCAACGCATACCCTACCAACCCGATCACCAATAGAACTGTGGAAATTACTTTCGGATAATGCGTCATGGGTAATACTGATGCCATCAATCCCAACCACAATCCAGACCGATTCGATTTCGTCTCCTTCTTCCTAACTGCATACATCACGGCAATGATTGCGTTTTGAGGCACCGCCAGCCAGACCAAAAGGTTTGGTTTGGATATCGCAGTTAGTACAGCAATGATTGTTGCAAGTAAAAAGAAAGCAAAACCGAATCGGTCTCCCCATTGATACATTTAGAATATCCCCTGAGCAATGATTGGATATCCGATAACCACAAAAATACAGATCAGGAATGGCAGAAAGTAAGCTAAAACCATCGGGATCACCAGGTCAGAACCAATTTTTTCTGCTCTGATCTCCGCCCCGGCCGCGTAGGAATTGGATATTTGTGTTGATAAGTGATCCAAAAGTTCTTGCTGTTTCGCACCATATTTTAGATTCGCAAGTTGTGTACCGGTTGAGATCAGAACCGTAGATTGAGAAGTAATCGCTTCCTGCATAATTTGATCTACCAGGCTGCGACCTTGTGCCATTTGGATATTCTTTCTCATCCATAATGCCGGCAAACTTTCTGCCCTGGCTGTTCTCTTGATTGCTTCTTCAAACGAGACTCCCCCGGCCATTTTTGCGTTAATCAGTTGGATATATTCCGGTAGTTCAGATTCAAATCTGCGGTTGGTGTGTCTGGCTGCACTGTTTAAGCTGAGCATCGGGAATGTCCAACCGAGTAATGCACAAACAACTACGTAAATAACAGATCCAAATACGACTGCGCCGGCAATTGCGCCCAGAATTCCCAAGAATAATCGTAAGGTAATCAATTGGATCGGAGTCCACCCGATATACTTTCCACCCATTTGCCCCCAATAAAGAGCGTAATTCATTTTTTTGAGAAGCCCTGGGCGAGTGTATTTTTCAACGGGTTTCTCCAAAGGTTTTAGTGTTTTCCGAATACCGGTTACCGTTTCCGGGGTTGTGTTTTCCATTTCATCCATTACCCCGGAAAGAGATTTTGTTTTCTTGAATAAACCGAGCTCCCCCGGCAAATATTCCATAGCGGCAATGATTAC
>Ga0182027_10015051_pt1 | contig 10671 bp, 6 predicted proteins | sample 712E1DmetaG_FD_121300 | JGI IMG/M metagenome (GOLD analysis project Ga0182027, IMG submission 121300) | Permafrost microbial communities from Stordalen Mire, Sweden - 712E1D metaG (Illumina Assembly) | ecosystem: Environmental > Terrestrial > Soil > Wetlands > Permafrost | place: Sweden...
GGAATTGCGTCGAATCCATTGCCGCGGGCGGGAAGGCCATTGCGGAGGAACTGGCCGGGCAAGTAACCGTCTTGAAGGATCGAAAACAGGAGCTGACGGTCCAGCGCGAACGACTGAGCCAGGAGCTGGCGGGGTGCGAAAGCGAGATTCTCGACGAACACCGGGTCAGCCACGCGGTGGAACAGTTCGGCCAAATCCTCCAAGGACTCACTCCCGATGAGCAAAAGACGCTGGTCGCGCTCTTCGTCGATCGTGTGGTCGTCAGGCCCTCGAAGGACGATGAAGGCACGTCGTCCGCCGTTGCCGTGCGGCGGATGGAGCTGGAATTCAAGCTCAACCTCCCCCGCCTTGTCGAGGGCATGGAAGAACGGGTAATGGAGCAGGGTGAAGGAAAGCGTCTGGTCATGCGCGGATTTGTCGTGACGGCTCAAGTCGCGCTTGGACAGCAGGGGCGGACAAATCAGGCGAGCATCCTGACACCGTTTCGGTGTGGGGATGAATTGGCACGACCCGCACCCGAGCCGATTGCGGCGTCAATGGCGAGTGAAGTTGAGCATCCGTTGCTGCGCGCGCGCGTGTGGAAAAGGATGCTCACCCAAAACCCGAAGCTGAGTTTGAGACGATTGGCTGAAAGGGAAGGAGAAGTGGCGCCAACCCTGGTTCGGCATTTCAAGCTCCTGAAACTCTCGCCTGAGATCCAGAGCTACCTGGTTCGGCTCCGCGACCTGAAAGCGATACATTTCTTCAGCCAGCGTCGCCTGGCGCCTTTGGCGGACATGAGCGACGCGGACCAACGAAAAACCTTCCGGCAATGGCAGGTGGAATTCAGCACACTTGCGACCAACGCCGGCAACGATCCGTCGGTCGCAGTGAGTTCCGCGCAGAGGCAGGCTAACGGAGTTCGTCCGTTCTAATTTTCCCGTTCCGGCATCCTGCGCCTTGCAGCCTTACTGCCGCACTTGTGGCGCCATTTGCTGGCGGATGTCATGCGCTGCTGGAGCGTGAAAGTCGGATCTGCAATACCCCAGGCTGGGATCGAAACGGCGGACGTGGGGTGTTACTCACTTCGTGCGAAAACCGCGATGAAACGACCCCGGATTTGGCAAAAATACGGGTCCAATCCGAAAAAACGTCCTTGGGTGAGTAACACTCAAGCGCGCAATCGCCTCTCTTCTAGTGCGATCCGAAAAGTGTTACGCACTCCGCCTTTTTTCGGATCGAAAAACGAATGGCTGCCCGGGCTGGGATCGAACCAGCGACCAAGTGATTAACAGTCACCTGCTCTGCCACTGAGCTACCGGGCAATCAAATTGAAGTTTAACGACTTGGGGTTTTGGCCTTGACCCTTTCTACAGCGTTTTTCTACAGTGCAGGCATGAAAACGGGCCGGCAAGCGAAAAAAACGACGTGGGAAAGAACCAGTGTCCAAAATCTCCTCAGAAACCGTCAAAGCGCGCACTACTACGGTCGCTTCACAATCGCCGGCAAGCAAAAATGGTATGCGTTGGACACGAACGTTCTTTCGGTTGCGAAATTGCGCCTCGCCGACAAGGCCGGCGAGATTCAAAAGCTGCGCGGCACGACGGCAAACGTCGAAGCGGGCGACGCCACGCTGTACGATTTGATCGAGGTTTTTAAGACGCGCACACAGGCTAATTCGGACATCAAGCCAGCGACCATTACGGCGAAGTTGGGCGCGGTGAAACGTCTCGTCAAAACATGGCCCGGCATCGAGGCTTTGGAGCCGCGGCAGGTCACGCGATCCGCGGTTTTCGATTGGGCGGCTCGGTTCAAGGTTGAAGGCACAAAGTTTCGACCGCCCGGCGCAAAGGCGCCGCGGCGGGGTAACTCGGCTACCTCGGTCAACTCCGCCATCGACGCGCTGCGGCAGATTCTCGATCTGGCCGTTGAGCGGGGCCAAATCCACGCCAACCCTGTGACGGCGCGTAGCGCGTCCGGCAGCAGCCGGCTCAAGAAGAAGATTACGAAGAAGCCGCTCATACTGCCGAGCCGAACGCAATTGGACGCGCTCTTTGCGGCAATGGAGAATAATGGGGCGGTAGGTGGCGGCGGAGCGGAGGCGGCAGATTTCTGCCGCTTCCTGATGATGTCCGGCGCGCGTTTGGGCGAAGTTCCGGTGACCGTTTGGCAACTCGTCATGTGGGAGCGCCAGCTTGTGAACCTGCCGGGCTTCAAGACCGAGACGTCGGCCCGATTCATTCCTCTATTCCCCGAACTGGCGGCTCTACTGAGAAAAATCCAAGCGCGGCGCAAGTCAGCCGCCCGATTTCACCCGGAGGGCAAAGCATTCCTCGAACCGACCGACCCAATTTTCCGCATTAAAGAATGTCAGAAAACGATTGCTGCCGCTTGCCAGCGCGTCGGAATTCAACGCATCACCCATCACGATTTTCGCCACCTGTTCGCTACCGTCTGCATCGAATCTGGAGTGGATATTCCGACCATTGCGGCATGGCTTGGTCACAACGATGGCGGCGTGCTCGCGATGAAAACTTATGGCCATTTGCGGCCTGCCCACAGCCTGATGGCGGCGCAAAAGGTTCAGTTTAGCAACTCAGCTAAATCGGAACGGGGGGCGTGAAGTAGACCGCACCCTTTCTGATGCCGTATGGCCCCGGGCAAGCTGAGTATTCGTGAATGTCGCCGACGCTCGGGCTTGCTCGGCGTCACGGGCTTGTTGGCCCGTTCGCCGCGCAACCCGAGCGACGGCTGGGCCGGTTACTGAAACGGACATCGTCGGCCTACGTGCCTGCGGCATTTTTCCGAACGGGCGAGAACCGTCGATTCGCACACTACGCGAATGGACGAAACTGCGTCGCATTCCGCACCACAAAGTCAGGCACTTCGTCCACTCCCCCCCCGCGAGGTGGCCGATCACATCCGCACGAAGCTGAACCCGCCGCCGAGATCAACCAGTGGCACGCGGGGATCGTGACGGCGGCGACCAATGGAGGCACGCACGGTGGCGAAGAATTGGCTCTGGCGCGTGCTGGTCCAACCAGGTGAATCAGCGCATGAGGGTTCGGTCGTTGCACCCACAGCGCCGGTTGATTGAGGACGGACGTTGAATTCACCGAGAAGTATCGCAGATTTTCGAAAGTCTGTCCTTAATTCGTTCACGTGAACCTAAAAGAAACCATTGCAAGCATCAACGAAATGCAGGCCGACAAGGTCATCGGCGAATATGCGATCGGCGGGGCGGTCGGTGCGAGTATTTACGTCGAAGTTGCCGAGACGGAGGACGTGGACGTTTTCGCGCCGCTCGCCGCAACTGCGGATAATCTGCTGATCGACCTAACCCCGATCTACCAATACGCGAGAGCCCGAGGCTGGGGGGAGACGGGACCCTACATCGTCATTGCGGGTTGGAAGGTTCAGTTCCTTCCGCCCGATGGCCCGTTGGTAGAGGAAGCGATTGAGAAGGCGGTCGTGCATGATTTGGACGGAATGCCGATGCGGATTTTCACGCCGGAATATCTCGTCGCCATCGCACTGAAAGTCGGTCGACCGAAAGATAAACTCCGGGCGCTGCAATTCCTCGAAACGTCCAGCCGACCCGACGCAAAATTCAAGTTGGATGACGCCGCGTTAAGCGCCATTCTCGAACGTCACCACCTGATGGATCGTTGGGCGAAATTTAGAAAGCAGATGAGCGGTTAATGAATATCGATCGCCAACGTCTGGTTGAGAGCAAACGGGAGCAGCGTCGCCGGCTGGCGGAGCTTCCCGGCTTAAAGGCTCCCCGAGACGATGGGATGCGCGTCGAAAGCCGGTCGGATCAACGTCGCAAACTCGCTGAACTGCAGCCAGGGGAAAAGCTCCGCGTGCTCGACGGATTGCAGGCTCGGGCTCAAATCCTCCGTGGCACGCGCCGCGCGAAGTCGCCGAAAGAAGTCGTCAACGACAACGGGACGAAAACGGAAGAGAGCGCCAAGGGAGGCCGCGGGAAAAAGAACGCCTCGCCAACGGCGCCCCTGCGGTTCGGAGGCCGGGCGACGTCAGCCGGCGTGAACTATGAGTGCCGCATCGCCGCCTTTTATGCCGTTAAGATGTTGGGCGGCGAGCGATGTTCAATCGGAGACGGCGTAACGGGCGCTGACGTGGTCGCGATCATGCTGCAAACGGCTGATGCCGTCGATGACGTGGTCATGCAGCTCCGGACCAACGCAGAGGCGCGGATTTTCATTTCGGCCAAATTGCGAAATTCGAGCATCACGTTGTCGGAAAAAAACGAGACTTTTACGACCACTGTGGCGGCCTTCGTGCGTCAATTTCTCCAGATACCGATTGAGGCGCGGGCGATGAGCCGATTGGTGTGGGCCATTCCATCGGCCGCAAGTCAGGCCGCCGCGCGCGATCTGCCCTATGTTTTGGATTCGCATCGGCGTGATGCCGGAGACGACGCCTTAGCGGGTTTTATTGCCCGACGACAAATCGGCGAACGAACGGCCCTGCAAAGATTGGTCGCATTGGCGCGGAAGGAATGGAAGTGCGTGAGCAAACGCCTGCCGACCAACGACGAAATCCGCGCGTTCCTGAGGGTCGTTTATGTTGAGACCTTTGATTTTGAAATCGGCGGTCGGCTTGAACGAGATGCCGAAGGTGAACTTCGCACGCATGTGCTGGAGAAACCGGGGGAAGCGCTTCGCGCATGGCGCAAACTGGAGCATCACTTCGGTGCAGCCGACCAACGAGGAAACCGCCTCACGGCCAGCTTTCTGCGGCGAATCCTGGTGGCCGATGGATTTGTATTAAAGGCTCCGCCTGATTTCGCGCCGGACATCAAGCGCCTCCAAGAGCAGACCGCGCAGAATCTTCTTCGACTGAAAGAGCATACCGTCCTGCGATTCGGCCGCGCACCTGCCGATGAAATTCATATTGATCGATCCGCGGAACGCGCGGCGTTGCTCAGCGCCATCAATGAACGGCACCTCCTGCTCACGGGGGACCCCGGTTGCGGGAAAAGCGGCCTGATCGCCGATGTAATCGAGGATTTGCAGAAGGAAAACCGGCCGACGGTGTTGCTGTTGGCGGAGGAGATCTTCTCCGGCCATTGGGAACCGGGGCCGAATTTGCCCGGATTCGGGCACGCGTTGGACGAAATTCTGGCTCAGTGGCCGAACGGCGCGCGCGGCGTCCTGATCACCGATGCGCTCGATGCCGTCCGCGACGCCGAGAAGCAAAAGATGTTGCGCGGGCTGTTGCGAACGGTGCAACGAGGTCAAAGTGGCTGGACCGTTCTCGCGAGTGTCAGGGAATACGATCTGAAGCATGGACGGGAGTTGCGGGAAGCGTTTCCCGGGGATGGAGTGCCAAATCATAGTCTGAGCGATTTCGCTGGCATCGCGCATTTCCATCTCGCCGGTCTCACGGAAGGGCAACTCGACGATTTGGCAAAGCAGCGGGCGGATATTCGCCCGTTCGTCGAGAACGCCCGAGGGAGCGTGAAATCTGGCGGTATTCACCGCTCGCCCTTCTATCTTCGCTTAGCTGCGGAACTGTTGTGCAATGACGTTACCCCTGCGCGGCTAGCCGACCTGAATAGTCCGGCCGTGTTGCTCCGAAGGTTCTGGGAGGTTCGCGTTGCGAGCGGTGCCGGCGCCGAGAGTCGCGAGCTAGCCTTGCGGGTGATCTGTCAGCGCATGCTGGAAACGCGCAGCATGATTCTTTCGGCGAAAGAACTGAACCTCGGTGCGACTGAATTGAACGCCCTCCGCGAGCTACGCAGTCGGGGAATTTTTCAAACGCCGGCGCTCCGTCATGGAGATATCGTTGGCGAGGAGAAAATCCAGTTCACCCATCATCTGCTGCACGACTACGCGATTGCGCGCGCTGTAGTTCCAACGACGAAGACGCGTTTCTGCGAGTTCGTGAAGCGCGATCCGTTGCTGGCAGTTTTTTATCGGCAAAGCTTCCTGTTTGCTTTGGAAGAACTGTGGGACGTTGACCCGAGCCGCGAAGAGTTCTGGCAATCCGCCCTCCAGTTGGAGGCGGAGTCTCAACTACATGGAATCACTCGAATCCTGGCACCTCTCTTGGCGGCACGCCGGGTCGAATCCCCGGCCGATTTGCAGCCGGTAATGACTGCCGTTGAATCGTCTGCCAACCAGGATTCTCCCGGTCATCGGGCGCTACGCCATTTGGCGTCGGGTCTCCAAGACGCGAGTGATGGAATCATCCGCTCGGGGGTGACGGGATGGTATCACTTGGCGAGGCGACTCGCCGAACGACTGGCAGCGGACCCGTCGGTTGAGCTGGCCTTGGTCCAGATCTTTCATCGCTTGATTCAAGTCGGAGTGTCCAAGGAACAGCCGCCGCGTCAGGAGTTGAACATGGCGGCGCGCTTGGTTCTGAAGCACCACCTTAAAAAACCGGTGGACAAGGCGTGGGTGGGAGCCGGCATGGTGGCAATCGAAGGAACATGTCGGACCTTTGATGCGGCTCCGGCGGAGAGCGAAGCGAGCCTTCTCGAACTGCTGACGCCAGAACGGCTGGCCCAATTCCCGCATAACGATCTGCACGAGCTAGCGGACGAGCTAACAAATCTCGGAAATTGGGGAAACGTGATCGTAGTCCGCTTGTTTGAAGCCGCGTTTGGGGTCGAGCCGGCTCCGGGTTCTTGGGTGGAGCGCGGTTCGGCGATCATGGGCATGCGTTTCCAGACGAGTGACGAGTGGAACATGGTTCACTATACTCTGGCGGGCTACTACGAGAATTGTGCGGGACAAGACGTCGGTCTTCTCACGGACCTTGCTTGCATCGCATGGAACGCGGCGGTGCGGCGGCGTTCGGGGAGCCGCGAGCGAAGCAAAGTGCTACTGGCAACCATGCAATTTCGCGGCGTGCAATGCGAGCTGCTGGAGGATTACTCGCATATCTGGGGACGCGAATTTGAGCACGAAGAGAACCGAATCCTTAGCCGTTTCGAAAGTTGGCTACAGGGGTGGGCCGAGTCAGGTGATGGCACTCGGTTGGAGGCGTCGCTGGACCGGTTCTTGCGGCGGAACCGCACGTCGCTTCTTTGGAATGTATTTCTCGAGGCGGCGGCCAAGCATCCGCCCTCCCTCGGCAATCTGTTGGAGCCGGTGTTGGATGAACCCGTTTTTCTTAGTCACCCCGACTATGTTTATGCCGGGACGGCCCTATTGGGCGCACTCCACCGGATGGGCGACGCTGCCCATCGTGAGCGCTTGGAAAAATTGGTTCTAGACCTGCCAACCAAGATTCGGCCGCATTCGGAGGAAGATGCCGAGTCCATTCGAAGACGTGGCGAATACGCCCAAAATCGACTACTCAAGACCCTCGAAGAGCCAAACATCGTGTTGCCGGCCGTAAGATCGCTACGCGCGGAGCGCGCGAAGGCCGATACGCTGGTGGAAAACAAGAAATCGCGCGGACCGCAGGTCACCTCGCGAACGCTATCTCCGGCGGAGTTGATAGCAGAAGGAGGCGTCGACCTAAAACAGCCCGCGAACAGCGAGATGTTCCAGATGCGCGAAGCGTTAAAGCCGCTACTTGATCGCGATAATCAGAAAACGGATAAAGCGACGATTGAGCGCAACTGGCATGTCGTAGCGGAGTGCGAAAAACTAATTGCTCAGCACCGCCGAGCATATCCGAAAATGGCGGCCGACCTCTGGGGCCACCTGGTTGGCGCATGCGAGAATATCGTCCGACACGCCGCTTGGCCGAAAGGCAATTCGCGGTGGCAGAAGATCCGGGAGATTCTGCTCAAGGCCGCACGAGACCCGGAACCCAAGGGCCGGGAGGAATCGAAAGATGATGGCTGGCCAAGTTGGGGCTGGCCTGCGCCGCGTCTGGATGCCGCGCGCGGGTTGCCGTTCCTTTCCTATCGAATGGGCAAGCTGGACCCAGAAATTGCAGCCGCTCTCCGCCGTTTCTGCGTCGATAAGTCTCATCCACTCAGGTTTAATTTCGCCGACCGCCTGGGACTGCTTGAACACGTTTCGCCGGATATAATGTGGGAATTGATCGATTCGTTCATCAAGCGCGAGAAGAAGTTCTCCGTGCTGGAAATGGTCATCGTCTCTTTGAATCGGTTGTCGTCGGCCTCTGCGCCAGCAATGCTGGCGCGCCTGCGCGCGATCACAGATCGCGCCAAGCGGGAGGCCGACGCGGACAATCATATTCACGAAACGATCGCCCATACTTACCTGTTCCGCTTTTTGCGGACCGGCGATCCGGAATGCGAACGATTCATCACCGCGTTGATCGACGAATGCGATACCGAGCGTGGCAGCAAGGCGCTTGGCCCGCAGCTTCACGCCTGTCGGCAGGGCGGTTGGCTGACGGCGGGGGATGCGATTACAATTAGGCCGGAAACTGAGGCGGTGCGGTCCCGGACGTGGGACTTTTTCTCCCAACTTCTAGCCGCTTCCCAACGCAAGCTGGGAGAGGACCGCGCCGCACTTGAGCGACTTCATGCCGCCGGGCAGATTGAGTCCGATGCCGGCAAGGCAACCAAGGCCAAGATCGAACGCACCATGCGATTGGTGGATGGTATCGCCATGCAGCTCTTTTTTGCGAGTGGAGCACACGAGGAAAAATCCAACAAGAATGCGGAACGACTGAACCCGGCCCAATTGCGTCGTTTCTGGTCCGAGACGTCTTCATTGTTTTCAGCCTTAGCCGCTGAACCGCATCCGCATACCGCGAACCAGATTGTCGAAACGCTTTATCATCTGTTGCCCTGCTCACCGCGTGAGGTATTCCTTCTCGCCTGCCTGTCAATCATGAGCAGCTCCGAGGCGGGCCTGCAACACGAGTCGTTGGCCGTGGGCAATGTCGTCAAACTCATTGAACGCGCGCTGGCGGATCACCGTGAACTGTTTCAGCCGCAGGGCGCCGGAGACGAATGCTTCACGGCGTTGCTGCGAGTCCTGGATCTCTTTGTTGAAGCAGGGTGGGCGGAAGCTCGTCGCCTAACCCATCGCCTTGAAGAAATAAACCGATAGCCTGAAGTTCTCCTGCCTGTTTATTAGCCCACCCGATCAGCGACAATCCCCGCATCGGCCACGCCCCTTGTCGTTGCCCGATTGGCCCGCCCAATTCACGTGAACAAACTCTGGATCGCGATAAAGGAACGCGAAACAAAGGCGCTCGAATTGTTCGCCGCTAAAATCTTCAAAATGGACGGGGCCAACTTGCCTTTGCATGCGATGATTCTCCCGAATTAAGGGTAACCCCCGCTAGTTCGGATTCATCGGCGTGGCCCCCACCATGCACTGGTTTTCCACTTGGGCGGCGATCCGCTGAATCTGTGCCGGTGTGAGTTGAATCCGTCCGTGTTTCGGCAAGTGTTCGCTCATGTTGGTGGCACTGTACACCGCGACCTCGCCGTAGCGCTTGATGGACAACGACCACCCTGGAAGCGCGACCGCTGGCACCACAACGACCTGTTCCGCCGAGACTTTCGCGATCCATTTTGCCAGCGAATGTGCGTTCCGCATCGCTTCAATCAGCGCCTTGCGGTGCGGCCGAGCTTTGCCCGGCAGGATGAGAGCGTCGCCGTCGAGGATAATTTCGGCTTTCACGCCGGCACCCTTGGGTGGTTTCCGCCATGCTTTGGTCTCAATTGCGAAAACACCTCTTGGGCCGACGACCACGTGATCGATATTCCAGCCGACGAATGGCATGTCATGGAAGACACGATAACCCTGTGCGATCAGCCGGTCCAGTTCACGGCCCACGACCTGTTCACCTTTGGCGCCAAGCCGATATTGCCACGATTCCTTCAGCTTCTTGAAGGCACGAAAGGCGACGATTCCGGTGGCGATCGCAACAACGACAAAACCGGTGGTAATAGTTACCGCTCGATTGCGGCTGGGCAGTTGCGAAAAAACCCACCCGGAGAGTGGGCACACGAGCAGGATGAAGAGCAATTCCTGGAATGCACCGTCGAAAAGTTCATCCGCCTTGTCTCGGGCCGACTCGCCCGCGAGACGGAGCGGCTGCTCGGTGAAGGGTTGCCTCGCACGATTATCGTGTGCCTGCTTGGTCCTGTACAACCAAAGCAATACGATGACAGGTGGCAGGTAAAAGGGCGCCATCCACCCCAAGGACTGGAAGAACGCGTTCATGAGGATAGTCGATGATCGATGAGGGTGCCGAGTCTTTCGGTGTCGCCCACGTTGGTTTCTCGGAGTCTTTGGATTCGGTGCGAAACTCCAACACCCAAAATCAGTTTCGCGCTGGCCGGTAATAGAGCAGCGGATCGGCCGGAAGCGGAGGCCGGTGAGAGCGTCGCATGCCGTCTCCGCCCGAAGCGAAGGCGGCGCCGCTGCGGAATGGAAGGCCGTGCACTTGCGCCACTGATTGCTGAGTAAGATTGCGTGCGGCCATGTCGCCGACGTTCGGGCTTGCTCGGCGTCACGGGCGCGTTGCGCCCGTTCGCCGCGCAACCCGAGCGACGGCTGGGCCGGACGGGATCAACGCGGCCCGGCGCAGACTCCGGCTCAATGCCTTCGCCGGAGATTGCGCCGTGGCCGCGGACTTTTCTGGTGGAAGAGAATGCACCTGATTAAGTGCAATCTCACGATGGCGGCTGTAGTCGCTTCAGCCGGATGTCGGTGACGGACATGGACGGCTTGCTGCCGTGGGGTGCATCCGCGTCGGACCGTTTGCCGGGCA
>Ga0182027_10015052_pt1 | contig 10670 bp, 8 predicted proteins | sample 712E1DmetaG_FD_121300 | JGI IMG/M metagenome (GOLD analysis project Ga0182027, IMG submission 121300) | Permafrost microbial communities from Stordalen Mire, Sweden - 712E1D metaG (Illumina Assembly) | ecosystem: Environmental > Terrestrial > Soil > Wetlands > Permafrost | place: Sweden...
GAACACGGTGGTGTTTGACCTGGGGCGGTTTGGCGTTCAATTCGTCGCGTCGCCGCGCCACGCCGACGGACTGCTCATCACCGGGCCGGTGACGCAGAACATGGAACTGGCTTTGCGGAAAACCTACGAAGCTGTGCCGTCGCCCAAGCTGGTGATTGCGGTGGGCGCGTGCGCCATATCGGGCGGGCCTTATGCCGGCCATCCCGAGCAGCGCAACGGGGCTGACAAGATTGTGCCGGTGGACCTATACATTCCCGGTTGTCCGCCGCATCCCATTACGATTTTGGACGGATTGCTGAGACTGTTGGGCCGAATCGAATAGACTGGTTCCGGCTGCACCGTTCGAAGTTAAAGGCTGAGCGTTGAGGGTTGAATGTTTCCAACCGCGTGAGGCGACCCCTGTCCATCGACGCCTCGGCGAAGTTGGATGTCCATCGACCTGTCCATCGTAGTTCCGCAACGCGGAACGAAGTTGGAAGCCTCGGCGAAGTTGGAAGCCTTTTATGTGGCCCGCCGCCCCGGAGCGTCGGCCTCCGGCCCGGCATCACGCTTTAGCCTTTAGCCTTCCTTGTCCACCATAGGCTCGGCGACGGTGGAAGCCTTTGTTTTTTGGCCTTCCTTTGGCCCCCCGCAGCCGAGTCATTTATAACCGGAAAACCAAACCGGTTTTTATTTGCCTAAAATCTACCACGGCATACGATGCGTGGGGAATCTTTATGGCGACAGGAAAAACTCAGAAGCAGACATCTGATAGATGTGACTCTTGGCTTGAGAACCGATGTTGTCCGATAACCAACTCCAAAGCCAAGTACACGCTTGCTGAACTCCGGGCCGAGTTTTTTGGACAAATTGGTTGCTGTCAAAGCGATGAGATTGTGGCTTATCAAAATAAGCCGCTGAAAACTGCAATCGTGATGGCCGCACGTGCAGATCGCGGTGATGGAGAATTACATTCTCACCAGAAATGGTTACGACCAGAAACAGCGAAGGCCGCAGAATCCATTTTACTGAAGTGCATCGGCCAAATTGCGGCCTGCAAGGACTTCGATGCACTGCATGAACTCATCAAATCCAAACTCAACATCCACGGTGCAGCGGAGATGTACTGGTACGACACCGCTTTCAGAATTGGCATCAGCTTGGGAATTTACCCGGAAAAAGTTTATCTCCATCGCGGTACAAAGGACGGCGCGGAAAACCTCGGCATCCGAAACGGAAAAGACGTGCTGGAGATGTCCGATTTGCCGAAAGAGCTGCAAAAACTGGAGCCGTACCAGGTCGAGGATTTCCTCTGCATATGCAAAGAGGAGCTGAAACGATGCAGAATGCCATAGCCGAGAAATGTTGATAACTGTGAATCTTTGCCTAATCTAAACGCCGTGGCGAATCATCACGAGATTTCCAATTTCATCTGGCAGATCGCCGACCTGCTGCGCGGCCCATACCGTCCCCCGCAATACGAGCGCGTCATGTTGCCCATGACCATCCTGCGGCGCTTCGACTGTGTGCTGGCTTCCAGCAAAGACAAAGTCCTGCGCGAACATGAAAAACGCAAAGGCGGCAAACTCAACGACGACGCCCTCGACAAATTCCTGAACCGCGCCGCCGGTCAACGCTTCCACAATCACTCCCCGCTCACGTTTGAGAAGCTCAAGGGCGATCCCGACCATATTGACAAGCATCTGACCAGCTACATCAACGGCTTCTCCGCCAACGTCCGCCAAATCTTTGAATATTTCGAGTTCACCAATGAAATCGAAAAAATGCGCGAGGCGAACATCCTTTATCTCGTCGTCTCCAAATTCTGTGACGCGGACTTGCACCCCGACAATCTCGACAACATCGAAATGGGGCTGCTCTTTGAAAATCTCATCCGCCGGTTCAATGAACTAGCCAACGAAACCGCTGGCGACCATTTCACACCGCGCGAAGTCATCCGGCTCATGGTGAATCTGCTTTTCATAAACGATGACAGGCTGCTCGCCACGCCGGGCACGGTTCGCAAACTCCTTGACCCCACGTGCGGCACGGGCGGGATGCTGGCCGAGGCGCAAAACTATCTCCGCGAGCACCACCCGGAGGCGAAGCTATTTGTTTACGGGCAGGATTACAATAAGCGCGCGTTCGCCGTCGCTGCGTCCGACATGCTCATCAAACAGGTGGACCACAACGGCACGGGTGAGAACATCCGCTACGGGGACACCTTCACGGACGATCAATTCCCCGGCGAGACGTTCGACTATCTGCTCGCCAATCCGCCCTTCGGCGTGGACTGGAAGAAGCAGGCCGATGAAATTCAAAAGGAACACGATAAACTTGGCTTCGGTGGTCGCTTCGGTGCGGGACTGCCGCGCGTGAATGACGGCGCGCTGCTTTTCCTGCAACACATGGTCAGCAAATTCGAGCCAGTGCAGACCGACCAGCACAAGCACGGCTCGCGGCTCGCCATCGTCTTCAATGGTTCACCCCTCTTCACCGGTGGCGCGGGCAGCGGCGAAAGCGACATTCGCAAGTGGATCATCGAAAACGACTGGCTCGAAGCCATTGTCGCGCTGCCGGAACAGATGTTTTACAACACCGGCATCGGAACTTATGTTTGGATCATCACCAACCGGAAGGACAAACACCGAAAGAGAAAAATTCAACTCGTGGATGCGCGGGAAATTTATCTCCCAATGCGCCGTAGCCTCGGCAACAAACGTCGGAAAATCGGCGAAGGCAAGGATGGCGAACCAGACCAAATAGCCGACATTGTGCGGCTGTTTGGTAAATTCGCCGACGGTGACCAAAGCAAGATTTTTGACAACGCCGATTTTGGCTACCGCCGCATAACCGTCGAACGCCCGCTGCGGCTGCGTTACCAGATGGATACCGAGCGCAAGGCCCGCTTCCTCGACGCCTGCCCCGAACTGCTCGACGACGTTCAGGAAATTGACAAGCAGCTTGGCCGGAAATCGCTGCCGGATTGGAACGAAGTCTGGAAACGCATCGCCAATGTGCTGGACGAACGCGGCACGAAATGGAAGACCGGCGAACAAAAACTTTTCCGCAGCGTCTTCACCGACAAAGACCCGGATGCCAAACCTGTCCGCGTTGGAAAAGGTTTTGAATCCGACCCCGACCTGCGCGATTTCGAGAACATCCCGCTCAAGGAGGACGTGGACGAATACTTTGCCCGCGAAGTGCTGCCGCATGTGCCGGATGCGTGGATGGACCGCAGCAAGGACAAGGTGGGCTACGAAATCAATTTCAACCGCCACTTCTACCGCTACACGCCGCCGCGCCCGCTGGAGGCCATTGATGCCGACCTGAAAAAAACCGAAGACGAAATCCTACGGCTGCTCAATGAGGTGACGGCGTGAGTTGGAAGCGAGCCAAACTGAAATTTGTTACTCGCTTTGGTTACGGCGATATGCTTCCGCCAGACGAAGCGCAAGACGGGCCTTACCAAGTTTTCGGCTCAAATGGTCCATACAGCGCATACTATCGTACAAATACTCGCGCTCCCGCAATCATCGTCGGTAGAAAAGGTTCTTACGGCAAAGTTAATTGGAGCGACGTGGCTTGTTTTGCTTCCGACACAACTTTCTTTTTGGACGAATCTACGACGCGCCATGATCTCCGGTGGATTTTTTGGTTATTGCAAACACTGCGTCTCGACGAAGGTTCAGTTGAAACCGCCGTTCCTGGTCTGAATCGTGAAAATGCATACGAGAATGAAGTTTTTGTCCCACCGCTCACCGAGCAGCAGGCGATAGCGGGGTATTTGGATCGGGAAACGGGGCGGCTGGATGCGCTGGTGGCGGAGAAGGAGCGGTGGCTGGAATTGCTGGCGGAGAAACGCCGCGCGCTCATCACCCGCACCGTGACGCGTGGTCTCAATCCCGCCGCGCCCCTTCGCGATACCGGCCTCCCCTGGCTCGACCATATCCCCAAGCATTGGGAAGTGAAAAAAATAAAATACTTCGCGGGAATTTCTTACGGAGTCGGCGATGAACTCGACAAAAGCCTGACTTCCGGCGTTCCAATGATATCGCTACCGAATGTTGACATCGAAGGCACACTGCATTTGGAGGAACTCGGCTGGGCGAATCTGTCACCTACGGAGAGAATCCCGTTGCTGTTGCGTAAGGGTGATTTGTTGTTTAACTGGCGCAACGGCAGTTCGGCACACGTTGGAAAGACCGCCTATTTCGATGCCGAGGGTGAATTTACTCACGTTGGTTTCCTTCTTCGGATTCGTTTTGACCTGTCACAGCACGAACCGCGTTTCTTCAAAGCGTTTCTTCAAACCCTCCGCGCAACAGGTTACTTTCTTTACACGCGGGCAATGGTGAACAACACGTTTAACCAGACAGAGCTTGAGAATTTGCACGCCGTCGTTCCTCCGCTCGCCGAACAACGCGCCATCGTCGCTTACATCGGTTCAGCGACGGCGAAGCTGGACGGCCTGCGCGCGACAGCGGAGCGGACGATTGCCCTGCTGAAAGAGCGCCGCGCCGCCCTCATCGCCGCCGCCGTTACCGGCAAGATAAAAGTTCCTCAAGCCGCATGAAGATTCAAAAACTCACTCTCACAAATGTTCGAGCCTTCAAGCAGGCTGAATTTGAATTTAGGCCGGGCATGAACCTTCTCGTTGGTTTAAATGGGTTAGGCAAGACAACCGTCTTGGACGCGTTGCGCATCATGTTGTCTCAGGTGCTTCCGCACGCGAACAAGATTCGAGGCGACTCTCTCAATTTTGATTCAGATGACATCAGGGTGTCTGCCGATGCTCTATCCGCTGAGTTAAAATGTGAAGTTCCGGGAGCAGATATAACCTATACGGCGCATAAGCCTCGCGCTCACTACATCCCCAAACAAGGCGGCAATGTTCGTGACACCGTTACCGAGACGCCGAAGCGGAATACGCTCGTAGCCTACAACAAGAACGGACAGGAGATTTACAGACTCGAAACAGAAAAACAATTGGCTGTATTCTTTTCCACGAGGCGGGCGCTGGCAAGCGATGCACAACCATCCAAGCGGAAATCTGGCGGAGATTTTGAGACTGCTCTTGCGGAAGCTTTGTCCAGTCGGGAATTGCGACTGACTGAACTCGCCTTTTGGATGGAGGCCCAGCGCCAACTTGGAAAAGAACAACCTTCGCGGCTTAAACATCTCGCCTCCATTCAGCGTGCCGCCAAGCAATTTTTGCCGGAGTGCAAGAACCTGCGATCTGAAATCACGCCACGACCACGGCTCTTGGTCGAAAAGGAAAAACTCACTCTTGATGTTCGACAACTCTCCGACGGCGAGCGAGGAATTCTCGCGCTCGTGCTCGACTTGGCTAAACGTCTTTCACAATTGAACAGCGCCGTTGCCGACCCGGTTGCCAAGGGCGAAGCGGTTGTGCTCATTGACGAGTTGGACCTTCACCTTCACCCCCAATGGCAAAGAACAATCGTTGGACGGTTGACCGAGACATTTCCAAAATGCCAGTTCATCGCAACAACCCATTCGCCGCAAATTGTTGCTGCCGTTGAGCCGGAACAGGTGTTGCTCGTTACGAAGGACGGAATCACTCGTCCTGACCGATCACTTGGAATGGATACGAATTGGATTCTCCGTCATCTCATGGAAGATGAAGAGCGACCGGCCACTTCCGGCAGAGCAATTCGTGAAGTGGAAGCGTTGATTCGGAAAGGCGATTTTAGGAAAGCCCGCAAACAAATCGCAATTTACCGCAAAAGACGACTCGATTTGCCCGAATGGTCGGTGCTTGAAGCCCGCATGGCACGAATGGAGGTGCTGGCAAAATGAAATTCATCCACAAAAGTGGACCGCCTCATGCCTATTCGGCATGGTGCAAGAAAGTTGCAGGGACGCAAAAGGCAGATTACCGGGAATTGTCAAAGCAGATGAAAGGCGAAGTGCTTCTCGGATTGCTTGCCGAGCAGGGGTGGATTTGCGCCTACACCATGAAGCGCTTGGAAGAGGACAACTCACATATAGAGCATATCAAGCCACAGACTCGCTGCCGTCAGGACAAACCAGGTTCTGACCTTTGTTATGAAAATCTTGTCGCCTGTTTTCCCGAAGAAGGCATGGGGCGAAAGTATCGCTACGGAGCACAGGAGAAACTGGGCTGGTGGGAAAATGACGGCAAGAATTTTATTTCACCACTACACTCAAATTGCGAAACCCGCTTTCACTTCGACATGTCCGGCAATATCACGTGGGTCAATAATTGCAGCGCGGCGGAATCGACAGTAAAACTTTTGCGACTGGATCACCCTGCGCTAACGGAAGACAGAGGCCGAGTAATTGCTGAATTTCTCTTTGGCGAAAACCGTAACGATCCGCTTTCTAAAGCCAAAGCATTGGCAGCTATCAAATTGGTTTGTCAGAGGAACGCCAATGGTCGGTTTTACGAGTTCTGCATTGCGATCCGTGATGCTCTTGTAGAGCAGGTCTATCAAATGCAGAAGCTTGCTAAAGCGCGTAGGTTCGCGCGACGAAAGAAGAATGAGCGTAAAAACAAACGTGCTTGAAGCCGCTTTTGAGACCGTCATCGAGTCGCACTTGTTGGCTAACGGTTGCGCGCGCATTGCCGAGGTGGGCTTCGACCGCGTGCGCGCCATTTTCCCGGAAACGGTTTTGGATTTCATCCGCGAGACGCAGCCCAAGGAGTGGGCAAAGCTGGAAGCGTTGCACGGCGCGAAGACGGGTGAGCAAATCATCACAGATTTGTGCAAATGGATGGACGCGCACGGTTGTCTTGCCACGTTGCGCCACGGCTTCAAATGTTACGGACGCACGTTGCGCGTGGCGTTTTTCAAGGCGGCGCACGGGCTGAATCCTGAATTGGAGGAACGCTACGCCAAAAATCGCGTCGGTATCACGCGCCAGCTTCATTTCTCCGCGCGCAACGAAAAGTCGCTCGACACCATTTTGAGCGTCAACGGAATTCCCGTGGCAACAGTCGAGTTGAAGAACCCGCTCACCGGCCAGACGGTTGAGGACGCGATGCGGCAATATCGGCTCGACCGTGACCCGCGAGAACCGATTTTTGATTTTAAGAAACGGACGCTTGTCCATTTTGCCGTAGATACTGAACAGGTGTTCATGACCACGCGGCTTGCCGGGACAGCCACCCATTTTCTGCCATTCAACAAAGGTTGCGATGGCGGTGCGGGCAATCCGTCAGACCCGCAGGGTCGCAACTATCGCACGGCGTATCTTTGGGAGGAGGCATTACAGCGCGACAGCCTGCTGGACATGCTGGCGCGGTTTCTCCATTTGCAGATCGAGGAGAAGCGCGACGACCAAGGGCGCAAGGTGAAGCGGGAATCAATGGTTTTTCCGCGCTATCACCAGCTTCAAGCCGTGCGCCGTTTGGAAGCCGCTGCGCGAGCGGAAGGACCGGGACACAATTACCTTGTCGAGCATTCAGCAGGCAGCGGCAAGAGCAACACCATCGGCTGGCTGGCCCACCGGCTGGCGTCCTTGCATAACGCGCAGGAACAGCGTGTGTTTGACAGTGTGATTGTCGTCACCGACCGCGTGGTTCTCGACCAACAATTACAGGACACGATTTACCAGTTTGAACACAAGCAAGGCGTGGTGCAGAAAATTGATGAACACTCAAAACAACTGGCCGAGGCGTTGGAAAACAAAACGCCCATCATCATCACGACGCTGCAAAAATTTCCGTTCGTGGAACGACAGTTGCGCAAGCTGGCCGAGGAACGCGGCGAGAAAGGCCCGGGTGTTTTGCCCACGCGAAAATGCGCCGTGATTGTGGACGAAGCGCACAGTTCGCAATCGGGTGAAACCGCAACGGAGCTGAAGGAAGTTCTTGGCGGCGAGGAATTGCGCGCGGAAGCGATGAAGCGAGCAGAAGAGGAAGGCATGGTGGCCTTTGAAGAATTATTCCGCAGCATGGCCAAACGCGGGCGGCAGGCAAATCTGAGTTTCTTCGCTTTCACCGCCACGCCGAAACATAAAACTTTCGCGGTCTTTGGCAGGAACGGCACACCTTTTCATCGCTACACAATGCGGCAGGCGATTGAGGAGGGGTTCATCATGGACGTGTTGAAGAATTACACGACCTACGCTGCTTACTTCAAACTTTTGAAGTCCTGCGAAGATGACCCAAACGTGGAGCGGAAAAAAGCCGCCAAGGCGCTCGCGCGGTTCATGCGGTTGCATCCGCACAACATCGCGCAAAAAACGGAAGTCATGGTCGAGCATTTCAACCGCGCCACGCGCCACAAAATCGGCGGTCGGGCCAAGGCGATGGTTGTCACCGGTTCGCGCTTGGAAGCCGTGCGCTATAAGCGCAGCTTCGACGTTTACATCAAGGAGAAGGGCTATGCCATCAAAACCTTGGTGGCTTTCAGCGGCACGGTCGTTGACGAAGACTTTCCCGGCAAGACTTACACAGAAGAAGGGATGAACGCCGGAATTCACCAGAAGGAATTGCCGGAAAAATTCGCGACGACTGAATATCAAGTCCTACTGGTTGCCGAAAAGTATCAAACCGGTTTCGACCAGCCATTGTTGCACACGATGTATGTGGATAAGCGCCTCGGGGGTATTCAAGCGGTGCAGACTTTGTCGCGTCTGAATCGCATCCACCCGTTGAAGGAAGAAACCTTCGTTCTGGATTTCGTCAATGACCGGCAGGAAATCCAGGAGGCGTTCAAGCAGTATTACGAAGGTGCCGAAATGGGCGAGGAAGTGAAACCCGAGCGGCTTTACGAAATTAAGGCCGAGCTTGACGCTTCCGGCATCTACCTTGCCGAAGAAGTTTTACATTTCTGCGAAATCTATTTCAAACCCAAGGAGCGGCAGAGCGTTTCCGACCACAAAGCGATGAACGCCGCGCTCGACCCGGCGGTTGATCGCTTCCGCGCCTTGATGGATTCGGATGAAGATGCCGCCGAACTGTGGCGCGGGAAACTGATTGCCTTTCGCAATCTTTACGCATTTCTGAGCCAGATCATCCCCTACCAGGATTCCGACCTCGAACGCCTCTACACTTTTCTGCGTCATTTGTCCTTGAAATTGCCCAAGCGCCGCAGCGGGCCGGCCTACCAATTCGATGACGAGGTGCGGCTGGAATACTACCGCTTGCAGAAAATCGCCGAAGGCTCGATTGACCTGAAGCAAGGTTACGCCCGGCCGCTCGACGGCCCGAAGGAAGTCGGCAGCGGGGTCTTGCACGATGAGGCAATTACCTTGTCGCGTCTGATTGACCTGCTTAACGAGCGTTTTGGCACCGACTTCAACCAGGCCGATCAATTGTTTTTCGATCAAATCACTCAAATCGCCATTGACGACGAACGCCTCCAGCAGGCCGCGAAAGTGAATCCCGAGGACAAATTCTCACTCGTTTTTGGCAACCTCCTCGAAACCCTGATGCTGGAGCGCATGGACCAAAACGAGGCCATTGTCGCCCGGTTCATGAACGACCAGGAATTCCAGCGCGCCGTTGCCGCTAGGCTCGCAACCGAAGCCTACAAGCGGCTGGCAGGCGAAAAACCTGCGTCATTTCCTCGAAGAAAAAAGCGTAAATAAACCGTCAACATGTCAACCGCCGCCATCCCCGCTCGCGCCTTCAAAGGAAAATTGTAAATGTTCTTGGTTTCACACAGTTTGGATGCGCGAGAACGAGAGATTCGTTCTTGGATTCCCAAATACCCTTCGGTCGCGTTGGTTATTGCTGCTGTCTATTTCGAGTGGGCCCTTTGCCGTGCGATTGTCGGTCTGAGCAGACGTCCCAACAAAGAAATCCGCCAAGACCTTGAGAGGATATATGGTTTGGCTGCCTACAAAGACATTTGGCGCAGCGAAACGGCTCACCTGCCGAATGCGAAGACGCTACCGCAGGCCGTGAAAGATTGGCATGGCGTAACGACCGCATTTGAAGCTCGAAATGTCCTCGTGCATGGCAGAGATCGTTATACTCAAAACATAGTTCGACCAAAGATTGACTCAATACTGGCAGGTGTGCGTGACATCTGTGCTTGCTGTTTGAATCATGGGCTCGATGTGAACAAACGGCTTCCGCAGCGAAGACAGAAGAAAGGCACGAGCAAATGAATCCGCAACGCCAGATCGTGGCCGAGTTGGACGCGTTGCAGGCAGAGGGGAAAGGGTCCTAGAATTATGACATTTTTCCGCATTCTGAAAATCAAACGCTGGAGAAAAAACAAATGAACCCAAACGACATACTCGCACAACAACAGGCAATGCTGAATCAAATCGCACAAAACGCACACCGGATGGAGTGGGTTTATTTAGCGTTGTTCCTCGGCGCGGCTGCAATTCATTTCACCATCGTTTATCTTTTTTACGCCCGGCTCCGGGACATTGCCGATGAACTGCGAAAATTCCGCATCGCTTTTGAAATGGCGGATGAACGACTCCAACCGAGCGGATCACTTCGTAAACCAACTCCGGATTCCCCCGACAACCCATTTCACGAAAGCGGAGAAGATCGGTACAAGCCCAAATCATGAAGCCAGCCCGTGGAAAGGGAAAGGGAAAGGGTCGGTCCGAAAAGGGTCGCCCATTAGCGTGAGCGGTCAATAGCGAAAAAGCGTCTCCTTCAAACAGCCTTTTTATTAAAAGCTGTTTTTGTCTTTGGCCGGCGCGGACGGCGTTCAAGGCGCGATTCGTTC
>Ga0182027_10015053_pt1 | contig 10670 bp, 14 predicted proteins | sample 712E1DmetaG_FD_121300 | JGI IMG/M metagenome (GOLD analysis project Ga0182027, IMG submission 121300) | Permafrost microbial communities from Stordalen Mire, Sweden - 712E1D metaG (Illumina Assembly) | ecosystem: Environmental > Terrestrial > Soil > Wetlands > Permafrost | place: Sweden...
GGATTCGCCGCTTGGTGAAAAGGTGACGGAAATTTACAAACGCGAGACCAAGGATTTCAACGCCGGTGTGCAAAGCGAAATCAAAGGCGGTGACGATATTTTCAATTTTCCGAAACTGCGCATCACGCATGGCCACATGGACTCGCAAAAAATCATCGAGACGCCAAACCCGAAAATCATCATCGCCGGCTCCGGCATGTCATCCGGCGGGCGAGTCATGGGCCACGAAAAAACATTTTTGCCCGACCCGAAAAGCACACTGCTTCTCATGGGTTATCAAGCCATCGGGACACTCGGCAGGGAATTGCAGGATAAGCCGAAACAAGTCGAAATCGACGGTGTAAATGTCTCTGTGCGCGCTCGCATTGAAATGATTTCCGGCTACTCGTCGCACAAGGACTCTGACCACCTAGTCCAAATGGTCGCCGATACCGCCGAGACGGTCAAAAAAGTTTTTGTCACCATGGGCGAGCCGGCTTCCTCGACATTTCTCGCCCAAAAACTCCGCGACGAACTCGGTGTCGACGCGATTTGTCCGGAACGTGGCAAGATTTACGAAATGGAATAATTGGGATAAAAAGTATAATATCAACACCATGAAAGGAATTGAAAAAATAACACCGGAAATTCCGAAACCACCTCATGTGAATATACTGGAAGGGTCAAAAAATATTCGCGAGAGGTCTTTTGAAACCATTTCCGATATCAAAATTCACGGACCGGAAGATGTTCCGCGCATGGAACACAACACCGATTTTGAAAGGGCGTGCCGCATGGTGATTGGCAATGAAGAATTGGAGATGCTTGCCATAAAAGGATTGTCGTCTCCGGAAAATGTTTTGCCGTATGCGACACTTACCAACAAAATCACCGAGGCCTGTCTCGCTTTGTCTGACAATGAAATTGAAAACATTATAAGAAAATTTGAAGAAAGTTTGAGAAGTCATGCCACAAGATATGCTTCTGAATTGACCGGCAAACAGCTTGAAAATCTGCAAACAGGAAAATGGGGAAGTCGCTATTCAAAAAACGCTTTAGACCCTAATGGCATAAAAGCCGTGGCGCATTTTGTCCGAGCCAGAAAAATGCTTCATGCCGCTTCGCCGCAGACATTTCCAGCTTTTTATTTTGAAAATTATCTGGACGCTCATCATAAAATTGACTTGGTGGAAGTGTTGGAAGGGGCGGAAGGCGTGACAATCAATCTGATTCAAATAAAATCACATGAGTATAATCCGGATGACATAAAAAACATTACGCAGTCGCACGGGGACTGGGTGAATGAATTCACGACGGACCTCTCAACCTACGAGAAAAATTTTTCGATTGAGCCGGAGAACTCGCAGGCCTTTCGGGAATTTTTTGAAAAAGCGGATAATATCGGACTTGTTTTGATTGAAGTTTTGACGGATGATGAATCGCCGGACAAAAACCTGCTGTATGAAAAACTAGGCATCGGCAAATTGCCGAAAGTTGAACAAGTGTGGATTTTGGAACAATATTTGCCCGTTATTGAAGAGGAATTGGAAAAGATGGTTTCTAGCGGATGGTTCACCGGCGAGTACTCTCAAAAAATATCCAACATTATAAATGATTTGAAAACGCAGTTGGAGAAAGCCCACAAACACAAAAAGGACTTGGCAGGTGTTTCGGAAATACATTCCTTGTGCGCCGTGGGGGAAAAGGTTGTCAGCGACACGGTTATTTTCAAAGCGGGCGGAAACGACAGGAAGGCCATAAGAATCAGCGACAAATAAAATTTTGACTTTTTTTAAAAAATAAGTATTATGAATAACAGAAATGAGAAAAATATGAGCACAAAAAATTTGCCGGGCGAACCGAAAAAAATAAAGAAACTTCTTCGGGAAAATGCCGAAAAAATTCTTCCGAGGGTTCTTGAGAATCTGAAAAAAAAGAAAGAGGCAAATGAGTGTTAAAAAACCACCGGCGCTTTTGCTTGGTGGTCTTTCTTTTTTAAAATTTTTTATGATTACGTCGTGGCGACTTTGGCTGGTTTCGGTGTTTTGATTTCTTTTGCCGCAATTTCCGACACCTGTGCGAATGCCACAACTTTTTTGAAGACCTCCGGATTTTCTTTGACCAACGTGGCCAAAATTTTACGGTCGAGCAAAACATTTTTCTTTTTCAGCTCGCCTATGAATTTGCTGTATGAAGTGCCCATTTCTTTCAGCGCGTAGGAAATGTTGACATTCCAGAGTCGGCGAGCCACGCCCTTTTTGTCGCGGCGATGGGCGAAAGCGTAAGCGCCTGCGTGCAAAATCGCCTCGATGGCCTGACGTTCTTTGGTGCTGCGTCCGTAGCGGAAACCTTTCACTCGGCGCAAAACATTCTTTCTGGTTTTTAAGGCATTTACGCCTTTCTTTACTCGTGTCATGTTATTTGTTTAATTTGGTGCGCGGTTATTTTGTAATAAAACGAGCGCGGTCTTTGTTGCTAATCGGCCACTCGGCGCTGCGATTTTTGGCCATTTGACATCGCGCTGAACGAGTGGTGGTATGGCGATGTTGCTGGCCTGTGCTACGCGCAATAATCTTGCCATTTTTGGTGACTTTCAGTCGCTTGGTGAACGATTTGTTTGTTTTTGTTGACATAAAATTTATATTTTTTCAATAATTATACTCAATCCCTTTGGGCTTTTCTGCGCCGGTCCCGCCACTTTGTATTCCACCGTGATGAGTTTCAAGACCCGTTCCATTCTGTCTTTCAAAAAGTTCAACTCCATGTATTTGCTGCGTCCCGGCAGGAACAAGTCGATCTTGATGCGATGTCCTTCAATGAGCCACTCGGACGCCTTTTTGGCTTTCAGTTCCAAATCGTGCTCGCCTGTGCCGACTTTTACTTGAATGTTTTTCAGCTCGGTCGTCTTGACCTTGGTTTTGGCGACTTTCAGCTTTTTGTTTTCGGCATATTGAAATTTACCATAATCCATGATTTTTGCAACCGGCGGCACTGCCCCCGGCGAAATCTCGATGAGGTCGGCTCCAGCCTCGCGCGCTTTACCGATGGCTTCTGGCAAGGTCAGCACGCCGAAATTTTCACCGTTCTCGCCAATGACGCGCAGCTGCGGCGCCTGGATTTGATGGTTGATTCTGATTTTTGGTGTCAACTTGTTCAATTAATTTTAATTCCTGAAAACTTGCTGAAATTTGAATTACGAAACTCACTTCTGTGTCATTCCCGCGTAGGCGGGAATCCATGTTTCTATATATATCTCTGGATTCCCGCATGCGCGGGAATGACAAATATTAGAGTTTTGTAATTTACAGTAATGGAAGTTTAACATAATTTTTTCACCTCTGCAAATCAGCTTCTGTTAACACCACCTCTGAGCCGGGGTGGAGCTCGCCCGAGATGAGACGACGGGCGACTGTGTCTTCGATTTGATCCTGGATGGCGCGGTTGATGGGGCGGGCGCCGAAGGCTGGGTCGCTACCGACTTTGACGAGATAATTTACGAGTTCGCCCCCGATGCGGAGTTTCAGCGATTTTTCTTCCAGTCGTCTGGCGAGTTTTTGCAGCATAAGCGTGGCGACTTGTCGCAACATTGTCTCGTCGAGCGGGTGAAAAAGAATGACGCCGTCAAAGCGGTTCAAAAGTTCCGGCCGAAAAATGTTTTGGTGGACGATTTGCTCGATGATTTGCTGTTTATTTTCCGCCAAACTTTTATTTTGTTTGACAAAATCCCAAATAATATCCGAGCCGGCGTTCGACGTGGCGATGATGACCAGACTCCGCGCGTTGACTTTTTTGCCGACCATGTCGGAAAAAATTCCTTCGTCGAGAATTTGCAGAAACAAATCGTGCACAGGACGTTCAGCTTTTTCAAATTCGTCCAAAAGTAGCACGCCGTATTGGTTTTCGCGCAAAAGGGAAGTCAGCGTGCCTACATGACCGCTTTCAAACGAGCCGAGCAGTTTGCGCAGAGCGTTGTCGCCGCTGTATTCCGACATGTCGAGACGCATGATTTTTTTCTCGTCGCCGAAGAAAACTTCGGCCAGAGCTTTGGTCGTCTCGGTTTTGCCGACGCCGGTGGGCCCCAGAAAAAGGAATGAGCCGAGCGGACGATTTTTGGACTCGATACCCGAGCGCGCGCGGCGCAGGGAACTTGAAATGGCATTAACCGCTTCGTCCTGACCGATGATGCGCTGGTGCAGGATTTTTTCCAAGTTGAGCAGTTTGCTTTTTTCGGCCGTTTCGATTTCACCGGTAGGAACACCTGTTTTGGTTTCTGTCATTGTCGCCACATCTTTTTTGGTCACAATATTTCTGCCCTGCCGCGCCACGGCAATCGGCAACTCGCTGAGCATATCCAGTGCTTTGTCCGAAATCACAAGCCCCTCGAAATATCGCGACGCATTTTCGGCAATTTGCAAAATGGCCGGATAGCTGAAAAATATGCCATCGCGGTTTTCCAGCTCGTCGGCGCGCTGTTCCAAAAGCTCCACCAGCGACTGTTCGTCGTCGTCTTTCAAAATTATTTTTTCAAACTTTTCCGACAGCGCGATGTTGCTTTCGATTCGCTCGTGAAAATTTTTCATGTCCGAGCCGGCGATGATTTGCAAAACCGGCGACGAAAGATATGGCGCAGCGAGCGAGAGAACATCACTGCCGATGGCCGTGGCGGCGGAAATGGCGCTCGGCAAGTCGTTAACAAACAAAATAATATTTTCGGCGCGCGCGGATTGATTCATTACATTCAAAAATTCTTTCTCAAAATTTTCCTTGTTCCCGCAAACCACGGTCATGGCGGAAATGTCAAGCGCAAAAACGATTTTGTGTTCCAAAGTCGGCAAGATTTTTCCGCTCAGAATTTTTTTGCAAAACTCGATGACAACATCTTCCTTTTCCAAATCGTCGTCGGCGACCAAGAGAACATTACCCTCGCTCCGACGCGACAAAACGCTCTCGATTTCATCCACATATTTTTCGTGCTCTCCCAATCCGCGCGAAGTGAAATCAAATTTTTCTTCCATCCGACCGCCGAATTTTTCCAGCTCAAAAGTTTCCCCGTATGCCCAATCCTTACCCAGCCCCGGCACTCGGCCGAGCCGGTCACGACCCCAGAATCTCCGAGTCCTCTTTTCTTTTTCCGATTTTTGCGAGAGCCAGCGAGCCGCGCCGCGAAGCTCTTTGTCGCGGATGGCGTAGCGGAAGAGAAAGTCGGAGAGCTCTTTGTCTTGCTCGGCGAGCGCGGAGACGAAGTTTTCAAACAGATTTTCACCATCGTTTTCATTCATTTGAAATTCCGTCCGGCTCACGATACTTTTTTTGTTGGCCAGAAAATTATCAATATCGGCAGAGGATGTCTGGAGCGGGAAGGCAATGTCGGCACTGGGACGCTCATTTTCCGGAATTTCCAAACGCATCATCAGATTTTTTCCGACAGGCGATTTCAAAAATCGCGCGGTTATGTCCGGGTCGGCTCCGAAAAGCGCCGTGGCGGTGAGGAAACTTCCCGACTCAGCCGGCGTTTTGAAAAAAACTTCGCGCGCGGTGAGCGGCAAGTCGTCAAAGTAGAGTGAGTCGTAAAATGCGTCCAAACAGAAAAACAAAAGCCAGAGCGACAGGGAAATAATCTCCAAACCTTCAAAAATTTTCACTGGCACAACTTGATAGAAAACGGAGGAGATCGAAACGAAAAGAAAAACGAAAGTTAAAACCAAAAAAGCCGTTTTCAAAAATTTGCGCAGACCGGATGGCAGAACCCTGTCCAGCTTGACCGCCGGCGCGTATTTTGCCAATTTTTCCGCTAAAGTTTTGTAATCCATTTTATTTTTAAATTTTCAAAAATCCTTGCCAGAGCAAAGTGACAAAAATGACCGGCAGGAAAATCCACACTATCGTGATGAAAACGCCAAACGAGAAAACAACAACGATGCAAATCAGTCCGAGGCAGACAATAATCGCGCGCATGACCATGCCAACGAGCCGCATCAAAGTATTGACGATGAGCGGTCCGAAAAAATTATCAATGCTGAAGCCTTTGCCGTATTCCACATCCATTTTGTGCCACGGCGAAAAAAAAGTTTTCAGCAAAAGCGGCACCGAGAAAAAATGCCAAACCGCCCAAATGTAATTTGTGCAAGTGTTCCAAATCTCCACAAACGCCCGCGAGTAATGCCACGCGAAGTAGGAGATGATTAATGACCTTTGAGACATGAGAATATTATATAAAGAAAAATAAGGTTTATCAATGGATTAATTAGTTATCCACAGGCCATATTTGTATCATTTGACTTAATTTGAGCGATTTGCTAAATTATAACGGATACGTTATTATTAAAAATGGTCGATTAAATTATAAATTTATGGAATATTGGCAAATAGAATTATGGGAAAATGCTAATGGCGTGTGTTATGTAGACAGAGACCTTCTAGATAGTTTGAAATCAAAAGATCAATTACTTCTGGGGCGTCTTTTCAAGAAAAAATTAACTCTTACGCAATATACAGTTCCATATTTGAAATCTTCCGAAATATTGAAAAACATCGGAAATGATTTATGGGAATTGAAATTTATACTTCCAAAAGCAGAAATAAGATATCTTGGTTGTTTTTCATACATTACAAAACCACCAACATTTTATGCGTTGTGCGCTTTTAGAAAAAAAACTCAGAAAATATCAACCAAATATATTAAGATCACAAAAGACAGACAAAAAGAATTTAATAAAAAATTAAAACAATTAAGATGAATTACAAAGAATATATAAAAAAGAACAAAATTAATGTCTCCAAAAAAGATATTATTTTCGAGCTGAGTAATCTCATCACCAAAGTCAGATTGCACGAAGGAATATCACAAGCCGAACTGGCCAAAAGAATCGGCACGAAACAGCCTAGTATTGCCAGAGCTGAGAATGGAGAATTGGAACCGAGTGTCAGTTTTCTTGAAAAAATAGCCAGAGCCATAGGCGCCGATCTAATTCTTCCGGAATTCAGTTTTGTTGATGAGACCAAAACAAGTAATTCCACCATTCTTTGCAATAGTAATGGCATTAGATCACCATTTGCTGATATAAAAATATCCAACGGAAATAAAACTAGGACGACTAATGATTATAAGATTAATTATAATATATAAAAAATATGAAAAACATAAAAAATCTTTGGTCACTGATTTGCAGAAGTTCATCAATAGACATAGACACAAATATTATGTCGCTACTTGATGTGATAGAGGAAATTACTATTACTTCCAGTTTAGATTCAGAAATGGTAAAAAATGGACAGACGCTCCAATTCCCGCTTGAATTCGTCACAATGTGGCAAAGAGAAGGTGGTCTTGAAAAAGAATTATCGACAAATATCAATTTGGTATCCATTGGTCCAAATGGAAAAAAGACAGAATCTGGTCCACTTAAACTCGCTTTTGAAAAAGGAAAACCCCGGGTCAGACTCAGAATAAAATCTCCGGGCATTGTTTTCAACGGCTTCGGTCCATACAAGTTTAAAGTGATGTTGGAAGAAAAGGAAAAGTTTATTGAAGTTCAAGAAATTCCGCTGGAAATAAAATCTAGCATTAAAATTTAAAAACTAAATTTCTTACAAACAAAATCCGCCCTCCACGAACTTTGTGCCGTGAGGGCGGTTTACTTCAAAACTATGGGAAGAAATACTCTCCATAGGGTGATACTTCCCATGACCACAGGAACGACAGTTCCCCAGAAAGCGACAAACTTCTTGAGTCCGGAACTATGCATAAATGCTTTGCTCCAAACAATAAATACAAATCCATTTACTGCAAGCTGTAAACAACCAGCTATCATTGCAGAGCCAGTGAACAGATTCGTAAAATTCGCTGTCAGGAAGAAACTGAAGCCTGTGATGCCAGAAATTAGCATCCACAAAGAGTTTCTCATAGTCAATCTCCCAAAGAACAAGATTTATTTCTCTTGCATTATATACCTAAACAATAAATAAGTCAAGTTGTAAATGGTGAAAACAAAAACAGCCCTACAAATAAGGCTGTTTTTGAATTTTGTGGAAGTGGTGGGATCGAACCCACATCCAAAGAAAGAATTGAAACGGTTCTACAACACGTAGTTTGTTTTTTGTTTTGGACCGCGGAGCTCAAGAACAAACAAAATGCTCTGCGGGCGAGCCACTATTTTGGAGACATTTGGCGTGGCGGGCAAATGTCCGAACCCGAAATTTATATGAATGAGTCGTTTTTATCGGATGTCAAAACGGTCACCCTCTCTCAGGCGGAGATTAAACTCGTGCGTAAGAGAAAGCGAAGCTGTTCATTCCAAAATATGGAGAAACAGTTGCGCCCTTGGATAAGTTTTTTACACTTATTCTTTCCGGCTGATTTAGGAGTGTCCGGAACTCCGTGTTGCGCGTGTCAATGTGCATTCAATGTCAAAACCTGTCACCCCCGACTCAATTTTTTGAGACTGCCTTCCTCCGTCTCAAAAAATTGAGTACGGGTCCCGTCTTCGCCGTAAGGCGATGACGGGGCAAGACGTCCTTTCTTAAAACATTTTTATTTTCCAAAACTTACATCGAGTCGGGTTTTCAATTAACTTTTCATCTCTCTCGCCACGTCGCGTTCGGAAGTTTTCTTTTTCAGCGTCTCGCGTTTGTCAAACTTGCGTTTGCCGCGAACGAGGGCAATGTCGAGCTTTATTTTCTTGCCGCTATTATACACGGAAAGCGGCACGATTGTCAAGCCCTTGGTCTGTTCGTTTTTTTCGATCTCGCGGATTTCTTTTTTATTCAGCAAAAGCCGGCGATTGCGGCGTTCGTCGTAGTCGAGTGGCGTGTTGCCGACTTGATATGGTGGGACGAACATCGAGACGACAAATGCCTCGCCGCCGCGGACCGCCACATGCGCGCCGTCCAAAGAACCCTGACCTTTTTGCAAGGACTTGACCTCGAAGCCAAAAAGCTCCACACCGGCGGTGTATTTCTGCAAAATTTCGTAATTAAAACCAGCTTTGCGATTTGTGATGAGAGACATGAATATATTATACCATAAATTAGCGAAAAATTGGCAGAAAAATATTTCGCACTTACAGTATAAGTGTTCCCTTACCTACGGCTCAATATCTTTAGCTTTGCTATAAGTGTGCCCTTATCTGCACGATTTTCGTTGTGCGAAAATCGTTTACAAAAATCAGTGAGCGTATTAAAATCAACGCATGACTTTAACTACACACGCCATCGTCGGCGCCGCTCTCGCTTCCGTCGTGCCGAGCCATCCTGTCGCGGCTTTTGCGCTCGGTTTCGGCTCGCACTTTTTGCTCGACGCCATTCCGCACTGGGATTATCATCTCGATTCTCTTTCGGAGGACAAGAAAAATCCAATGGCGACAGACATGAAGCTTGGCAAAAGTTTTTTGTTTGACCTTTGTAAAATCGGTGCAGATTTTCTGCTTGGTTTCGTTTTGGTTTTTCTATTTTTTACAACACCGCACAATATTTCTTATAGTATAATTTTTGGCGCTTTTGGCGCGATATTGCCAGACGCGTTGCAATTTTTTTATTTCAAATGGCGACATGAGCCGTTGGTGGCTTTGCAAAAATTTCACCTTTGGGTCCATTCCAAAAAAGATTTCAAAGATAAACCATTTATTGGTGTTTCATTTCAAATTATTTTCATCGCATTTGTTATTTTTTTGCAAAAAATATTCGTCCACTGATTTTGTGATATAATTTGTATATGTCAAAAATAAATAAAATATTGCTGGCAGTTTTGATTTTGATAGTTGTTGTCGTTGCCGGTTTTTTGCTTTTCGAAAAAATACAAAAACCAACAGTTTTCGTTTTGCCGATTGCGCCGCTCGTGTTCGAAAAATCCACCGAAAAATATTATACGATGGAACTGTCGTATCCACGGTCCTCGGCGACGCAATATCCGGAAATTTACAATTTTATCGGACAAACCAAAGCGGATTTTTTGAGTCAGTTTGACAACATTTCCGATTCTGACGCTGCGGACATGGGCATCACAAGCGATAACAAATGGGATTTGGAAATCTCCACTCGCGTCGCCACCTCGACGCAAACCGCCACATATATAGTATCTGTCTACACTTTTACCGGCGGGGCGCACGGCAATACCAGCGTCGAAACATTCACTTACGACGCGCGCGGCAAGCTCGTCACACTCGACGATTTTTTTGCTGCGCCTTACTTGGAAAAAGTCGCCGGACTGGCGCGCACGTATTTTTACAACACTCTCGGCGATGAGATGATTCCGAGTATGGTTGATGCCGGCACCGAAGCGACAACGACCAATTTTTCGGCGTGGTATTTGACCGATGAAAATCTCACTTTCATTTTTCAATCATATCAAGTCGGCCCGTATGTTATCGGCATGCCGGAATTTTCGATTGCCAGAAACGCGCTGTCTGATATAATTTCAAAGCAATACAAATAGCATGCACCAAATTCTTTCTTTTTTCGAGCAGTTCGGCTACATCGGACTTTTTGTCGTGGTTTTTTTTGAGTCGTTTCCACTGACTTTTTTCTTTCCCGGCGACTCTCTGCTTTTCGCCACCGGCTTTTTGGCATCGCAAGGAATTTTTTCCCTGCCGCTTTTGATTTTGACATTTTTTCTGGCAGGCACCGCCGGCTATATTTTCAGTTATTTTTTCGGACAGAAAATAATTCGTCGATTTTTCACCGACGAGCATTCCAAA
>Ga0182027_10015054_pt1 | contig 10670 bp, 14 predicted proteins | sample 712E1DmetaG_FD_121300 | JGI IMG/M metagenome (GOLD analysis project Ga0182027, IMG submission 121300) | Permafrost microbial communities from Stordalen Mire, Sweden - 712E1D metaG (Illumina Assembly) | ecosystem: Environmental > Terrestrial > Soil > Wetlands > Permafrost | place: Sweden...
AACCCAGACCTAACCCCCGACTTCCTGGCAGGAAAAACACCTGCCGACGGAAGTGCTACGCGACCCTTCCCTAAGAAGGAAGGGGAGTATGCTCACAAGAGTAGTTATTTTGAAAATACCTACTCCTAGCCCTACCCTGCCCTCCCCAAATGCCGGACCTACGCTGCGGCACGGCATTTGGGGGAGGAGAACCTGCGTAAGGTGAGCTCTTAAATACTGTAGTATTTGGAATCCTATTCTAAAGAGAAAAATTAAACACAACCCTGAGAGAATGCCGGGCATAGGACACCAACGCTTTGCGTGCTTCGCGAAGTACACGAAGGGAATATTGATTTTATGAAAATCGATTCCATGATCCTGCACCATATCCGCATGCCGCTGGTCGCGCCGTTCGAGACTTCGTTTGGACGGGAACTCGACCGCGAGTGCATCCTGATCATCCTGCACGCAGAAGGTTTGAACGGTTACGGCGAATGCGTGGCCGACCAATCTCCGGGTTACAACTATGAGACGACCGGAACAGCCTGGCATATTCTCAAAGATTTCATTGCGCCGCTGATGCTTGGGCAGGATGTCAAAGACGCGGCGGATTTTCAGAATAGGGTTTCGGGGATACGCGGGCATCACCTGGCCAAAGCCGGGGTCGAGATGGCGCTGTGGGATTTGATGGGGAAACGGGATAAAAAAAGTCTGCGGGATATGCTGGGGGGCGCGCAGGATAAAGTGGAAGTGGGCGTATCGGTGGGACTGCAAGAGTCACCCGAAGCGCTGGTGCGAACCGTGAGCGATTACGTGAAAGCCGGTTATGCACGCGTGAAGCTCAAGATCAAACCCGGACGCGATATCGGCGATGCAACCGCAGTACGAAAAGCATTTCCAAACATCCGATTGCAAGTGGATGCCAACTCGGCCTATACGCTGGAGACCGCCCAGGCCTTAAAGCCGATGGATGAGTTGAACCTTTTATTGATCGAACAGCCCTTGTTCGAGGATGACATCTGGGACCATCACAAATTACAGGAACAACTGCGCACGCCGATCTGCCTGGATGAAAGCATCGTATCACCGCGCCACGCACGCTATGCAATCGAGATGAAGTCGTGCCGGATCATCAACATCAAGGCGGGACGCGTGGCGGGCCTGAGCCAGGGGGTGGAAATCCACGACCTTTGCCGCGCACAAAACATCCCGGTATGGTGCGGCGGTATGTTGGAGACGGGAGTAGGCCGCGCTTCGAATTTGGCGCTGGCTGCGCTGCCCGGATTCGTGCTGCCTGGTGATATTTCCGCCTCGGATCGGTATTACAAACGCGATATTACCCACGAACGCTTTTCGCTGAACGCGGACAGCACCATTGACGTGCCGCGCGGCGCGGGGCTGGGCGTGACGATTGACGAAGAGGCACTGAATTCATATACGTTAGCGCGCCTTGAGCTTAAGCCTACTTAATGGTATATCATCGCTGGACAAAGCGAAGCCTCTTGAAATGAGATTCTTCGTCGCTCCGCTCCTCACACCGTCCCGGTGTCCTTCGGGAGAATGACACTGAAACAAAGCGGCTATAATCGGGCATTGTGAAAAAGCTCATTCCCCTCCTGATCCTGCTACTCGGCGCGTGCGCGCCTCAAGCGGTTGGACCTATTCCGACCATCGCATCACAAGCTCCACAAGCAACAGCCACCGCTACTCCCACTTCAATACCCACAGCCACCACGCTTTGGATCAGCCCGGCGATACCGGATGAACTTCGTCAGGCCGCGCAGAACCTGGGAATCCCGGTCGTCAGCGATGCAGCGCAAGCAACGGTACACCTGGATGTAACGAAGACCCAATCCACGGATACAAATCCCAATTCAGTTTGGATGTATGCGCTGGTGGCGCCCTTCCCCACGATCACAGACGGCGTGACGCTGGACGATCTCAAGGGCGCTTGGAACGGTTCATACTATGGAGTATTCACAGGCCATCCCTTGTTAATGGAAGACTCGACACTGGCGGCGTTTACCGCAATTTGGGGCGCGCCCGCCAAAGGCGCAGTCCAGACCGCAGCCGCCGATCAACTGGAGGACGAGGCGTGGAAGAGTCTGCCGGCGTGGGGCATCGTACCCTTTGAAGCGCTCGATCCAAAATGGAAAGTGTTGACCATTGACGGTCAATCGCCGATCCACAAAGATTTCGATGCGAGCAAATATCCACTGCAAATTACGTTTGGGTTAATTAGCAGTCAGCAGTCAGCTTTCAGCGGTCAGGGTTCAGCAAGGGGCAGGGCAAGCCTGCCCCCTACAAATCGCGATGCGTCCAAACTAACCACGGTCATCATGACCGGAACAACGTCACTGGTGAACGCCATTGCCTATCAAATGGAAGTGAAGGGAATTGATTATCCGGCGCAGGATATCGGAGATACGCTGCGCCAGGCAGACATCGTGCATGTCAGCAACAAGACCTCGTTTGCACCGAATTGTCCTCCGCCGAATCCCAACACAATGTGGCCGCGGTGCAGCGATCCGAAATACATACAATTGCTGATGGATGTGGGCGTGAACGTCGTCGAGCTGACAGGCCCCCATATTTTGGACGATGGAGTTGGGCCGTTCTTATATACGCTAGCCCTTTATAAACAAAATAATATCCAATATTATGGCGGGGGCGCGAATCTCGATGAGGCGCGGCAGCCGCTATTGATCGAAAATCACGGGAACAAAATCGCGTTCATTGGATGCAATGCCGGTGAACCACCTCAGCCGCTGGCAACAGATTACCAAGCCGGCGCGAATCCGTGCGATTATAAAGACCTGGCAACGGAAATCGGCCAGGTGCGCGCACAGGGTTATCTGCCCATTGTGACATTCCAATATAAGGAAGGGTTCTCACCCCAAGTGATGCCGTGGCAATTAAACGATTTCCGGCAAGTGGCCGAGGACGGCGCGGCCATCATCAGCGGGAGCCAGTCGCACGTACCGCTCGAAATGGAATTTTACAAAGGCACGTTCATCCATTACGGCCTGGGAAACTTTTTTTACGATCAAATGGGCAACCAGCCGCCTGACCCCACCAATCCCAGAATACCGATCCAACCCGCCCAGCGCTGGGAATTCATTGACCGGCATGTCATTTACGACAACCGGTATATCAGCACAGAATTGCTGACCGCCATGCTGGAAGATTATGCACGGCCGCGACCGATGACACCCGATGAGCGAGCGGCGTTCCTGACGGCTTACTTCGGTTACAGCGGCTGGATTCCGCTGATCCCAACACCGGGGCCGGAGCAGACGCCAACGTACTACCCGCTATTGGATTTCAGCCCGCTGCCGACACATACGCACATACCAAAAGTTACGCCGACACCGTAGTAGAAAGCCAACGCGAATTACGCGAATGGGCGAATGGCGCAAATACCCTCTGAGTGAAATTCGTTTTTAACCACAGATGAACGCAGGTAAACGCAGATCATTCATAAAAACTTTAAAAAGAGCCAACGCAAATGAAGCAAATGGGCAAATGATACGAATACCGTTGGATTTGATTTACGGGAAATGGCGATAAATTTCTTTGCGATTCAGAACGCGGACGAAAATGAGCTGACCCTCCAAAACTTCGATGCCGATTCTATACCGCACTCGGTCACAAATTGCGCTATTTCAGAAGGTGGAAAGCGCAATTTGTGACCGTGGGTATTATATAATCCCCGGCTCTGATTCGGTAGTATGTATCAAAACCCTCCTATTTCTTCAAATTTGCCAGATCGCTCAAGGAAGCCGCCGCCTCTGCCTCAACGATCACCTCTTTTACTTGTTTCAGGACATGCTTATTTCTTATCTTTTTCAAGTCGCGGCTGAAACTACGCTCGAATAGAATTTGCATTTCCTACCCCGCCAGCATCGAATCAATCTCTTTCCTGCTTACAAAATCGTTCTTGCGCCCTTCACGGATGGCGTTTGCCAGCCCGATATCTTCCAACGCTTCTGCGACAATAGAGGAAAATAGTTCCTGCCGTTCTTCAAAGAGTTCGGTCAGCGCTTCCTTGAGTAATATTTTGAATTGTTTTTCATCCAAAGTCACCATAGTCACGATACTCCCCGAAAGGATAAGGATTGCTAGAAAAAAAGTGTTTCATAACCTTTAGATCAAAGGTTCAATTCGATGCAGAGATTGATTCTTAGAAGCCAATTCCCAAAGTTCAAGTAACTCGCTTTGGTGCTGGGAGGTCCACTCAATCACCATACCCAATGCGCGCGGCGGTAATTCTCCCTGAATAATTGCGAGCGCACGAATATCTATCTGTGCCATGAACTCTCCGTATTCAGCATGGAAATGCGGCGGGAGATGATCCCCGAAAAACATTTTGATGCTGATCCCAAAGAAGCGGCTGATCTCAGGCATGAGTCAATTGGCGAAGCTTTGGCAATAGATCTTCAGGCTTTTTGCCTGTAAGCTTTAGATAAATTGCAAGCCCGTCCAGGTCCACGTCATCGTTCCAAATCAATTCGCCGCTGGTACCGATTTTGACCTTTTCAAATTGGCGAACGTCGTTCCACAAGGCAAAGACGCCTTTCCCTGCCAACTCATGTAGATCAACCACGCCCTGTACGCCATCTGAAAATTTTATGCTCAGGTGATAGTTCTTAAGAGGTCGGACTTCTATAGGCACAGGAATTTTTTCTTCCATAGTTTGATTCTACCACCGCACCGCTAGCGGGGGATCGTCAGCATATATCCCCCATCCACATGGATGGTCTGACCAATAATCATACGCGCGGCGGGGGAACATAGGAAGGCCACCACACCCGCCACATCTTCCGGGGAAACCAATCTCCCGGCAGGGACAGATTCGACAAATTTCTGGAGGATGTTTTCTTTGCTTTCCATCGAGGCGAAATGGGTAAGTGCATCCGTTTCAACCACGCCCGGCGACACCGCGTTAACAACGATATTTTTCGGAGCCAATTCCACGCCAAGGTAACGGGTCAACGATTCGAGGGCGGCCTTGCTGGCGCCGACCACCACATAATCGGGGAGGACGCGCGCCGAGCCGGCGCTGGATATGCTGACGATGGAACCGCCGCCGCGCTTTTCCATCAGAGGCACGGCGCGCTGGGCAGCAAACAATAAGGCGCGGGCATTGATGTTCATGGTCCAATCCCAGCCTTTGGGTTTTTGTTCAAGCGCGGGACGGTTGTAGCCGGAGGCGGCATTATGGACGAAGATATCCAGCGCGGCGAATTCCTTTTCGACTTCGTCAAATAAATGATTCAAATCATCGAGATCGCCCACGTCGGCTTTTACCAGCAAGGCGCGGCGGCCCAATTTTTCGACGGCGCGGGCTGTTTCTTCAGCCGGTTCACGGTTGCGGAAAAAGTTGACAATGACATCCGCGCCGCGTCCCGCGAAGTGCAGGGCGATGGCGCGTCCGATGCCGCGGCCTGAGCCGGTCACAAGAGCAATCTTATTTTGAAAAGAGTTATCCATAGGAATAGGGAATGGTAATTGGGAAATGGTAAATAGATGATGGATCATTAATATTACAGCGCAAGGTTTGAGCGCTCCCGTTCCTGCCTGTGAACAAGCGGGCAAATTCATTCATCATGCAATCCACCGACCGTTTACCTGGTCAGACTCGCATTATCGAACCAACCGGCAGATGGCAGACCTGCCGGTTTTCTTTTATTGACAAGCCACAGCGGCACTGGTCGAGATGGAATCGTTAAGATATACCCGAACCACAAGATCCTTTGGATAGGCATAGGGGCCAGCTACCTGAAAAATGACCTGTTGAGTCCCGGCAGCATTGAAAGTTATCGAATCTTTCATTTCCGGCGAACCGTTCTGAGCAAAAACGCCGTTCGTAACCTGTCCGCTGCTGTCAGTAAGGTCAAACCGATAATTTACGGTCGCGGCTCCATTCGCGGTAATGTTCACTGTAACAAGATAAGCGGCGTCGTCCGTACAAACAGTTCCAGAAGCCTGATCCCAAGAATAGGAAGCGGCAGCGCTCGAAACCGCTCCCCCGCCAGTACTGCCACCCACTTTGATATCCACATAAAAATGCGTGATGTCCTTACCATTATAGAAAACCGGAAGGAAGTTGCCTGATCCATCCTGCAAGCGCCAGTAGGTGCGATAGCTGCCGGCCTGCGGAGGGGCGGTCATGCCAATCGAAACATCCACCGTGGCTCCGGGCACAACCGTGTTTCCAGACGGCATGGTTGGATAGGTTGTGTTTTGGGTCATACCCGGTCCACTTTCAACCACCATGACAATCGAGCTATCCCAGTTGCAGGTGCCGGCGTTTTTCAACTCCCAGGTTTTGGTGAAGGCCTGGTTTGGATTGAGAACAGTGCCATCCGGGATGGTCACATCCGAGATAAATTCCGCGGCGAGGCAGGTCTGCGCGGCAACGGGCTGGATGGTGGGCGTCAGGGTCGGCTGTGGAGCGGCTGAACCGCAAGCGATCTTGACCGAGTTAAAATCATTCCCGTTCACCTTGCCCCTAACCGTGATGCCATCCGGATAGCCATAGGGACCTACCACGCGTAATTGGACGGTTTGGGTACTGGCGGCGGTGAACTTCAACGAATCCTTGACTTCCGGGGAAGCAAAGCCATCGAAGCTTCCATCTGCAATCTGCCCACTGGAATCGGTGAGATAAACATCGTACGCCGCCGAAGTGGGCCCATTGGAGGTGATATCCATGAAAACTGTATAGGTGGATGTCCCAGAGCAAGGCGCACCTGAAGCCCCTTCAGGAACGATCCGAACCGAGACATTCGTAATGCCTCCCACAGCAACCGTGGGAGTGGCCTGGGCCTGCATGGTCTGCGCGGCGGCCGTATAGACGGCATTCACATCCAGTGTCGGCTGGGCAGTGGGCGCACCGCAAGCACTGAGTATCAGACTGAAAATCAGCAGGCTCACAGCAATTGCGAAAGAGTGATTTCTAGATTGCATTCCTACATTCTCCTTAATTGATAAATCTTACGAAAGCAGAGGGATTATATGCGATGTCGTTCAATAAAGAAAGTCAGAAAGAAAGTCAGGAGGGTTCAAAGGTTGAAAAGTTTAAAGGTTGGAAGGTTAGAAGGTTCCCAAAACGAGAAATGTCATTTTTGTGTTTAGAGGCGCTTCTTGATATAATTTCCGTCGAAATGGCAACGACACGAAGCAATGAAGCTTGGTACTCTGACCTCCGCTCGGAGGGAGCGGCGCGCGAAGCCGCGCTGGACGACCTGCGCGCTATCATCCAGCACGGGCTTCCGTATGCACTCTCACGCTGGCTCTCGCCGGACAATCCGCTGTTCACGCCCCTGGTGGAGGAAGTAACGCAGGAGACGCTGTTACGGGTGCTCGACCAACTCGACAGCTTCGAGGGGCGCAGTATGTTCACCACCTGGGTGCACAAGATCGCGGTGCGGATTGCGCTGACCGAACTGAGACGCAAACGCTGGCAGGATTCCTCGCTGGACGAATTAATGGACGACGAAGAATCACCAGCGCCATCGAGCCTGGTGGCAGACCACCATCCCACGCCCGAGGCGTCGGCTGAACGCGCCGATATGCTGACACGCGTGCGGCGCATCCTGGAGCAGGAATTAACGCCCAAACAGCGCGAAGCCCTGACCCTATTGGGAATTCAAGATATCCCACTAGAGGAAGCCGCCAAACGCATGAAGACCAACCGCAACGCGCTGTACAAACTCCTGCATGATGCGCGACTGCGACTCAAGCGGCGGCTGGCCACAGAAGGACTGACACCGCAGGAAGTGCTGGCGGCGTTTGAACAAAAGTAATGAATAAGTATCAAGGCCAGGTCCTGCCGTCCGAAGTCTGGAGACTTCGGACTCCGAACGTCGGACTCCGAGAGTAAGATATGGATTCACTTAAACGTCAGATTTTTATATGAGAAAGGGCAAGCCATGAGCGCGAGGAACTTTATCCAAAGCATTCGGGACAATTTCAAACGGAAAGAACCCTTATCCGATGAAGTTGTTGAAGGCTTTTTACGCGTCCTCGAAAAAGTTCGCACGGAGGACGTAACCTGCGAGGAAGTATTCACGCAGTTGGACGAATACGTGGAAAAAGAAGTGGACGGCAAGGATACCAGCCGGTTGATGCCTCTGCTGCGCGAACACCTGGATATGTGTTCAGATTGCTGCGATGAATACGAAGCGCTGTTGAAAGTGATCGAGAAATCAAGCGAGAAAAAGTTATAAGGTTAGAAAGTTGGAAGGTCGAAAAAAGTCTAAAAGGTCTAAAAAGTCGAAAAGGTTGAGGGTTGGAAGGTTCAGCAGAGTAAATCCCTGCCTCAGCTCATGAAAGAGGCGCAAGCCTTGCGCCCCTACGTTTATAGATTTTTGCGAGATGTCAATAAAAAGATCTTGGCTCATCTGTAAAGAATGTGCACTTTTCCGAACATCGTCAGAGAATGCATCCTACGGGCATGGCAGGTACATCCTTGCGTCGAGTTTTCGGAACGCACAACGTTTACACATGAGCCAAGATCTTATTGTTCCTTATGAAATATCTTTTCCCCGGCGCGGATGGGGACTTTGAGCCGGTTCTCAGCGGGTGTCAACGGACAAGACCAATTCGCATTGTAAGCACAATAGGGATTGTAGGCCATATTGAAATCAATCAGGAAGCGTCCGCCCGGTAACGGTTCGGGTTCAAGGTAGCGGCCGGCCGGATAGGTTTCCTGACCGGCGAGCGAATCCACAAAAGGCAAAAAGAATCCGTTGGGGCCTTCGTAAATGGTCAATTCGGAATCCCGGCCATCGGCACTAAAGCGGAAACGGCTGTGGCGGGAATAAACCTGGGTATCGCCGGTCGAAGTCCGCATTTCGATGCGCTGCTTGTCAGGAAACTCCTCAACCTTGATCTCAAGCCGCAAGTTGGGATTTTCGGGGAAATAATCCAAACCTTTAAATTCCTTTTTCTGGTCGCGGGTCAGCGGGCTTTGATGATCATGCCCGAAAAAATCATCCTTCTCCATACGAAAAGCTTCCAATTGATTCATGGTTTCTCCGATTATCAATATATCACAGACAGCCGGAGGTAAAAACTCCTTACATCAGCCCCTTGCTATTTCGGTTATCTTATGCTATTTTTGATGCAGAACCAGCATGGCTGCCAACCCAAAGACCGTGATGATCGTGGAAGATGAACCAGACGCCGCAGAACTTTTTGCGGAGATGATGCGCGTGAGCGGATACCGGGTGCTCAAGGCATCTGCGAGCGCACTCGCCATGAGGATGATCACCGAGCAAAAACCGGACGTCATCATTCTGGATATCATGATGCCCGATATTTCAGGCCTCGAGATATTGCATTTCATGCAGCGTGAAGCGGACCTGGCAAAAATCCCGGTGGTGGTGGTTTCGGCCAAAAGCATGCCGTCGGACGTACGCGACGGATTGGATGCGGGGGCTTCCATTTATCTCACCAAGCCGGTCGGTTTCGCAGACTTGAAGAGCGCGGTCGAACGCGCTTTGAAGGATTCATAAACCGGCATGGGTCTCCTGCGCGCCTTCATCGCGGTGGAAATTCCATCCACAGTTCAAGATACAATCCACGAATCCACGGCCAGCCTGCGTAAAACGCTGGGCGAGGGATTAATCCGATGGGTACCGCCCCACAACGTTCATTTGACGCTGAAGTTCCTGGGGGATGTCTCGCCCGCCAGCCTGGAACTGATCAAACACATGCTGAGCGCGGAAGCCACACAACATTCCTGTTTTGAAATGCGGGTGGAAGGCATCGGCTGTTTTCCGAACGCGCGGCGGCCGCGCGTCATCTGGGTGGGACTGCATGCCCCGGCAATGCTGGAGTCGTTCCAACGGGGCATCAATTCCGCCTCGGCGCGCTTGGGCTATGCGAGCGACGAAAAAGATTTCTCGCCGCACCTGACCATTGGACGAGTCAAACAAAATCCATCCGTGCCTGAAATACAACACATCCGTGCGGCGCTGGAGGAGACAAAAATCGGCAACCTGGGAATCATGCACGTGGACAGCGCACATCTATATAAAAGCGACCTGCAACCCAGCGGCTCGGTTTACACCCGGTTATTTTCGGCGCCGATCGGAAAGAACCAAGCATGACAGATAGTTCGTACCCACAAATCATAAGAGGTGAATCCTGAACGCTCTCGAACTGGCCCATACCATCGTTAATTCGCTCGAAGATAAAAAAGGGGAGAACATTCTGTTACTCGACATTCAAAAAATCGCATCGTTTACCGATTATTTCATCCTGTGCACCGGCACGAGTGGCCGCATGCTGGATGCGCTGGCGGATGCCACCCTGGAATCGGTGCGCACCTCGCACCGGAAGAAGGGCAAAAAACAAGGCGAGGCGCGCGAAGGCTGGATCGTGGTGGATTACGGCGACGTGGTGCTGCATCTCTTTTCACCCGAACAGCGCGATTACTACAACCTGGAAGAACTCTGGGAAGATGGGAAAGTATTGTTAAGAGTGCAATAGGGGGATGGGAAATAGTGAATGGTAATTAGTAATTAGTAATTGGTAATTGGTAATTGGTAATTGGTAATGGCATTGGTGCATAAATCGGAAAGGGGGTGGAATCCGGGTATCCGATAGAAGCGGTCAGGCGACTGGATCGCTTTGGGGCATGCCGAGGTGAGTCATTTGGTTGAGAGCCGCACAGCGGA
>Ga0182027_10015055_pt1 | contig 10669 bp, 7 predicted proteins | sample 712E1DmetaG_FD_121300 | JGI IMG/M metagenome (GOLD analysis project Ga0182027, IMG submission 121300) | Permafrost microbial communities from Stordalen Mire, Sweden - 712E1D metaG (Illumina Assembly) | ecosystem: Environmental > Terrestrial > Soil > Wetlands > Permafrost | place: Sweden...
AAAAATAATCTCGGGAATATTAATAGTTCTAACTCTCGCGCTGATAACTTACGGAGTTATTAACGCAGACAATCCAAGAATTGTGAAATGGGATGTCACATCGGAAAAATTATCAAAAGATTGGAGTGGTAAAAAAATTATAATGATTTCTGATGTTCATTTGGGAACAATGCGAGGAGAAGGTTTTTTAAAAAAGGTCGTTAATAAAATAAACAAAGAAAATCCTGATATAGTATTTATTGTCGGCGATTTAATAGATGGCTCATCTTTCCCTTATGAAGAATGGTTATCCGAATTCTCTTCATTAAAACCTCAATACGGTATTTTGTATGTGGAAGGTAATCATGAAAAATATAGCCAAGAATACGAAAAATTTAAATCCGCACTTCCACCGTCGATAAGTAATTTAAGTAATAAAAAAGTTATAATAAACAATACTCAAATAATAGGACTGGATTATAAAATGTATGAATTAGACAATGAAATAAATAAAGAACTGGAAACTTTACAATACGACAAAAATCAATCCAGTATTATCTTAATACACGATCCAAGAAATAATTCCGACCTTTCAAGGGAAGGAGCTTCTCTTATTTTATCTGGGCATACTCACAATGGACAATTGTTTCCTGGAACACTTCTGATAGATGGCACATATAAACAATACGCGCATGGCGTATCTTATACTGGAAGTACTGCAGCAGTCACAGGCGCCGGCGTTGGTACTGCGGTAATACCTATTAGAATTGGAACAATACCTGAGATTGTTGAACTAACTATTAAATAATTAAATCGTCATCGTTTCTTTATTAAATCCTCCGGCTTGTAAATCCCAAAGTTTTTTATAGACACCTTCATCTTTATTTATTAGCTGTTCGTGATTATCATCTTCAATAATTTTACCGTCTTCTATCACGATAATTCTGTCCATAGCTCGAACTGTTGAAAGTCGGTGAGCGATAACTATTGTTGTTTTGTCTTTAATCAAGTTTCGAAGCGCATCCTGAATAAGCATTTCCGATTCCGAATCAAGTGCCGAAGTCGCTTCATCAAGTACCAATATTGGCGCATCTTTCAAAATCGCGCGCGCGATTGCCACTCGCTGACGTTCTCCACCGGAAAGTTTAATTCCTCGTTCACCGACATATGTATCAAAACCAAGTGGCAACTTATCAATAAAGTCGTCACAATGAGCAAGAGAACTCGCTTTTTTCACTTCTTCATTTGTCGCGTCACGTTTTCCATAACGAATATTTTCCATCAATGTTCTATGAAAAAGAACCGGGTCTTGTGGAACAAAAGCAATCTGTTCCCTTAAACTTTTCTGAGAAACAGAACTAATATCAATACCATCAATTAAAATCTTGCCATATGTTAAGTTATATAATCTCATAAGCAAGTTTACGAATGTTGACTTCCCTGCTCCGGATGAACCAACGATTGCAATTTTTTGTCCTGCCGGAATTGTCAGATAAAAATTATCAAAAACTTTTGTATTATTTTTATCATAAATATAAGTGACATTATCAAAAGTTACTTCACCTCTAACCTTTTTAAAAGTTTTCGTCACTTCGTCATCAACTCCATATGGAGTGTTGAGAACGAGAGCCATTTCCTGAGCATCGGCAAAACTATCATAAAAAGTTCGTACAATGCTTGCAAAGCTCCAAAGGTTATCGGTTAAACGACCCAAATATCCTTGAATCAAAACTATAACGGGTAAAGTCATAAGTCCAAGTTTCCAGTCACCAATTGCAATCCAAAAAACAACAAATTGCATAATGAGAAAATAAAAAGATTGAATGGACCCCAATCCTTCCCATAAAAACCAGTTGAACTTCGTAGCTTTTCTTTGGTCCTCAATAACTCCACCTGCCCGTTCAATTTCAAAGTCGTGCCCGGCAAATAATTGTATAGATGAATGATTACTTATGGAATCTGCAATCACTCCCGTTGTTTTTGTATCGGATAATGCCGAAATCACATCATATTTTAATTTATATCGGGTATAAATTAATGCCGTTACTAAAAAGACAACACAAAAGGCGAACAATATGTATGCATACTTTGGTCTAAGTGTATAAATAGCAATGACTGTACCGATAACTCTGACGACAAGCGGTAATCCATCACTGACTAATTTATCCATTATCTTTTCAAATGCTCTGGCATATTTTCCTATTTTTTGAGTAAGTGACCCACCGAAATTATTTGCAAAGAAAGAATGTGAGTGCCCTATCATATAGGAGAATGCTTGCTCTCTAAGTCCAGCCATAACACTTGATTGAAAAAATGAATTGGAAAATCCGACAGTTCTTCTTATTATCCATAAGACAAAACCCAAAAGTGAAATTATTATAACAACCTCCCGAGCCTGGGCAACAAAACTAAAATTATTGGAACTTAGAACATTCCAGAGTCTGAGAAATTGCAGTGGTATATAAATATCAAGTCCGGCAGCAATAATAGACCCAAATATAATGGTAAAAAATGAGGTTTTAAATTTCCTCATTTCTTGCCAAAAATATTTAATGACAAGTGCCCTATGCAAATTTGTATAATCTTTCTCCATAAAATAATAGACTTACGGTATTATCTACCTACTTTATCAGATTATCCTTAAAATTGCACGAATTTTAGATTTTATTGAATTTTGCTCCACGCATTAGAGCATCCAATACAATAGAAAGTTTTATTGTCGCTACTCCAACTACTTTGTCGGCTCCGCCATAGTAAATATATAGTAAGTCCCCTTTAACAACCATTCCACAAGGAAAAACAACATTATTTACAATACCAACTTTTTCGTATTCTTCTTCAGGTTCGAAAACAGCATCTGTCGAGCGAGAAATCACAATACTTGGATCTTTCAAGTCCAATAAAACAAACCCAATTCTATAAGTGTTATGACTTTTTGAAACTCCATGATAAGTAAGTAGCCATCCATATTTAGTCTTAACCGGTTGTGCTGAAATTCCTACTTTCAAACTATCCCAAGCATTCATGCGGGGTCCGATTATTCGTATACATTTCTTGATGGTATTATTTTCAAAATCAAGTGACTTTAGATAATCACCGCACATTTCATTTCCAACTCTATGAATAACGAAATATCCATTTTTAAATTTCTCTGGGAAAATACAAGTATCTTTATCGTCAAATCCAGGAGGTGTAATAATCGATGGCTTACTCCAATTCCATTTGCGTGAAAGAAAATCTGTGACGGTGATAGAAGATATAGCAACCCTTGGCGGTCCAATACTATCGTAAGCGGTATAACAAATATAAAGATTCTTCCCTATTTGAGTTATTCGTGGATCTTCGCATCCGGAGTTACCATCATGAATTTTTTTCATTTCAAAATCTTCTCGTGGAGTATATATAGGATTTGGAAATCTTTCCAAAATACTGAAGCCATCGATACTTGAAGCATAACCAATGAAAGAAGTATTTTCTCTGGAAAGAGTACGATATAAAATATGCACTTTGCCTCCGAGATATATTGCCGCTGGATTGAAAGTCGCTTTGGCTTCCCACCCACTATTATCGTCTCTTGGCGTTATTATTGGATTTGTTAATGCCCTTTTGAATTTCCATTCATTTCTGGTTTCAACATACATACTTGAAATTAAATCTTTCAAACTGACATATGCTACACATGTTGTCGTATCGGCAGCTCCATAGTAAATGCTTAATTTGTCTTTTTCTACGAGTGCACCAGTCGGAAAAATAACATCGGAAATATATCCGGATAATTCATAAGGTTCTTCGGGAGCAAGAATTGGTCCATCTGTTCTGCCGAGAATTTTTGTTAAATCATTATTATCAAGCAAAAGTGCTTCAATACCAAAAATTCGGTCTAAATTATCTGGACTAGAAAAATAATTCTGTATGTGTGAGTAAATCAGAAGCCAACCATATTTGGTTTTAACGGGAGGTGCACCTATTTCCAAATGGTCATATTGATTACGTGTAAAGTTCACAGTATGAGCATCTATGTTTTTCACCCACTCTTCCCAAAAAGATTCGTCCCATAATTGTTCTATTCTGTCGAATTGAGCAATAGAAACTTTTGCCGGTGGCATGTCCGTATGCGCCGAAAAAATAACGGTTATTTTTCCGTTTATTCTTTCGGGGAAAAGAGTCATTGCTTTTGCATTGAAAGGAGTAACCAGATAACGCTTATCGACTTTCTTTAAATCTTTGGAAATTGCGACTGCAACTTTAATATTATCTTTACTGAAAGGAAAACCGGAAAGTGCAGTATAAAAAATGTAATATTTTCCTTCAAAATAAGTTACTCTTGGGTCTTCGCATCCGTGTGCATCCCAAGGTTCTTCTGGAGATATAAAAGGAACTCTGTCTTCAAAATGAATTCCGTCTTTGCCTTTACCGATACCGATAATCGAAGTTTGGTGTTGCTCAGTTATTTTATCTATAGCCGAAATAGCTCTATATAATCCATAGATAGTCTTCCCTTTCTTGATAGGGCACATGTTAAATGTCGCAAATTCTTCCCAGTAATGATCTTTATTTGGAATAAGAATTGGATTATGCTCCGATTTTTTTGCTACATACATAATTATTAAATTTCTTTTTTATCACTCTTTGTTAATTTAAACTCTTTGTTCTCTTTCAAGTCATCAAGCAAAGTTTTTAATTTTATTGATGCTACACAGACAAACTTATCCGCACCACCATAGTAAACAAAAAGTTCCCCGTCCTTAACAACAGCTCCGCAAGAATAAACAACCCCCCATTTATGCCCATTATTTTCGTAATCTTCTTCCGGCTCCAATATTGGAGTTTTTGATCTGTATAAAATTTTAGTTGGATCTTTCAAATCAAGCAATAATGCTCCCATTCTGTATCTGTCGGGATTTTTGTAATCCATCGCGTGATAAAGAATGAGCCATCCGTCTTTTGTCTTAATCGGAGAAGGTCCAACACCACGGAACCAACTATCCCACCCTCGAGTACGGTCAACAGGTCTCGTGTTATTACTCTTTATAAATTTCTTACCATTAAGTTCATCCAAACTATCGAAATAATTAATTAAAATTTTCGGATAGAAACTGTGCATGACGGCAAATTTGCCATTTATACGTTCAGGAAAAAGAACCCAATTTTTATTTATTTCACCTGGAGGCGAAATCATTACCGCCTTTTTCCAATTATTCCATTTCTTGTTTTTAAAATCTTCATATTTGATTGAGGTCAAAGCGATTCGGACTGAACCCCAACCATCAAATGCCGTAAAAATCATATAAACCACACCATCAATAAGAGCAAGTCTCGGATCTTCACATCCACCACTCCAACCACCTCCGGAAATATAATCAATCTTCGGAACATTTTCATTGTAATTAAATCGTCTTTTGTAAATATTATATGTTGGTCTTCCTTCTATATTTAAACCGTCATATGTATATGCATAACCCAAGGAAGAAGAATCATCATCCCCTATCGCTCGGTAAACAATGTTAATTTTTCCATCTGGAGATTCAAATGCCGCTGGATTGAATGTTGCTTTTGATTCCCAAGAATATTTTGATGGTTTAATAATTGGATTATTTAAAGTTTTTTTAAGCCTTAAGGGTTTCTCTTCCTTCGCGATAATCTTTTTCTTTTTTAAAACAACTTTGGTTTTTTTCTTTGCTTTTATTATGTTTCTGGATTTCTTAAAAGCATTAGACAATCTTTCCGCATTTCCTCTTGCCGCTACAAGAACCTTGGCTTTAATCTTTGGGCCCAGTTTCTTTAATATTTTCTTTTTATTATTTTTTTTAATTATCACCATAATAAATTAAACCCTGCCATATTTATCTTCATATCTAACTATATCACCTTCGTCAAATTCTCCAAATGCAATTTCTAAAATTTCGATTCCTTCACTTCCGGCAATAGCTTTGTGTTTGGTTTTTACCGGAATTGATTGTTCAATTCCTTCTTCAACAATAATTTTTTTATCCCCCACTTCAAAAATTCCATCTCCTTTGATAACACGCCAAAATTCTTCCCTATAATTATGACTTTGCAGACTAAGTTCTTCGTTGGGTTTTATTGTAAGAATTTTTACGGTTGAAGTCACATTGTTTGTAAATCTACGAAAAAATCCCCACGGCCTTTCTTCTTGGTAAATACTGAAATTATCCTTCATCATACTATTATAACACAATAAATTATACTATCCACTTTTTTATTGTTTCTTTTGTTTCTTCGGGTCCGGATACTTTAATACTTTCTATTCCGGCTTCAAATGCCGAGTAGTCATTGCCTCCAGGAAAGATTGCATCCCCAACAAAGACCATATCATCAATGGTCATACCCAGTTTTTCAAGCAATCTTTCAAGACCGGTGGCTTTATTAAAGCCTTTTGGTAATATATCTATGGTAGTTGTTCCTCCTATAATAATGCTAGTCTCCGGTAATTCCTTATCCAGTACCACTTTCATTTTTTGTCTTTTCTTTTGGTCTGGATCCCAAAGTTTTTTCTGCTCAATTGGAGCCTCTTGTCCGAGAGCCGAAATAGACAACTGAGTCAATCTATCTTCAATATATTCACCTGTTGGATTTTTGGGAATATCATATAGTCCTGAATCAATCATTTCTTTCAGTACCTTTCTTGCTTTTTGTTTTTCTTTTTCTGGGAATAATTCTATATCCGTCAAAGTCCATTCTTTTTTCTCTAAATTATATTCATATCTTTGACTTCCACTTGTCGGTAATAATATTAAATTTTTAATAAATGCAGACTCCAAATCTTCCTGACTAAATGGCGGAAGAAATTGGGTGTTAAACTGTTTAAATGTTCCTCCACTAATGACTGCAATAATTTTTTCTTTAGCGAGATCCTCAACAAGTAGAGCCATATCTTTGGTTATGGGTTGTTTACTTACCGCTAATGTTCCATCTAAATCGAATGCAATAACTTTTTTGGATAATTTTATCATTTATTTTATGTTCGCTTGTTTCCACGCGCTATAGGTTAAATATAAAAAGAAAAAGAATAAAACAGTATAAAAATATACTTCGGTATGAACAGTTGATTGTGAAAATATTCCCCACACATTCTTCGTTAGAGTAGTATGATTCATAAAAACGTCCCAACTGTTAAAACGAAGGAATCTACCTAAATATATACCAAAACTGACAAATAGTATAATTATACCCATGAGGAGTGATGTCTTTCTTTGGGAATATTTTGTTCTGATAATTTGTTCCATATGGAAAAACGAATAAAAACAAAGGATTAGCCCAACAGAGGCCGAACTGAAAATCAGAAATGTATCATATATCATCGGAACTGCACGAACTTCGCCAAGGTGAATAAAGTCTGTAATTATATATGGTGCATTGGGTATAAATATCATCCATAATATAAAACCGGTAACAAAAATAACTTTATTCAACTTCCCTTCCTTTTGAAGGGATAAAAGTATCAGACTAATAAAGAAAGGGATGAACGCTAATAATATATTCCACAAAATATAAAAAAACGACCATTTTTTCCAGAAAACGACACGTAAAATATTAAGAACTACGGCAAGTATCGTAATTAGAATAACGGACTTCGGAATACTAATTTTGTAAATTTTCATTTTATTTTTTATTTTTCTTGTCTTTGATTTTTGCTAAAACACTTTTTTCTACCAGCCAAGAAGAACTTTGAATTTTACCACCATGCCCGACATTAAATACCATTTCTATTCCTAAATTTTTACATGTTTCTATATCATAATACAAAGAAGAATTTGGATTCTTCGCATCTTCTTCATTTCTATCTCCTCCATTGGCAAAAATGTGTGGTTTTATTTTTAACAATTCTCTACTTACACTCATCTCTTTGGGCCCTTCTATGTTTTCTCCATGTTCACTTATTAATACCTCATCAACAGCAGAGAATGCTTCGATTATTTCTTTTCTCTCGTAATCAGGCATAAACACATGTTTTCTTTTTTGTCTTTTCCAATTATCATTATTTATCACTACCACCAATTTATCCCCTAGTTTCTTCGCTTCATTAAATAACCGCACATGGCCGATGTGAACAGGATCAAATCCCCCGCTTACCATAACCACCTTTTCTTTCTTCTTTGTCTTTTTATTCATTTCTTACTTATTTAATATATTTCTTGTTAATTGACCTATTATACCATCCGACGCCAAATTGTTTGCTTTTTGAAATGCTTTGACAGCGACTTCTGTTGCCGGACCAAATATACCATTTGGAGTAGCCGTTAGATAACCCTTTGCTACAAGAAACTTTTGTAATTCTGTAACTTCATTTCCAGTTCCACCTAATTTCAAATCAAGAGTGAAGTTGTAAGTTGTCGCACCGAGAACAGTTCCTGATACTCTTGCACCAACTTGCCATGTTCCAGTTTGATTTGCCATGGAAGGAGTTGAACCAATATTCCATACTGCTGAAGTAGATAAGCCAGTCTGCCATGTTGAACCTAAATTAGTTCCGTAATTAAGAGGTGAGGAAGGAATAAAATTAGTGAAGTCCATAAAGTTCGGATTAACAACAACCGAGTGCGTATCGTATCCGAGTGCTTGCCACTGGGCAAAAGTTTTTGAACTTCCCAAATAATTAAACATCGGAGTTCCGGATTCACAATAGAAAACATTATAATCAGACTCAAAACCTGTTAAATCTGCAGAGTCTTCAATGGTAATATTAGAGATTTGATTAACTGTATAAAATATATTATTTTTTATTTTTGTTCCTTTGGAATAAACCCACGGAGATAAACCATCATTGGCAAATATATCTATAAGACCATACGCTGTTCCCGGATTTGAGTTACTAGTCCATTTTGCTTCATTCGAATAAAAAGTATCGTTGTAAATGTTGACTCCGTTCATACCTTTAACCGCTATGCCGATATCACCGGTTTTATTTATAATATTGTAGGCAACTCCTCCAGTAGTATTAGTCATTCCATTTGATTTTAATACCATACCTGTTGGAACTCTATAAAGGTAATTATATTTAATAGTATAGTTGGTATTATATCCAACAAATAATCCGTGAGTTATAGTGCTTGCAACATCAACTCCATTCCAAGTAAATTTATTACCCGTTATAACTTCCCCATCAAGATTATTATTAGCGCTACCTACACTTTCATCCCCGGCCTGTAACATATAACCTGAACTATTTGAAGACGAAATCGAATTATTTCGAAAAGCAAATAAAGTTGGTGTACTTCTTGATATGTTTACTCCCATCCATTCCCCAGTTGAGTAGTTATCTGTAGTTGTTCCGTCTATTGTTGTATCAAAATTACCTGCTGTTGTCTTAGTAGTTATTGCCACACAACTATTACCACTTTGTGTATATCCGGAATTACATGAAGAAACGGTACAACTTCCGGATGATACCCAGGTACCAGAGTTACAGGTTCTAGATTGAGAACCTTGACCATTTGAGATAGAGCAAGATGTTGTGGTTGAACCGGAACAGGTAGTTACCGGTAGTGTACAAGTTGGATAATTAGTTGCTCCATTTGAACAAGTTGTTATAGTTGTAATTCCACCTGATTCAAACGCCCCTAAATCCGGAGCTGAACCGTTGTAAGGAAGACCGACATTGGTTCCTTTATCAATCAAATCTGAACTTGGAGCTAGATGTAAGAAATTAAGATTTGGTAGAGAACCATCAGCATTTCTTGGACCATCTGCGCCAACAGAACTAACACTTAAGAAGTCTGCATCGTTTACTGTCACAGCGGAGTCCAGAGTATTGTGGTCATGAGTAACACTTGGTCCCCAGCTATACATTGCTCCAACTGTATTAGCATATATTATATTATTTTTTAATATTCCAACATTTTTGTACTCAAAATTTATACCGAGTGCGTTTTTGTATGAGACGCTGTTATATACTGCAACACCCAAATCATCAGTTGGTTCTACATCAGGCTCAGGAGAAAATCCAACCAATCTATTTTCAAAAGCTAACGAATTTGTAACAGTTCTTATTATTGAACTAGTTTGAGAACCACTTCCACCTAACTTAAATCCTTCACCATCACCACCAGTTGTAGAAGTTCCCGGTATAAATCCATTCCAGAATGACCAAGTATTTTTAATAGTCCAATGTCCGTTTGCTCTTCTTAAATCAAGACCATCATCAGAGTTAGACCAGAATCGGCAACCATCAATTGTGTTGTTATCAGCAGTTAGACTTGCACTTTCAAATCCATCAGACCATCCATAGTGTGGATTTCCTCCTGTTGTTGTATATGGGTCAGCGTTATGATGACTATCATCATTAAGGAATAAATTATTACTACTATTTTCTCCGACTACTATACCCCAGCCACCAATGTGGTCGAGTTCCATTTGTTCAAAGATAGAATTATTAACACCATCCCAAAGAATTAAACCATATTGCGCAATATTTCCAGATGTAGGTTGAGCAATGCTTGTTACCCTTATTCCTTTTATATGAATATAATTTGCACTCTGCATTGATAATCCTACTAATTGTGAAGTTGGAGTTAAGTTGTCATAATTAATGATTGGTTTTTCCCCAGGATAAGCAAAAATGTTAATCATGTTACTTGCAGTACCACTCTTACCGGTGATTTCTTGTGAATTTGTATATCTATACGTGCCTCCTCTCATATATATAGTACCGCCAGCGGAAACTGCAGAC
>Ga0182027_10015056_pt1 | contig 10668 bp, 8 predicted proteins | sample 712E1DmetaG_FD_121300 | JGI IMG/M metagenome (GOLD analysis project Ga0182027, IMG submission 121300) | Permafrost microbial communities from Stordalen Mire, Sweden - 712E1D metaG (Illumina Assembly) | ecosystem: Environmental > Terrestrial > Soil > Wetlands > Permafrost | place: Sweden...
ATTATATTTTTAAACTGTTCGACGTTTCTTGCCCCATTTGTAAATGCAATCTTTAGGCTTTTCCCATGCCATATTCAGTAAATTCCTGAAGTTTTATTGCACTATTAAATATATAATTTATATAAATATTTTATTGATAAACCATCATTATGTCACGAATTTGTCATATATTAGCTCAACTATTTATACCTTTGTCATTATGTTTACAGTAAAATTTGGTAAGAACGTATAGCATTATTGGTTCGTAAAAGATAAAGGGAAGTTGGAAATCAGACGATTTGGTAATATCATTTTGGAAACATGGTTAAGTAAATAACCTGAAGCGAATCCCTAAGGTCGCCTAAATAATTGCAGGGGATTGTCATTTGAAGAAATTTATACTTTCCGATTTACATATCGGACACAAAGATGCGCAATACGATGTTATGGATCAGGCAATAGCGTATATTCAGAAGGAGTTCAAGCAAGGTGATGAAATCTGGGAACTTGGTGATTGGTTTCATATGTATGAAAATGGGTTTGAACATTGCCTCCAGCACCCCATGACGCAGAAATTCCGCGACCTTGCCGGGCAGATTCCCACCAACCTTTTACCGGGAAACCATGACCATGTGCTCGAAAAATACCGGGATAATCCAAATCTCGCTAATCCTATCGCTCCAATCAAGTTAATAAAACCATTTATGGCAGATGACATCTGGTATTGTCATGGTCACGAATATGACCCATCTGTTCAATATATTCCACATCGTCTGATGTGGCTGTGGAATCATTTGCCGCAAAAAAAGTTGACTCCCAGCAATCTTAAAATGAGTTTCATCACAGAACGTTACATGATGCTGGTTTATCTGGTGCAATCAAGGGCTTTAATCAACCTTCAACAAAAGGTGAAGACGGAACATCAGGAATGCAAAGGAATTGTTTTTGGACATACCCATTTGCCCCTTTACCAGCGGTCTCCGGATTTAATGTTTGTACTTAATGACGGAGACATGAGACATAGCGCGACTTTTACAATAGAAGATGAAAACGAATTCCGTCAATTGACCTGGAATCAGGGACAATCCAGGTGGAATATATTCCCAATTCAGAAACCATGATATGGAATGTACCTCCAAGCTTATTAATAAAGGATTACCCGAGGTGAAAGGAGTCTTCAAATGGACAAAGCTCTGGTGGTACTCAACCCATCGTCCGGTGCGGCCGGCGGTGTCTCGAAAGAAGACGCCATAAAAAAATGCTTTGATGAAACCCAATTAAAATATGAGATTATCTTAACAAAGAAAAATGAGGATTTAGGTGAAGTCATTCGAGGACGATTAAAAGAAGGCTTCGACCTGGTGGTCGCGGCGGGAGGAGACGGCACGGTATCAGCTGTGATAAACGGCCTTATGGAAACAAAGATTCCCTTAAGCATCGTTCCTCTGGGCACGGGTAACTTGTTAGCCAAAGAACTACACATCCCACTGGAAATCAAAGATGCGATCGCAGTTATTTCAAATTCACCCCGTTACAAAAAAATTGATGTTATGAAAATCGGCAAGCAGGTATTCGTTCTAAACGCCAGCGTTGGTTATTCTCCAATTATCATGCGTAGTACCACCACCGCCCAAAAGAATCGTTTTGGAAATCTGGCTTATTTGGTAAACGCAATCGTACATTTATTTCGTTTGAGGTTTCACGGCTTCGAAATAACCATCGATGGGAAGGTGCATACAGGACGTGCGTTCGAATGCGTTGTCTTTAACGCAGGCGCTCTGGCCAGAACCCTTTATCCGAAAGGGCCAGACGTTGCTGTAGATGACGGGCACATCGATATATGGATGCTATCGATCCAAAAAGGTTTTGATTATTTTCGTTACCTGTTCTATGCGCTTGTAGGCCGGCCCGGCAAACTATTACCGCCAATGTTAAGCGCCGAGCGTATTGTTAGCATCAAAAGCAGAACCAGCATGCTGGTCCAGGTGGATGGGGACGTGATCGGCAAGACACCCGTGGAAATCGAGGTATTTCCCGGAGCGTTGACCGTGCTGGTTCCCGATGAAAGAATAACTTTGGCAAATCCCTAGCTATTAGATTGCGCTCTGTGTCCACGAAAGAACGACACGGCATTTGCCCGGAAATTTAAAAACAGGAAATAAATGGATAATTATGATTCAAATGACTTTAAGTCAGCAATATAGATAATCACTATTTATCCGATAGAAAGGAAGGTGTTTTATTTATGAGTGAACGAACCAAAGGTTGGCTTAGAAGTCCAGACCTATTGGCAAAAAAGCCTCTAATCGGCTGGATTATGTTTATTATTGGTGTCGTTGTTTTTACCCTTCTGGCAATTAACTTGAAGGCCAATGGTCCACTATTAAAAGTGGACATTTCAGTAACAAACGCGTTACATGACACTGCGTTGAATGTCTCTAAAGGCATGCTGAATTTTATCAAACTCGGCTGGACATTTGGTAATGAGGGTGTGATGGTTCTCGGTGGGTTGATGGGCTTGTATTTTATTATCAGACGCTACTGGAAGGAATTCTGGTTGACCTTGGTGGGATTCGGGGGCTCATTGCTCTTTTTTGTATTATCACATATCTTTAACCGCCACCGTCCGGTGTTCGCGGTTCCGGTTGCGACCACATTGACCGGCCCCGGTTTTCCCAGCGGCCACACCGTCGTTGCGGTAACCCTCTATGGGTTGCTCGCTTACCTTTTACTACCAACGATAGCTTCCCGCTTCTGGAAATGTGTTGTAATTATAATAGCTCTGCTTATCATGCTTTTCATCGGCTTCAGCCGCCTTTTTGTAGGCGGCCACTACCTGACCGATGTCATTGCTGGTTATGCGGTTGGTTTGGCCTGGGCGGGGATATCCTATATGACCATTGAAACCTATTTTGCTCGTCGCAATAGAAAGAAAATAGAGAATGCAAAGATTGGGGGAAAACTATGACCGGCGTTAAAAACGAAGCCTCAAAAGTTGCTTCCACCACTGCGGTGAATATTCTCGTTCGCATAGGTGACGGTGCCCGTAGTTATCTTTTCATTATTATGGGCCTGTTAGCTTTACAAATAGCTTTAGGTAAAATTAGCGGGACAGCGGACTATCAAGGGGCCATCGCGGCGACCGCCGACAAACCATTGGGCAAGTTCCTGTTGATTGTCCTTCTGATTGGTCTGGTCATCTACGTTCTCTGGGCGCTAGCTGCAGCTATATTTGATCTTCTCCATGTAGGACTTGGTCTGAAGGGTCTTTTCAAACGAGCTGTTTTATTTATAAACGCGGTAATTTACGGTTTGCTGATTCCCATGCTCATAGTTTATATTTCAGGCGGCAGCACCCAAACCGGCTCCCAGAATTTTAGTATAGGTAAGCTGGCAAGCACTATATTTTTACTACCGTTTGGCAAATGGCTGGTAGCTGCTATCGGCGTAGCCCTTTTTATCGGGGGAATGATTACGCTTTTTTCCGGCTTTCGTAGTAATTTCGACAAGGAAGCCAGCTCTTATACGCTATCGCCAGGTCAGGTGACCTGGATTAAACATGTTGGACGTTTCGGCACCGTTGCCTACGGCGCAATTATTGCGGTTATCGGTGTGCTCTTTTTCACCGCGTTCACCCATGCCGACCCTTATAAAGCTACCGGCATTGATGGTGCTTTGTTATCGCTGATAAATTTGCCTTACGGTCGTTGGCTGCTGGGTTTAGTAGCGCTGGGTTTAATCTCATATGGCATCTATTTAGGCATGAAGGCTTTGTGGTTCCGGACGTTATCCTCCAAGTAAATAAAATTGATACTCGTTTGACTTATTTTACTTGCTATAAAGAATAACCTGAAACCAGGAAAATACAGTGAAAAAGAGCTTACGCAATAGATTGATTATTGGTATATTTTTGCTGATTCTAAGTGCAGTACTCGCCGTGTTTGCTCATTCCGTGCCGTATTTCCCCGGTGATCTTCAGTCGATGCGGTTTATTCAAAGACTAAGCAATCCGTTTCTTACTTCTTTCATGGTAATTGTTTCGGATGGTTTTACCGGTATTCCGGCGGTCGTGCTCGCTATTGCATTCGTACTGATAATATGGTGGCGTCTGGGCATGATGGAGGCAATACTTATGGCCATTACCGGGGTGCTTTCCCCAATTGCTAACCTGTTTAAGTTAGTTATTGAACAGCCCCGGCCGCCAACCACTTTGGTTGATATCATCATACCGATTGGCGGCCTGGGTTTTCCCAGCGGGCATGCGTATTTCGCTGCAATGACTCTGGGAATGCTGATTTATTTTGTACTTCATAATGTTTCTTCCCGCCCTCTCAAAGTATCGCTGGTACTGGTTTTTACTTTCATTATTCTGCTGGTCGGTTATTCACGTATTTATTTGGGTGATCACTGGCTCAGCGAGGTCATTGAGAGCTATTTTATTGCCGGCGGGTTTTTACTGCTGCTGACAGTGTTCTATGAACAAATAAAAGAATCGCGTACACGCCGCCAGAAGGCATAAGGGGCATAGTGATACCAGGTAGGACCATCCTTGGGAAGCCGGAAATAGGGAAACAGGCTAATATTTGCGAGCAGCGCATCGTTGCATCGGATGTGAATCCCTTGATAAAGGTGCATTAATTTTATAAAGTATTATTTTGAAAATGACCAGCCCGAATCATTTACTTTTTTCTTTTTCTAGTACTACTGCCTGATGATACTTACGTCGAATTGCTTTGATATCCACTTGTGTTTTCGGAAGTTTCAAATTTAGAGACACTAGTTTTTCAACAACTATTTGGGATATTGCCAGATTACGGAACCATTTATTATTGGATGGAATTACGTACCAGGGTGAATGTCCGGTACTCGTCTCTCTGAGTGCATCTTCATAAGCCCGAGTGTATTCTTTCCAGTACTTTCTTTCCTCATAGTCCGCTTCACTGATTTTCCATTGGCGCGCGGGGTCATCGAGTCGCTCCTGGAAACGTGCCAATTGTTCTTCCGGACTGATATGCAGGTAAAATTTCAAAATATGCGTCCCATTGGCGGCAAGTCCCTTTTCGAAATGATTAATCAAACTATAACGATTTGACCAAACTTCTTCCGGGACCGTTTTATGCACCCGGACTACCAACACGTCTTCGTAATGAGAGCGGTTGAATATAACTACCTCACCTTTCGCCGGCACCTGTTTTTCAATGCGCCACAGAAAATCATGGCTAGCTTCTTCAATGCTGGGAACTTTAAACCCGCAGACTCTGGTTCCCTGGGGATCCATAGCACCCAGAACATGGGCAATGGTCCCATCTTTGCCCGCGGCATCTAATCCCTGCAAGCAGATTAAAAGCGACCTTTTCCCCTCTGCGTATAAATCGTATTGAAGAGCACGGAGGCGCTCGGTGTACTTCTTGATCTTATCATCGACATCGTCGCTATCCTTGTACCCATCGGTAAAATTAGGATCAATTTTATCTAATTTGATTTTGTCTCCACTTTTAACCTGGAACATCTCACTATATTTCATATTGCTCCTTTGGTCTCTCTCGATATCAGTTGCTCTTTAAATATTTTATTAAGCGAAATAATCGTTTGTTCCGAAGAGAGTGGTACCCATAAATCGTTGAATGCTTTTTGACGTTCGCGCGCTATTTCCCCCTGAAGCTGATATATTTCACCAAGAATGAAAATCAATTGATCATCGAGTAGTTTCCCTTTACAATCTTTCAGAATCCGTTTAATAAGCTTTTGATTGAAAACTGTGTCCTGAATTTCTCCCAAGTTATCCTGTAAACGAACTGTTTGCAGAATGACATTATCAAGGGAATTGCCATATGCCGGAGCCATAAATTCTAACGCGTAGCGCAGTCTCTTCACTTGAATACGCAGGCAATGGAACTCCGGTAATTCAGACTTTATCGATATCTTGTGGCCTTGATCAATCACGCTTTCAAATTTTGTGGTGACGTTGGGCGGTGCCACCTCGTAGATCTTTTTCATACCAAGCGGTAATTCCGGGCAATCCACACAAGGCGCCTCAAGGAATTCTTTCAGACGACGCTCAAAATTCTGAAACCGGCGGGATTTGAGCGCTTCCTTTAGTGCATTTAGCGGGATGCGTCTACGTTTTATTACCACTCCTTCCAGAGTCTTTCTTTCAGCTTTGGGGAAACTTTCTAATTTGTCCTTATAGTTAGTCAGGTTAATAATAAAAACATCAAGATCCCTGACTTCACCGAACAGTCCTCCGAGCCATTTTAGCCGCCCTTCGAGATATCCCGCGGTTGATTCAGGAAGTGAATTATGAAAGAGAATCAGTGCGGATCGCATTCGCCGTGTTGCTACCCTCGCCTGGTGAACAAACTCCGGATCTCGATCGGAAATAGCGCCGGGAAGTTGCTGCTGGAACCAGTGGAATTCTATTGAAAGGATTTTTTTTAATGCCACGTCAAGTCTGTCATCAAGATTAACTATAAATTTTTGCGGGACCTTTTTTATCAGTGGTTTCACTTTGAGACTGGTCATTGCGGATTGCAGTTTTGACGATGTTGCCGGAACATAACCAAAATTATCGGACAAGAGTTTCTCCACTTCTTTGAGTGCTGAAGCTGTGCCATCGATGACTTCTACTTCAAGTTGGTGATACTGATACGCACGGCGCGGTTTTTCTAATGCGCTGGCAGAAAAATTTGATTTATCAAAGTCAAGCTCGAATTTAGTTCCTTCAGGAGATTCTACGAGATAAGGTCGCCGATTTGTACGGATAACAATTTGCTCTAATAATTTCCTGGGGAAGATCAGGCTTTTAACTTGTTTCCTTAAGGTTTTGCTGGATATTTCGGCAGGAGTACGGACCGGATTTTTGAGTTTTATTTCGTTTTCCATTCGGTTAGCGATCCCATTTTCCATAGGTCCTATGCTTTTCAATGTATACATTGCCGTGTTGTTTGACAAACGGTATCTGAGTGAGAGTTTATTCTTCATCAATGCCCAGTCACTAGTATCCATGTAAGTATCGATATTGCTCACCGTGTCCATTTTTTGGACATTATATTTATTCTGCCGCAACAAATTCATAATAGGTGTTTCAGCAACTCTGCCAGGTAGGAGCAATTTCAATTCAACTTCAACTGCTTTTGGCGGTTCATTCATTGTAAGAATCTCCTTTTACTCCCCTCCATAAAATCTTTCTGCAATGCTTTGGGTAAAGAAGTGTTTTTTAACGCTTCAATAGTTTCATTTATATCATATTCAAATCTAATTATGCGGCCGCTAGATGATTTCTCATCAACAGAAATGATGGCATAAGAAGGTCTGGGGTCTCCATCAACCGATTGTCCCGTCGACCCGCAATTTACGATGAACATGCCGCTAATTTTTTTTATGAATGGGATGTGTGTGTGGCCGCAAACAAGGATATCGGGGCGGGTATTTGTAAGTTTCGTTTCAAGTCCTTTGGCGGTGATGCTTGGATAAATATCGTCATCGTTGGAAACAGGACTGCCATGTACCACCAGGAAATTACGACCGCATGGTAATACCTCTTCCAGACTTTCGGGCAAGCCCTGCAGGAAACGTTGTGCTTTTTTTTCGAGATGTTTCGCCGTCCACATCACCAGTTCACGTTTTTTCTTTTGTAGTGATTCTATGGATGATTTCCCATACTTGATCACATCTAATACTTTGATGTCATAGTTACCACTTATCGACCTTATTTCATTTGTTTTAAGATATTCGCAAACTTCATTTGGGAAAGGGCCGTATCCTACAATATCGCCGGCACAAACAATTTGCTTTGAGCCCCGGGTTTTGGCATCAATGACGGCAGCTTTCAAAGCAGGCAAGTTGCCGTGTATGTCGGAAAGCAAGGCAATCAGCATTGATATACAATATTCCTTCCAGTTTTTTTAACCAGCAAATCTTGTTTTCGGTGGACGCTCCTGATTTCATCCCAACAATCGCCATTTGTCTTCAGATGCACTATCAATGAGCTATTACTGATTTTCAACTTTAAACGTTTTACCACGTGGGTATGACTACTATCAAGAGCATCCGCAACACGCAGGATGGCTGATAGCCATTCTATGACACCACGATTTTTCGCGCTCAATGAGGCAAATTTTTGATGTTTAGTAGCATTTGGTAGAGCTTTAGTGTGATATCGAGCTACAAGAGAACAGATCAGTTTGTCGTTATTACTAAAACCAGGAATATCCAGTTCAAGAATCATCTTGCCGCTCAATTTGTGATGTTGTTTGAGAACTGTTTTTGACCAACCTATGTCATGTAAACGCCCGGCTATTTCAAGTAATTGCCGTTTTTTGGCACCAAATTTATGCAAGGGTTTTAATGCATCAAACAAAACAAGCGCCAAAGTTGTCACTTGCACATTATGGCTTGGATCATTATCACAGGCCTGTGATATTTCGTCTACAATTCGCATCGCTTTATCGAAAACTTCTGCTTCCATCATTGTAATTTCCTTGCCATCTCGACTTCTCGATAATTTTTTATTGCCATTCTTTATCAGTTCTTCATACGGCCGAGACTTCGCACCGCTTTTCCGGGCAATTGCGATCAGAGCGCTTTGGCTGCGTATGAGCTTTTCATTTTCCTTGGGTTTTCGACGTATATAAGATCCATCGGTCTGCATGACACGAGCTTTAACATTGTCGTTAAGATAAGTAAATAGAATTTCATTTATGATGCGAGATTTTAGTTGGTCATCCTCTATTGGATAAATAATTTCGGTACGTTTGGCAAAATTTCGTTCCATGCAATCAGAGCTGCCGGCATAAACTTCAGGGTAACCGCCATTGTAAAAATAATAGATGCGAGAATGTTCCAGGTATCTATCAAGAATGCTAATGACCCGGATATTTTCACTCAAGCCCTCTACCCCCGGGCGTAAACAGCAAATACCCCTCGTAATAAGGTCAATTTGAACTCCAGCCTGTGATGCCTCGTATAGTTTATGGATTATACCCGGATCGGTAATCGCATTTAACTTGGCAATAATTCGGCCCGGTGTCTCTAACGTGGATTTTTGGATTTCCCGATCGATTAAACGCATTATCGCCTCACGAGCTGTTACTGGCGAAACCATAAATTTACGAAACATCGAAGACATGGTTTCCGGTGTATATCTCTTTGCATCGCTCCATGTACTCGAACCGGTAAGAATATTAAAAAGCGCGGTAACATCGGCACCGAAATCTTCATTACATGTTAACAATCCAATATCGGTATATTGCTTTGCTGTGATGGCATTATAATTACCCGAAGATACGTGCACATATCGTCGTTGAAGATTTCCCTCACGTCTTTCAACCAAAGTCGCCTTACAATGTGTTTTCCAGCGGGGGAAACCAAATACCACATTTACGCCGGAACGCTGCATCCGGTGTGACCAATCGATATTACATTCTTCATCGAACCGCGCCTTTAACTCAACCACAGCTGTAACTTGCTTGCCATTTTCGGCGGCTCTACACAAAGCCCCTATTATCGGGGAGTACTTTCCGATCCGATAAAAAGTCTGTTTAATTGATAACACATCAGGATCATCGGCAGCGTTATTGAGAAAGTCCATTACCACAGCGAACGAGTCATAAGGATGGTACAAAAGCACATCTCCCTCGCTGATAATAGAAAATATGTTCCTTTTCTTATTGGCAAACCTCAGCGGAATTCGAGGATTGAACGGTGGGTCTTTATACCTGGCATCTACCGGAAGGTTATACAAGGATAACAAATCACAAATATTTAAAGGCCCATTTATTTCATACGTAAATTTGTTATCAATATCAAGCTCTTTGGTCAGAATATTGGCTAATAATTTAGGGACATTTGATTCTATTTCAAGACGAACGGCAATTTGGTGCGAGCGTTCCTTGATCTCTTTCTCAATCGATTGCGGCAAGTCTACTACCTCATCTGCGCGTAAATCATAATCACGGTTGCGAGTAACCCTGAATGAAATTGTCTGTTTTATCTCCATTCCCGGAAAAAGAGAGGAGATGTTTTTACGCACCAGGTCCTCGAGCAGAATATAGTGATAGCCTTTCTTTTCGGTATTTACTCGAATTAACCGTGGAATAACGGACGGTATCTCAATGATAGAGTAGTTCCTTGGCATATTACCAACGGGGACTTCTGCGAAAACGACCATCAGATTGAGACTGAGATTGGTCACGAAAGGAAAAGGATCGCCGGAATCAACGGCCACAGGTGTTAAGGCTGGGAACACTTGCTCATTGAAATAATGGTTTAATCGTGAATTCTCAGTTTTATCCAGTTCGTTAATATCGTGAATAAAAATCCCGGCTTTCTGGGCTTCAGGTAATATGTCATTCATCAAGCAAACATATTGCTCCGCGACTAATGACTTTATTAGTCCGGCAATATCACTTAATTGCTCTTGTATCGTTTTTCCACTGGGATCATGGAATTTCTTACCTGCTCTTTGAGCTTGAATAAGACCACCTACCCGAATCATGAAATATTCGTCCAGATTGGAACTGAAAATCGAAGCGAATTTGAGTTTTTCCATTATCGGGGTAAGTTTGTCCTGGGCTTCCTCAAGAACACGGCGGTTAAACTCCAGCCATGATATTTCACGATTAATGTAAAAATAAGGGTCGTTATATTTGTCAGCTGTTTCCTGGGATACCAAGTTTGGGGGAGGGATCA
>Ga0182027_10015057_pt1 | contig 10667 bp, 10 predicted proteins | sample 712E1DmetaG_FD_121300 | JGI IMG/M metagenome (GOLD analysis project Ga0182027, IMG submission 121300) | Permafrost microbial communities from Stordalen Mire, Sweden - 712E1D metaG (Illumina Assembly) | ecosystem: Environmental > Terrestrial > Soil > Wetlands > Permafrost | place: Sweden...
GTTCCTGGCACTACTGGCAGTACTGTTAGTTGCGCGTATAAGACTGGAAGCAGTTGGGCTACTAGATCTGCGACAGTGTACAATGGAATAAAGTGTTTTATGCAGGATGATGCGACGAATAATGGTGAAGCAAGCAATATAAAAATACTAAATATCACTGGCGGTGGGACATTCAATTGCTCGGCGATATCTGATGGACTATGTCCTAATGACTTTTCTAATGTAACGATATGCGGCAATACTACTAATGGGACGAATATAGATGATGATTGTGGAATACACGCATTCATGAAATGTTTGAACGTGTACAATACTAGCGGTGGACTAGAAGGAAACACATGCGAGAAAGCAACAATACCAAATGTGACAAATCCTAAATGCGGAATAATGAACGTACTAACGAATAAGACACAATTACACACACAATGCATGAACGGAGCAGTCGTTGAAGGATTAGATGGATGCCCCACATGCTTGAAACCTGGAGAAACGATAACGTATAATGATGGTGTAACGAAGTATGTAGGATATAAGAGAGTAACAGAGAATAGGACGCTAGAAGGACAAGATATGGTTTCTGGAATATATACTGCATGTCCTGCAACAAAATATACTGCTCAAGATAAACATACTGGTTTAGGTGTTCAATGCTATCCTAGACCAAAACTGTGTGATTCTGGCTATAGAACTGTTATAGGTAATATTGTAACATATAATGGTCTAACAAAGAAGTGTGACCAGCCAGCAATATTCAATGCAACAACAAATAGATGGCAGTTCAATATGAATTGCATTTATAACTCGACAACTGTTCAAGGAAAATATGGTCAATATTGCGGACTAAATTCTTGGTATCTTGGTTATGAAGTTTATGATGATCAATTCAATATAACTGTTATCTAATTATTCTTTTATTATTTTCTTTGTGTATTTGTCGTCTACGTTCATAAAGTATATTCCTGGTTTTAGTCCCGTTGTATTATATGTTTCTTCTGTGTTGTTCTTTGTTGTGTTTAGGACTATTTGTCCTATTGAATTGTACATTTTTATTGTTTCCGTGTTGATATTATCGTCTTTTACAGTGATGTGGTCTTTGCATGGTACAGGGAATATTATTATGTCTTCTATATTTTTATTCTCTATAACTGTTGTGCTTGTTATTGTCGGTTTGAATGTTCCTGTTGTGCTGTATGTTGTGTCTATTCCGTCTGTTGTTCCTATTTTCCACGTGTATATTTTTTGTGGCTGGAATGTTCCTGCTGCTATGTTGCATATTGTGTCTGTTCCTGTGTTTATTGTTTTGTTTACTCCATCTCCTTCTATAATAAATATGTAATTAACAATATCTCCGTCTGGATCTGTCGCACTTGTGCCTTCTAATGTTGTGTTTTGGTTAGAGTATACTGTGTCTGTTTCTAGTGGATATATTGGTTTTGATGCTGTTGGTGCATGGTTTATCATTTCTATATTTTCTGGTCCTGTTATTGGTCCTATTCCATTAACATTCTTTCCATAGGAGTATACTTTGTATTTTTGATGTGCTTTAGCTTCAGGAATGTTGACGCTGTTTCCTGTAAACAGCGTGTCTAATAATAGTACGTTGTTTAGATTGTATAATTGTATTCCATTTTGTGTGCTGTTAGGATCATAAGATACTTCAACATATAATGGTGTTTCAAGATTCTTTGCACCGTCAGGAAAATTGGTAACTTTAACACTATCAGGCATTATAACTCCTGGGCTTTTAGTATTTACTTTGATATGTTCCCATGTTCCTGTGCTGGTATTATTTCTCTGGCGTTCAAAAAGATAATATGTCTTGCCTGAATTTAATACTACATGTAATCTAGGTCTATCTGTTGTCTGTTGTAGTACTATGTTACTTCCTGCAGCATCAGTGCATACTTTGTAATCATAATATATGCTGTTAGAATCTTTATTAGAGATAATATCGAAGACGGAATCTACAAGCTCATTATTAAACGGATTAACAATAGAACCAATATCAACGTTACCTAAAGCAACATAATTCTGTATATTGCCTAAGAACAGGTTTTGCTTATTTGCGTTCTTACGATAATGTTGATCAAAAGTTACGCCTATATGATGTGCATCAGTAATATTTAAATCTGTCATTGTTGCATTATCTGGATCTCCTATTGAAGGGTATGCTACTGGCTGAACCATAGCCCCTATATCCTCTGCTTGTAGAAACTCGTGACCAAAACTTTTAACATCTGGTAAATTCATGAGTTTTGAATATCCTCTAATTATTAGACCATTTGCATCAGTAGCTATTGCACTGACAAATGTATTTGAATTAAAGTACACTGTATACATAGTATCTATATTTCCAGTCGTTACATTGAATAGGTCATACCCTGTCATATTTTTCAATTGTGTCAAAAACGTTGTTGCTTTATCTATATCTGATGGAGTAGCATTAACATATTGAACATTAATTTTAGACGGGAAGTTCTTCCATTGTGCTGGATCATAGTCACCATTTGCTGTCTGGAATAATGCTTTATATTTAGTAACGTCTAATGTATTCCCTGACCATCTAGAATCTATTCTTGCTGGTGTTGCTAGCCATAGTGTTGTATCACTGTGTATATCAAATGTTTGTGTGAATTGCATGTAGTCTGGATGTGATATTTTGATGTTCATTGATCCGCCAACATTTGACATTGTTGTATTGCCGCTAGCGTTAGTTACTTCAACAACATCTCCACCATCTTTAGAAACAACCATTCCGGAAATAGGAGAACCATTAACAGTCTTATCAAGGCTACTAGCGTGAATATTAACGTTGTATTGTGCGTTAGCGCCTATAAACATTGTCGCAGCCGTGGCTACGGTTAAGAATGTCTTTTTTAGTATATGTTCTAAGCTTCTCATAATATACCATAGATGCTGGTATTTATAAAGTTTGTGGTATTTACCACTCCTTAGTGAACAATATGCTTGAGAAAGTAAACTTTATATATATCGGACTTGGTGTAATTTCATGCCTAATCTGCCCTTAGCTACTTCAACTAAAATTCTTGGTGAAGATAAAGATTATTTTGATCAAAAAATAAATTTTCTAAAGAAAGGCAAGCCTTTGAATGTTTTCTTTTCATTCACATACATTACTCCTAATTATGATGTAATAACTTCTCTTAAAGAATTAAAAGATTTTTTGAAAGACTTTAATTTCAAGTTATATCTAGTTTTGTGGGATATGAATGCGATTGCTAATCCTTACTTTAAGAAGTATTTATCGCATAAAATAAAAGATACTGACTCATTTATATTGGAAAAAATCGCTGAACTAAAAGGAATTCTTAAGACTATAGGTTTTAAAGATGATGATTTTGAAATTATAAAATCATCTGAAATGTGGCGTAAGCTTATATTGTATAAAGATGAAAATATTTTTCAGAATTATTATTCAGTATTAGCGCGGCTTCCTGTGAAAGAATATGCTAATTTCCACAAGTCTTCACACCTTTTCCAGATAACTTTAGATATGTTCTTTGTTAGTAATTTGAGCAAGTTATATCCTGATACACAAAATGTTGATATAGATATAGTTTTTGCCGATTACTATAGATCTAAGTTATATCAGGATACAAGATGCATTATGTTAGAAGAAGGTTATATGTCCAAAAAACCTTTATTTTTGTTGATGAAACAAGTGCCTTATATTGCATATAATGATATGACTCCTGAATGGAATATGGATATAGAGGAAATAAGATATGTGTTGATGCATGCTCAAAACAATCTAGAGGATTATTTTGTTTTGCTCAAATATTTTACTTCGTCCTATGTTAAAGCAAAAAATATGACTAAGGAAGATGTTGTGGATATTTTGTCCTCAGAATTGTATGCTTTTCTTAATAAATATAAAGCCATTTATTTGCAGCATGTACCTTCTAAAAACGTTTCTATATTTAAAATTGAAACTAAACATCAAGCTATTGCATTAGGTCATATCCTAAAGAGTAAGATATTTTTAGATATTTTGATGCTTGCTGATGGCACTAATACTGTAAGTCAGATTTCTCATAAGTTAAAAAAATCTTTGGCTACAATTAGTCAATATTGCACAGAACTAAAATCTCAAGGATACGTGTTTTCCGATGATGCAGGGCATATCATTAGAACTGTTAAATCAATAAAGATTGATTTCGAATCAAGTTTCAGATAGTCGTGTATAGTATTTTTGATAACTTTTGTTCTATTTGTTAAGTTTTTTTCTTAACTACTAAACCTTTCTCTTTATTATTTACCCGTAGTACTAGCAATCTTTAAATACGTAGTGGCAATTATATACCTATGGAAAAAATCAACTCTAAAGTGAATGTATATACTGAATGGGCACCACTTGAAGAGGTTATTATCGGCTCATGTACTAATTTTAATGTTTTAGGAATAGACAAAAATTTTAGATTTATATATGATAATAGAGATGGAAAATTCTTTGATAGAAATACTCCTCATAAATTAGAGCAAAGATATATTGATGAACGTCAAGAAGATTTGGACAATATGCAAGAATTGTTGGAGTCTGAAGGTATTATTGTTAAAAGACCTAAGAGACTTGATAAAATTTCTGAAATAAAAACTCCTATTTTTTCCTCTTATACTACAGGCTGTGATTCGCCAAGAGATATGTATATGTGTGTTGGTGATGAAATTATAGAAACTCCGCCAACAAATCCTAAAAGGTATTTCGAACATCTTTTATTAAAAGATATTTTTAGGGAATACTTTCATTCTGGATCTAAGTGGACTACAGCTCCGAAATCTTCCTTAGATGAACAATCTATTGATTATTCATTCTGGAAGAATAATATTAATGAACCATTACATTCAATCGTGCAGATTGAGCAAAATTATGATATACTATTCGATGCTGCTAATTGTTTAAAGTTTGGAAAGGATATATTGATGAATGTAGGAACAAAAAATCATGAACTTGGAGCGATATGGTTACAAAGACATCTAGGAGATATGTATAATGTCCATCCTATACGTTTATGTGACAGTCACATAGATGGTCATCTTATTCCTGTTGCTCCAGGAAAATTATTGGTGAATGAAGGCGCAATGCATGGATATTATGATCAATTGCCAAAAGAATTAATGAAATGGGATCGTATACCTATATTAGATAAAGATTTTTCATTTAATTATCCTAGCGACCATCTTCAGATGGCAACTAATGTAGGAATGAGCGTTAATGTATTATCTTTGGATGAAAAACGGATTCTTATCAGAGATACTGCATCCCTTACAATTAAGGCTTTGGAGCGAGCTGGCTTTGAGCCTATTCCTTTCAGGCTTAGACATAGTGAACTCTTTGGCGGAGGCATACATTGTTCAACGGTGGATGTAAGAAGAAAAGAAACATTGGAGAATTATTTTTAAAATGAAACACATCTCTTTAGAAGGAATTGACGGTTCAGGAAAGACCACTCAATTGCCAATATTGATAGAAAATCTTACTAAAGATGGTATAGAAACAATCAGTTATCACTATACTTCAAAATCTAATAATTGGGGAAGAATAATAGCTTATTTAGACACAACTAAAGATGCTTTTTTGTCTAATGTATATAAAAATCACTATTTTAGAGAATTTCTTTATTCCATGTCGGCTAAAAAAAATTACAAATATGTCCAACGCTCCCTAAATAAAGATAGCTTATTAGTTTCAGACAGATCCTTAATAACGGCTTATGCAAGTCATATTAATACTGTTCCTATATGGTTTTTAGACTTATGTGAACATGCTCCAGTTCCGGACATAGCTTTGTATCTTGATATATCTCCAGAAAAAGCTTTTGAAAGAATAAACAATCGTATTCCCAAATTCGATGAAAGTCTAGAGTCGCTTTGTGACTTTAAAGATAGTTATGAGAAAATAATTTTATCAAGACCTGAAAAACTAAAAAATACTACATTTATACGAATAGACGCTGACCGTTCAGAACATGAGGTGTCTGACCAAATTTACGAATCAATAAAAAATTATATATCTTTGGGAGGGGAGCATTATGGGTAGATCTATTTTACCTTTCAGGAAAAATTGTGAAGGTTATTTTTTTGATGATAAAGGTCATGTTCTAGCTACTTTGAATAGTTTAGGATTTGTCATGTTTCCTGGTGGCGGTATTGAGGATAAAGAATCTGCTAAGGAAGGGATGATTAGAGAAACTTTCGAGGAGACGGGCGCTATCTTACAAGAGGTAAAGCTTATTCATGTGCAGAAATTTGTTTGGGGAGTGAATTGGGCTAAAACTCCGAAACAGATGGAGCGATACAAAGAATATCAAGGAGATGAAATGTTTTTTTTTATAGGAAGGTTAACAGGATTTGCTAAGATAGATAAGTTTGAAGAGGATTATTGGCATGAAAAAAAAATAATGTCTGTTAGCGAAGTGCTAAAACATATAACTAATCGTTTGTACACGGATATAGAATCAAGAGACTATATCTCTATTCAAAAAAGATTTTTAGAAAACTTTATGCATAACAATTATTAAAATTAATGGTGAATAAAATGGAATATTTTACTACTAAAGGACTTGACAATTATCAAAAATTGGCTTTCAACATTAGCTCAGAAATTGCTCGATCATACGATACTATACTAGATTTTTTTGCTCAAGACAGACCTAAAAAATCTATGTGTATTGAGTCAATTAAAGAAATAAGAATTGCCGAAATGAAATTAAGTGAGATTAGGCATAGGATTATAAACGCTCAAATTATAGATTATGATTCTGATTCATCCCTTGTACACATTGGAACAGGTGTAACCTATGGTGTTGAAGGAAAAATTAACACGATTTGCATAGTTGCAAACGGAGAAGAGGACAAAATATCTAATAGGATATTATACAAAACTCCTTTGGCTAGAGCATTATTAGGACGCAAGGTAGGAGAAGAATATATGTTTATGTTAAATAATCAGGAGATGCATTTTAAAATATTACAGATAAATATTATTTACTGAATAAATGGTGTGATTATGAAAACATGTGCTATAATAGGTCTTGGGAAAAGATTCAAAGAGTATCATATGCCTGCAATCATTAAATCAGAATATGCACATTTAGTAGCTGTTTGTGACATAAATCCTGATTTAGTTTATGAATATTCTAAAAAATTAGATGTTAAAGGGTACACTAATTATGATACTCTTTTAAAAACAGAAAAACCTGATTTTATTATAATATCTACTCCTCACGATACACACTTAGATATAGTACAATCTGCTGCCAATTGTGGTGTGAATATCCTTAAAGAGAAACCTCTTGCAAGGACGTCAGAAGAAGGTTTAAAATTAAAAAATATATGTGAACATAATAATATAAAAATAATGGTGTGTGTTCAAAGAAGATTTGAACCAATCTATTCATTATACTTTAAATTGAGAGAAAAAATCGGAAGAATCTTTTTTGTGGAAGGAAAATATTTTATAGCTGTACCAAATCTCGATGATGGTTGGAGAGCATCTAAACTTATTAGTGGCGGAGGCTGTATACTTGATATGGGCTACCACATGGCAGATTTGTTATTATGGTATTTCGGGATTCCAGAAACGATACATGCTGAATATTCATGTAGCAGACCGGAAAAAAATTATGATGCTGAAGATACTGCTTCGATACAATTTAGTTATAGTAATGGACTTCACGGGGTGTTTATTATATCGCGAACTATCTCTCCTAAGACAGAACTGTTTAAAATTTATGGTTCTGAAGGTACTATCGAGATAACAAAAGATTCTATAGCCGTCACAAATACACAAGGAATGGTTTTGGAGAAATATTATAAAAATATAAGTGACGATGAAATATCTTTAAAACAGATTCAAACATTTTGTGAGTTAATAGATGATGAGAGTATACTAATTGGTGACATAGACCAGCATCTAGCTAATTTACAGTTTATTGATAAATGTTATAAACAATAATGGTGATTTGATGATTACTAAAAACAATTTTGAATGTCCTATAATAACAAAAGATACAAAGCAGGCGGTTTTGAATCAACTTGAAAAATCTATATCTATATATGACAAGTCAGGGATAATAGCTGAATTTGAGGATAAATTTGCTAAGTATCATAATTCGAGATATGCATTATTGACTAATTCAGGAACTAATGCACTTCTTTCTATTTATATTGGAGCACAATTAAGGGAGGGTGATGAAATAATATGCCCCGCATATACTTTTTTTGCTACAGTCACGCCAATATTTTTTACAGGTGCAATTCCTGTATTATGTGATATAGATGAATATGGAAATATTGATCCAAAAGACATTGAAAGAAAGATTACTTCAAAAACAAAGGCTATAATTGTAACGCATATGTGGGGTAATCCTTGTAAGATGGACGAGATATCTCTTATTGCAAAAAAATATAATATATTACTATTTGAAGATTGTTCCCATGCACACGGATCTGTATATAAGAATAAAGTTGTCGGTACGTTCGGAGATGCTGCTGCGTGGAGCCTTCAAGGTCCAAAAACAATAAGCGGAGGAGAAGGGGGTATATTAGTAACTAATACAGAAGAAATATACTATAGAGCATTATTGTTGGGGCATTACAATAAAAGATGCAAACAAGAAATACCCTCCACACATAAGCTAAGCAAATATTCTACAACAGGCATGGGTCTAAAATTAAGATCACATCCTTTAGCTGTAGCTATAGCTAACCAGCAATTTACTAATCTTAAGAGTATATTATCTGCTAGAAGAAAAAATGCTCAAATATTAATTGATACGATAAATTCCATTCAGGGATTGAAACTAGTGGCGGATTTAACTCACTGTAATCCAAACTGGTATGCAATGATAATCATATTTGACGCTGATAAATTTACTATATCCAGAGAAAATTTTGTTAAGATGTTAGCTAACGAGGGATTAGTTATAGATATACCTGATTCTACTTCACCTCTAAATATTCTGCCATTGTTTCAGAAACCAGAATTACTTTTTCCTTCATACAAAGGAAAAATCCATTATACTGTTAATGATTTTCCAAGAGCAATAGAATTTTATAAAAAAATAATAAAAATACCTATATTCTCTGATAATGGGCAAGTCACTAGAAGGTTGGCGAGATTATTAAAAAATATATCTGAAAAATATGCGAGGTAATGATGAAAGAGATTGAACTAACATTTTTAGCTAAGAATTTACCTTTTAATTTAGCAGGCTATAAGTCTAAGGAAATAATAGATGTATATTTTCCAAAGAATTCTTTACATCCAAAAATACGTCTAAGAAAGAATGGTTCCAAATATGAACTCACTAAAAAACAACTACTTGTTCCTAATAATGCTTCTATACAGGAAGAGTCAATAATATTATTGGATGTTGAGGAATTTTTGGCTTTAAGCAAGCTAGATGGTAAAAAACTTAGAAAAATAAGATATTCTTATCCATACAAGGGATTGATTGCAGAGATTGATATTTTTCAGGATGCGCTATTAGGCTTAGTTCTAATAGATTTTGAATTTTCAAGTGAAGAAGAATTAAGTGCGTTTGAAATTCCAGATTTTTGTCTTTGTGATATAACTCAGGAAGATTTTATAGCTGGAGGCATGTTGGCAGGAAAAACTTATGATGATATTAAGAATGGTCTTAATCGTTTTGATTATAAAAAAATAATGACTGATATAAAATATTTGAATGATTTATGAGGGGATATTATGATTGAAGTTGAATTAAGAGCTAAAGTTGATAAGCATTTGATTATGGAGAAGATTAAGAATATTGGTGCCATACTTAAGGGTTCAACGGCAGAGCATGATGAATATTTCAAGTTTTCAAAAGATACTGAACGCAGGCTTATTATGCGAATACGCGGTAAAGAAGGGAAGAATAAGCTGACATTTAAGGGGTCTTCTAAGCTTCCTGAGGATGTAGCATGGCAGGAGTGGGAAACATCTATAATTGATGAGAAAAACTTGAAAAATCTTTTATTGTCTAATGGTCTAGAAATAGTTGTAATAATAGATAAGAAACGAAATTCATACAAGTATGACGATTTTGAAATAAATGTTGACGAGATCAAAAATTTGGGAATGTTTATTGAAGTAGAATTATTAACGAATGATGCTGCTGATGGAAAACGGCGGGTAAAGGAGTTTCTTTTTAATATATTAGAAATACAGGAGAATGATATAATAACTAAAGGATATGTTCCTTTAATGCTTGATGCAATAAATAAGAATTGAATTGTGGGAATAGTATTATTCGGGGGGATTTATATGAATTGTAAAACACGTAAGAATATATTGTTGATGACGTACTTTAGGAGAAATGCTCGTGAGAATTTGTCTCAGATAAGTCGCGAGACGCATATTCCTATAAGCACAATATTTGATAGACTGCATGAACTTGAGAAGGGATTGATAAAGAAGCATACAACACTTTTAGACTTTAGAAAGTTAGGATTCGACTTGAAAGTCAATATCCTGTTCAAGCTTGGCAAGGATTCTCGCGAGGAATTTCAGGAATTCTTAATAAAAAACGAGAATGTAAACTCATTATTCAGGGTGAATAATGGATTCGACTATATAATAGAAGCAATATTCAAGGATATAACAGACATGCAAAAATTCACAGACTTACTAGAAAACTTCA
>Ga0182027_10015060_pt1 | contig 10667 bp, 9 predicted proteins | sample 712E1DmetaG_FD_121300 | JGI IMG/M metagenome (GOLD analysis project Ga0182027, IMG submission 121300) | Permafrost microbial communities from Stordalen Mire, Sweden - 712E1D metaG (Illumina Assembly) | ecosystem: Environmental > Terrestrial > Soil > Wetlands > Permafrost | place: Sweden...
AGGGCCGGGTCGCAGTTAGAGTCTTGACGCTCTCGGATGAATGCTGCTACACTAATGGTTGAAGTTGTTGCTGGTAGTCACGTATGATATGGCGCCACTTCGCTGTGCCTGTTTCTCTGCTGTTTGCCAAGAGTAGAGGAGGGTGGACTCGTGCGGGCGCTGGAACGTGTGCTGGCGATACTCGAAGCGGTTGCGGATGGTAACGCGAGCGCGAGTCTGGTTGCTGAACGAATCGGTCTATCGTTGTCGACAGCCGCCCGTCTCATGCGGCAAATGACTGAGGAGGGCATGCTGGAGCGCAGTGTCTCGGGGTATGCTCTCGGCCCCCGACTCGTGACGGTGGTGCAGTCCGCCTACCATGCCCCGGCGCTTTCCGAATTTGCTCTCCCGTCCATGCGAGCACTTCGAGACAACACCGACCAGACTGTGTCACTACATGTTCGCCGACTAGACGAGCGCGTGTGCATAGCAGCTGTGGAAAGCGAGCAACCCGTTAGACGGGTTGTGCCAGTTGGATTGGCTCTTCCCTTGCATTTCGGTGCTACAGGCGCGGTTCTCCTGTCCGCGCTAAGTCAGGCGGATCTGAGCGAGTACCTAAACCACGCGCAACTATCGCCCCCGGAGCGGAGCGTGATAGAAGATCGCATTGCCCAAGCATCGAAGGTGGGCTGGTCGGCAGCCGTGGAGGCATGGTCGGCCGGGCTCTCCGGCATCGCAGCAGCTATCACGAGCGGCTCAAGCGTTGTTGCGGCGTTGAGCGTTTCCGGGGCCGCCGCCCGTTGGACGATGCCCATCATGCGAAGTTACCGAGCCCGTATCGTGTCGTGCGCCGCGGACATCTCCAGGCACATGAACCCGGGCGTTCGTCTTAGCTGACCGCCGAGTCATCGCTATGCCCTGGAAAGCACAAGGTCGCGTCCGACAGGGGCCGGAAGCGTCACCGGCGCCGCAGGGCTTGACAGTCCGCGGTGAGCGACTATCATCAGATGGGTAGCACTAGCACTAGCTGAGAGCTCGGCGCGAGGGGAACCTACAACGAGAGCACGTAGGGTCGGCGGCATCAGGCAGAGGCCCGCCGCCGACATGGACCAGGGCCTCCGACCCGCCGCCGCTTACGCGTGCCTCAGGATATGACTCACCACTCCCGGCTTGCGGTCGTTCACAGCGCAACTGAGCTCCAGGACGTCGCCGGACAGGTCGTGGTTACAGGCTCCCATGGCGGACTGTATCCAGCCGGACTCGTCGCCGTGGCAGGCGCATCCGGAGCCCTGTTCAACGACGCATCCGGAGGCCTAGACGACGCCGGTTTCGCCGGTCTCGCGTTGCTCGAAACCGCGACGATACCTGCAGTCGTCGTTAGCCACCTTTCCGCAACAATAGGCAACGCTGACTCGACCCTTGCCGAGGGCATCGTGTCCCACGCGAACCCCTGCGCTTTATCGTTCGGTTGCGCCCCGGGGATTTCGGCACAACGAGCGACGCAGTATCTCCTTTCGTCATCCGTCTCTCGGCCCTATCCCACACCGCCGCGAGGAACTCGGCGCCTCCTGGGCGTCTCCGCTTCTGGCGACTCCTGGGCCGTCGACTCGGCAGCCTTTCTCTCGAACACCGACGCGACATCCATCATTTTCTGCGGCTCCCACGGTGGCCTCGTGGGCGGTCAGAGTTCAAGGGCCGTTCGTTGCCCGGTGCGAGCAATCGTCTTCAACGACGCCGGCGGGGGTCCTCACTGCCGGGGCCGGACGCGGCTTCCGGCTCTCGATGACTCGGGGATACCTGCAGCGACTGTCGCGGCCGCGACGGCGCGAATTGGTGACGGCCTGTCTACATACACCGATGGCGTAATCTCCGCGGTCAATAATGCATGCCAACAATACGGGCTACAGGCCGGCATGCCAGCGCGAGCCCTACTCCAGTTGATGTCCTAGCACTTATCGTGGAGGTCCAACAGTGAACCAAGTGGACAGCGGTGGCGGACAGTCCAACGAGGCCCGCGCTTCAGTATCTGGCGGGTATCTTCTAGCGAAGATGCTCCAGCTCCACGGCGTAGGACCGATCTTCGGCATGGGCGGCTTCCAGCTATTGCCCTTTTATGCGGCAATCCGTGAACTTGGACTTCGTCACCATCTCGTCAACGACGAGAGGACAGGCGCCTTCGCAGCGGACGCGTACGCCCGCGCCTCTGGACGCGTAGGCGTCTGCGATGCAACCCTTGGACCCGGCGCGACGAACCTCGTGACTCCCCTTGCTGAATCCCTCAATGCCGGCGTCCCCCTAATAGCAATCGTCGGAGGCACCCACCGCGACTATTCGGGGCGCCATATGACACAAGAGTGCGATCAAGCCCTGATACTGAGACCATGCGCCAAACTCTTCCTACGAGTGGAGTCACCCAAACGCATCCCGGAGCTTGTCCGCCGCGCTTTTGGGGTGGCGACAGCTGGCCGCCCCGGTCCGGTCGTAATCGAAGTGCCCGAAGATATCGCCCATGGCACACTTGAGTGCCCAGACCAGGAGCTCTGGATCGACGAAAGGGCCTTAGCTCCCGGTGGACGACGCTTCCGCGCCGACCCGAACGACGTCGAGCTAGCTGCGGCGCTCATCCGCCGTTCACACCGCCCGCTTCTGCTCGTTGGCGGTGGCATTCACCTTTCCGCGGCGTATGAGGCCCTGCGCAACTTTGCCGAAAAGCTATCCGTCCCAGTAGCTAACACTATAAGCGGCAAAGGTGCCATTCCTTGTGTGCACGATCTCTCCGTCGGCGTGTTTGGTCGTTACTCGCGCTTTGCTAACGACCTAATACAAAGCGCGGACCTCCTGATCGCCGTCGGGACGAAGTTAGGAGAGATCGCGACTAAACGTTACACGCTGATCCCGCCTGCGACGCCGCTCATACATATCGACGTCGAGCCACGTGAAATCAACCGCACTTGTAAAGCCGCCGTCGCGCTTGTTGGCGATGCGCGCCTAAACCTCGACGATCTAAGCGCGGCGGCGTTGGTAAGTGACTCCATCGATCGATCCGCATGGATAACAAACGTGAGTACGCAACGCAAGCTATGGACAGAGACCTCACGCTCTCAACTTGAGAGCGACGAAACACCCATCACCGTTGCGCGCCTTGTCCATGAATTGAATGTCTGCTTGCCTGCCGATGCAGTCCTTGTGACGGACGGTGGCTTTGCCACACATTGGACGGCACTTTTCTACGACACTAAGGCTGCCGGTAGGTCGTACATCGCAGACCGAGGCCTTGCCTCTATCGGATACGGTCTCCCGGGTGCAATCGGAGCGAAGCTGGCTCGTCCTGGCTCAGCCGTAGTCGGCCTCACCGGCGACGGAGGACTGAATATGTGCCTAGGTGACCTCGAAACTGCTTCGCGGATCGGCCTTCCCTTCGTGTTGATTGTGGTGAACAACGCAGCATCCGGCTACGTGAAGGCTCTTCAGCACTTCATGCTTGACGGGAGGTACCAGTCCGCTGATCTGTCAGACCTCGATTACGCCTCTATCGCAACCTACCTAAATTGCGCTGGTTTCACTGTCCGCGAACCCGATCACCTCGCGGAAGTTATCCTGCAAGCCCTCGAACTCGACCGGCCAACTATCATCGACGTTAAGGTAACGCGCAATCCCGCAAGAATGCTGCCCGGAATGGACAGTCGTCTCACCCCAACGACCAGCTGATCCTCTAATGCCACCACAGAACGTTGCCCTGCCCGCTACTATAAGTTCGAGTGAGCTCATCGAGATCTACCGGACAATGTACCTGATACGGCAGTTTGATAACAGTCTCCCTCCGCTCTATCGCTCGGGGAAGATCCGCGGCACAGCCCACGCCTACACGGGCATGGAGGCGATCGCAGCCGGAACATGTCACGTCTTGCGACCTGACGATCTTATCGCCAGCACCCACCGCGGCCATGGGCATTGCCTTGCTAAAGGGCTCGAACCTCGGCGAATGATGGAGGAGTTGATGGGCCGCGCTCAAGGCTACTGCCGAGGTAAGGGTGGCAGCCTGCATCTTACTTCGTTGGTAAACGGCATGTTGGGGGCAGACGGAGTGGTTGGTGGCTCTCTCGCACTCGCCGTGGGCGCTGCATACGCTTCGAACCTCATCGGGCGCGAAACAGTTGTAGTAGCGTACTTCGGTGACGGGGCTTCCAATGCCGGCCTGTTTCACGAAGCCGCGAACCTTGCTTCCATACTTTCCGCGCCGGTACTCTTCGTGTGTGAGAACAACCAATGGGCTCTGAGCACACGAACTACCGAGGTCACCGCCGGGCCTGGGATAGCTGATCGCGCTGCGTCCTACGGAATTCCCGGCCGCTCCGTTGACGGCAACGACGTACTTGCGGTCATAGACGCAGCAACGCCGCTGGTGGAGCGGGCACGCATCGGCCAAGGCCCATCTCTCCTCGAGGCGAAGACGTATCGCATGGGTCTTCACTCCTTGTACAGCTCGACGGGGGGCGACGACCGGGACCCCGCCGAACTAGAGGACTGGGCGAACAAGGACCCTGTAGATCGAACGCGCGCGCTCCTCCTGGGTTTGGGCGAAGAGCCTCGCGTGGCCGAGGTTGAGCGTGAAGTGGACGAGCTTATTGCAAGGGCCATTTCGGATGCCGCCGACTCCCCCTACCCGGAGCCGTCGGCCGCGTACGAAGATGTCTATTCCCTCTCAAACGTAGTCGGACCAGATCGGCTCTCGTGACTCACCAGATCACCATGTCCCAAGCGATAAACGAAGCGCTCCACGAGGAGATGGCGCGCGAGGAGCGCGTCATCCTTATCGGGGAGGACGTCGGTAGGCACGGCGGTTTGTTCGGAGCATCGGCCGGTCTGATTGCCCGCTTCGGTCCGAAACGCGTTATTGACTCACCAATTTCGGAGGCCGGTATCGTCGGCTTTGGCATCGGCGCGGCGTTAGTAGGGTGCAGACCCGTTGTGGAGCTACAGATATTTGATTTTATCTCGCTGGCGATGGACCAGATCGTAAACCATGCAGCTAAGATGCGGTACATGTCTGGGGGTCAGGCCAGCGTGCCCATCGTCGTTCGCGGTCCAACGCTCACAGGAGTCGGAACCGCCGCCCAGCATTCGCAAGCGCAGCCCTCATGGTTTGTCAACACGCCAGGGTTGATAGTTGTTGCCCCGTCGACGCCCGCCGACGCAAAGGGCCTACTAAAGTCGGCGATACGTGAGGATAACCCCGTCATCGTCGTTGAAAAGCGACTTCTGTACGACGTGCGTGGCGACGTACCGGATGAAGACGTACTAACACCACTGGGCTCGGCGGTCATCCGTCGCCGCGGGACGGATGTAACCGTCGTAGGCGTCCTAGGTGGCGTTGAGTTGGCACTTCGCTCAGCCGCCGATCTAGCCTCCGAAGGGCTTAGTGCAGAGGTGATAGACCCACGAACGCTGAAACCGCTAGATATTGACACTATATCTGAGTCGGTCAAGAAGACTGGGCGGGTAGTTGTTGTTTCTGAAGATCCGGGGGCGAATGGAGTGGCGAGTGAGATTATTACTCGGGTGATCGAGAGGGTGTTTTGGTACCTCGACGCTCCGCCAGTTCGTGTCACCGGAGCTAACACGCCCATACCTTACTCGGCTGTTATGGAGCGCGAGGTGCTGCCGAGCGTGCAGCGTGTGACAGAAGCCATCCGACTTGTAACCAACTGATCGATCAGCCATCGGTGGTTGCGCCCTGAATTCGGCGGGTGCGTCGGTGAAGAACGGTGTTCCTAACGGAGAACGGGACGGTGAGCAGTGGTACAGATGGTTGAGAAGTCGGGCCACCGGATTGCGGTTGACATCGGTGGGACGTTCACGGATGTGGTCATGATCGACCCGAACGGGCAGCTGATTCGCAACAAGGTGCCGTCCACGCCGGCAGACCCTTCTGACGCATTCATCGCGGGCATTAAGCAACTTGGCATACCCCTCAGCGAGGTCGATCTAGTCTCGCACGGTACGACCGTTGCGACTAACGCCGTCCTGACAGGCAACGGCGCGAAGACGGCACTGATTACGACGGCCGGGTTTAGCGATACGCTTATTTTTCGCCGGACAAACCGTGAGGAGCAGTTCAACCTTTGGTGGCAACCTCCTCCACCGCTGATCTCTCGAAGGAACATTGTCGAGGCGCGGGAGAGAATGAGTGCCTTTGGGGAGCCGATATTACAGTTGACAGCTGAGGAAGCCAGCAGCGTGGCCGACATGGTCGCTCACCTGGAGGTTGACGCCGTGGCTGTGGTCTTCTTGCACTCGTTTAGCAACCCGACCCACGAACTGCGAATGGCCGAAGCCGTTAGGAAGGTATGCCCGAACGCTTTCGTTTGTTCCTCACACGAGATCCTAGCGGAAATTCTGGAGTATGAACGTACGTCCACCACGGTGCTTAATGCGATGGTGGGGCCGGTTCTGCAAAGCTATCTCTCGAGAGCCAGCCAAGGGCTCGTTTCTGGGGGTTACCGCGGGGATCTGCTTATTAGCAGCTCTGCTGGTGGGATGATGACGGCTGAGATGGCCTGTTCGCTGCCGGCAAAGACGATGCTGTCGGGCCCTGCGGCTGGCGTCATCGCCGCGCAGAAGGTTGCAGTTCAAGCGGGTTTCCCAAATGCGATCTCTTTCGAGATGGGGGGCACCAGCCTTGATGTGGGGATCGTCGAGCGTGGAAACGTTCGCCGGCGCAGCGAGTGGAACGTCGCCTTCGGTACGCCGGTTCGACTTCCCGTGGTCGACGTGGCGTCGATCGGGGCTGGAGGCGGAACAATAGCGTGGATTGACATGGGAGGAGCGTTGCGTTGTGGACCTATGAGTGCTGGTGCTGACCCCGGACCCGCGGCCTATGGTCGCGGTGGGACCCGCCCCACCCTGACGGACGCTCAGCTCGTCTTGGGACGGCTTGACCCGGCACGTTTTTTAGGTGGCGAGATGCTCTTGCGTACGGAACTCGCGGAGGAGGCGATTCGAAAACACGTTGGCGAGCCGCTCGGCGTTTCGGACGTCTCTGTAGCGGCAGCGGGCATCCTTAAAGTGGCGGAGCATAGCATGGTAGAGGCCTTGAGGTTGGCCACAGTTAACCGTGGACGAGATCCCCGGGAGTTCGTCCTCGTTGGCTCCGGGGGAGCCGGGCCTTTGTTTGCGGCGAGCGTGGCAGCACTTGGTAATATCCCAACGGTCATTGTGCCAGCCTGGCCGGGTCTCATGTCAGCGCTCGGACTGTTGATGATGGAAATGCGCCACGAGAAGAGCCGATCATTACTGACCACAATAGACCGGCTTTCGGCGAATCAATTAGCTGATTCCCTGAGGCAACTGTGTTCCGAAGTCACCCGTGACCTTGTTCACGAGGGTTTCGCTCCCGACGAAGTTAGCCTAACGTTCGAGGCTGATCTCCGGTACTTCGGGACTTCGCACGTTATGACGATTCCGCTGGAAGACCCGGCGATCTCGAGAACGGAGTTGGCCAAGGCTTTCGTTGAGCAACACCAGCGCGAGTATGGGTACACGGTTCCGGAGGAGGTCGCAAGCGTCGAGGTAGCGACTGTCCGTGTCTTTGCCGTGGTCTCGACTTGGCGGTATGAGGTGCCTGCCGACGAGCGGTGGGCGGCGCAAAGTCCCAGTGGCGTTGGTGGTCGGGAGGTGTATTTTGAGGAAAGTGGTTTCACGGAAACGGTCGTCTATGACAGAGAGAAGCTAGTGCCGGGGATGTCCTTCAAGGGCCCGGCGATTGTGGAACAGGACGATTCGACCTCCGTTGTGCCGCCTGGAACGTCGGTAACGGTGGATCGGTACCTGAACTTAGTCCTTGGAGTTGGACTGTGACTTTCCATGATGTTCCTATGGTCAGAGTAGTAAGGGGAGTGTAGTGGACGACGAGACTGCAACTGGTGTCACGATGGATCCTGTCACGTTTGAGGTACTCCGTAATGCCCTGTCCAATATTGTGGACGAAATGGGTGTGCGGTTGGCGCGCGTGGCCTTCTCGCCTGTAGTAAGTGAGGGTCGTGATTTTTCGTTGTGCATTTGCACTCACGACGGTCGTATTCTGTGCACTGGCCCGGAGGATCTTCCGGCTGCCCTCGGTACTTTGGGTTTCACGATTAGCTCGGTTCTCGGGCGATTTAGCGGTGACGTCTACAGGGGGGACATCTTCCTTGTCAATGACCCACACGCGGCTGGGTCACATATGAACGACATGCGGGTTGTATACCCCGTGTTCGCAGGGGAATCGGTCTTTGCCTGGATCGTGGGGTTCGGGCACTGGACTGACGTAGGAGGTCCGGAACCAGGTAGCTTCAACGCTAGCGCTACCTCATGCTTTGCCGAGGGCCTAAGGGTGCCTCCGGTCCGCATTTACAGCAGGGGCGTGCCCGAAGCGTCTGTTCTGGATCTAATATTCGCGAATATCCGGCTTCCGTACGAGGCGAGGGGCGATCTTCAAGCGGTCGTCGAGGCGTGCCGTGCCGGCGAGGCTCGGGTTGTGGAACTGTGTGATCGGTACGGGGTCGAGTTGATTACTGCGGTTGGTGATGAGATGATGCAGTATTCTGAACGGCTTCTCAAGCGCCATATAAGGGGTCTTAGTTCTGGAACATATGAGTGTACGGATTGGGTTGACGTTGACCTGCCGCACCCCGATCGACCATCCTACTGTGTGAAGCTTCGGATGGTCGTGGAGGAGGAGAAGGTAATATTTGATTATAGGGCGTCAGATCCTGCTCCAGTAGGGCCCAGTGGTAGCCCGCTTCCCATGACGTGGTCAGCGACTGTGTGCGGTATGCTGAACGTGTTTCCTGACGTTCCGTTCAACGACGGTGTACTGCGATCAATCGAGGTGTTGACTACGCCGGGATCCTGCGTCCACGTGGAGTTTCCCGGTGCGGTATCAGGTACAGGTGCTGGAATGTATGAGAAGGTGTTGGCGTGTGTGCTAAGTTGTTTTGGACAGGCAGACCCCGCTCTGGCTAGCGGCGGTATCTACAATTTGACAAACCTTACTGTTGCTGGGAGTCAGCCGAACGGGCGGCCTTGGGTAATGTACGTATGGCAGGCTGGAGGCTTTGGAGCGACTCCCCGTGGTGACGGTGGACCACCTATGATGTCGCTGTTCTCCGCTGGCACTCGTAATCAACCCGTCGAAGTGCTGGAGCGCGCTTACCCCGTGTTGTTTGAGTCAGTAGCCATGATTCCCGACAGTATGGGCGCCGGGCGTTATCGTGGTGGCCCCGGTGAAGAACGAGTGTTTCGGCTGCTGGGTAAGGAGGGAGGAGTGCTCGGAGCGATAGGAGACCGCCACCTGTTTCCGATCCGCGGTGTGGCCGGCGGCCTACCGGGGGGCGGTCAGGATGTTGTGGCTGATCTGGGTGGATGCAACGAGCGGTCTCTTGGGGTTAACTTCGCTGGCCAACGACTGCTACGCGGCGAACGAGTCCGAACTGTAAGCGGGGGTGGCGGGGGCTACGGAGATCCACTCACTCGGATGCCCAGTGCCGTGTGTGATGACGTATGTGACGGTCTTGTCTCGCCGGTGCGAGCCGAGGAGCTTTATGGCGTAGTGATGGTCGCTCTTGACCGACCGCCTGGATACGAAGTCGACGAAGGTGCGACTCTTGAGAAGCGCCAGCAACTGGAGCGGGGTCGTGAAGGGAGAGGAGCCTAGTGTAGCGTCGCGCAATTAGCTTATGTGTTGTGGTACGATGGCTTATGAACAGCTGCCGCCCCGTTGGAGCTGGCCGAGGGCCAGCGAGCGACCCTGGAAGCCATCGCCCGGTCCAAAACGGCCGCTCACCAAGAGGTCCTCAGGGCCCAGGTGCTGTTGCTGGCCGGTGAGGGGGTGGCCAACTCGCTGATAGCCGACCAAGTGGGCGTATCGGCTGTCACGGTGCGGGCGTGGCGCGCCCGCTTTGGCCAGGACGGGTTGTCCAAGTTCGCCGAGGTGCGCCCCGGCCGAGGGCGAAAGCACGAGATCCCCCAAGAGACCATCGCTGAGATCGTGCGGCTGACCCAGGACGCCAAGCCCGAGGGGGAGACGCATTGGAGCTGTCGGAGCATGGCCAAGGCCACCGGGGTGAGCGCGGCGACCGTCCAGCGGGTGGCATGCCCGGGGGCTCACGCCTCACCTGGTGGAGACCTTCAAGCTGTCGGGCGACCGCCGTTTCGAGGAAAAGCTGGTGGACGTGGTCGGCCTCTACCTCGACCCGCCGGACAAAGCGGTTGTCCTTTGCCTAGACGAGAAGTCCCGTGCGCCACGAGGCGCTGATGTACCCGTGCGGGATGAAAGGCCCGCCGCCGGTCATCGCAGTGACCGGTCGAAGCTGAGGGCAGGCCGAGCCCGGGGTTGAGGGTGAGGTTGGGAGCAGCCCTGACAATGAAGGGGCGGGCCGGCACCATCAGACGGCTCGTGCCCGCTAGCAAAGACGGAGAGGTGTAAGGGAACTGGTAACTGTTCAGGTCCGAAATTCGGGTAAGTCGGCTACGTGAGCTGAGGAATGGTCCAGGGTTTGTGTTGGAACAGTTGGAGGAGAGTGTCGAAGGGGTTGGCGCCGTGTTTGCGTCCGGTTTCGATGTAGGAGCGGACGGTGGCGAAGTTCTTTGCGCCGTGCTCGGAACGGAACGAGCCTGAAATCTTGGTTTGGAGTTTGGCCATGCGGAGG